>Ga0302325_10016594_pt1 | contig 15594 bp, 7 predicted proteins | sample Palsa_T0_2_FD_201948 | JGI IMG/M metagenome (GOLD analysis project Ga0302325, IMG submission 201948) | Peat permafrost microbial communities from Stordalen Mire near Abisko, Sweden - Palsa_T0_2 | ecosystem: Environmental > Terrestrial > Soil > Palsa > Peat permafrost | place: Sweden: Abisko...
GAGCTATTCCACCGGCATCGGCACGCACGCGGCAAGCACGATTGTTTACAATCTTGATGGGGATTACTCCACCTTCAACTCCGACGTTGGCATCGACGCCGAAGAGGACGGCAGTGGCAACGGATATGTGGATTTTCAAGTCATCGGCGACGGCAAGGTTCTGTTCGACAGCGGCGTGCTTACCAACGACCAGGTCGATCACGTCAGCATATCAGTTGTCGGCGTTCAGCAATTGAGCCTCGTCGCCACCAACGGGATCGCGAACAACATAAACTACGATCACGCCGACTGGGCCGGCGCGGTCCTTCTGGGCAATCTCACTGCCCCCGCTACCCCGACGGGGCTGGTGGCGACCGTGCTTTCCAGCACTTCGGTTGGCCTTAGCTGGGCCGCGGGAAGCGCCAACACCGCGAGTTATACCATCGAGCGCTCCACCAGCGGCGGCGCCTTCACGGTCATCGCCACGGGGATCAGTGGATCGGCGACCTCTTATACCGATACAACCGTATCGCAGAGCACCGCGTATCAGTATGAAATCTTTGCCGTGAACGCCACCGCAAATTCCTCAAATTCCAATGTCGCCTCGGCGACCACTCCCTCGATGGCCTCCACGACGCCAACGCCCGTCAGTTCTCTCTCATGGGCTAGCGCCACGACGGGCTACGGCACGATCCAACTCAACAGGAGCATCAATGGCAATACACTGACGCTCAATGGAACAACTTACACCAGCGGCATCGGAACGCATGCCGCCTCCACCATCGTTTACAACATCGACGGTCTCTACAACACGTTTCAGAGCGATGTCGGCATTGATCAGGAGGAAGACAAAGCCGGCACCGGCGAAGTGGATTTTGAAGTCTTCGGTGACGGCAAGGTTCTCTTCAACAGCGGTGTTCTGACCAACGACCAGGTCGATCACATCAACGTCTCGGTCGTCGGCGTGCAGCAGCTCGAGTTGGTGGCCACCAACGGCATAGCCAACAACATCAGTTTCGATCACGCGGACTGGGCCGGCGCTGTTCTTTTGGGTGCTCCCGTCGCTCCAGTGACTCCAGGCGGAGTCGTTGCGACCGCGCTTTCTTCCGCCTCGATCGGCCTGACTTGGAACGCCGGCAGCGCCAATACGGCCAGCTATACGATCTCACGCTCGACCGATGGCACGACTTTCACGGCCATCGCCACGGGGCTAGCTGGATCAACCACCAGTTACACCGACAACACCGGCCTCTCGGCCAGCGCGAAATACTATTACGAAATCACGGCGGTGAACTCGGTCGGCTCGGTCGTTTCAGCCGTGGTCAATGCGACGACGCAGCCGCTCGAAACCGTCACCTACATCAGCAGCCTCACAGCCGTCAGTGAAACGACCGGGTACGGCACCGTCATGCTCAACAAGAGCGTGCTGGGCAATCCCCTCACGCTCGATGGAAAGGTCTACAGCGAAGGCCTCGGCACGCACGCCCTCAGCGAGATCACCTACAATCTCGCCGGCGGATACACCACCTTCATCTCGGATGTGGGAATCGATCAGGAAGAAGACGGCAAGGGCAACGGCTATGTTGATTTCCAGGTTCTGGGCGACGGCGTCGTGCTGTACGACAGCGGCGTTCTGACCAACGATCAGGTCGGCCACATCGACATCAACGTGACGGGCGTTCAGAGCCTGGAGCTAATTGCCACCAACGGCATTGCCAACAACATCGACTATGACCATGCCGACTGGGCGGGTGCCGAGCTGCTGTCGTAAAAAACGTGGCCACCGATTGAGATTCGTGGCCAAAATCTCTTCTAAGCGACGGCTGCAGTGACTTTTTTCGCCGCGTCGGTGAGATCCGTCGCCGGCTGGATCATGGGCAATTCGTTCTTCGCCGCCGCAAGGATTTCTCTGGCCTTGGCGACGTTGGTTCCTTCCAATCGCACCACCACCGGCACCTTGAAGCCAACCTCTTTGCCGGCTTGTACCAGCGCATCGGCAATCAGATCGCACTTGGCGATCCCGCCGAAGATGTTGACGAGAATTCCCTTCACCTTCGGATCGGAAAGAATAATGCGGAATGCCTCGACGGCTCCCTCGGCCGTCACGCTGCCGCCCACGTCGAGGAAATTGGCCGGCTCCTTCCCATGCAGCTTGATGATGTCCATCGTCGCCATCGCCAGGCCGGCGCCGTTCACCAGACAGCCGATCGTGCCGTCCAGCGCGATATAATTCAGATTCGCCTTGTGCGCCCGCACATCAAGCGGCCGCTCCTGCGATTCATCGGCCATCTCCATGATGTCGTGATGGCGGAAGAGCGCGTTGTCATCGAAGGTGATCTTCGCATCGATGGCGAGCAGCTTGCCGTCCTTGGTGACCACCAGCGGATTGATTTCCGCCAGCGATGCATCGTTTTCAACAAACGCCTTGGCCAGGCCGCTCATGAGCGATGCCGCCTCGCGCGCCTGTTTGGCTTTGAACCCAAGCTGATACGCCAGGTCCATCGCCTTGAACCCCTGCAATCCAAGCAGCGGATGCAGCGGCACCTTCAGCACCTTCTCCGGAGATTTTTTAGCGACCTCCTCGATATCCATCCCGCCCTGGGCCGAGGCGATCATCGTGGCAATCCCGCGATCCCGATCGAGCGTGATCCCCAGATAATATTCTTTGGCGATGTCAACTCCCGGCGCGACGATCAAAACCGATACGGGCACACCTTCGGGTCCGGTTTGATTGTTGGTCATGCGGTTGGCGAACATGAATTTTGCGGCATCGCGCGCTTCGTGGTCCGACTTAACGAGCTTGACAAACCCCGCCTTCCCGCGCCCGCCGGCATAGACCTGCGCCTTCACGACGCAGATGGGCTCGCCAAACTGCTTGAACGCCGCCGCCGCCTCGTCGGCCGAGCGCACCACCTCGGCGGGGGGAACGGGAATGCCATACTTGGAAAGGAGCTGGCGTGCCTGGTACTCGTGGATCTTCATTCATGCCCCGAAGTGTAATGGTGAAAGTCCGAAATTCGCTGGACGAAAACGGTGTCGGGCTGCCGCCATTGCCAAGGGAGCAGCCAAGGCCGATAGCGCAGCGTGCGCACTTGCGTGAGCGTAGCCGAACCGCCAACGCGCTGCAAAGCGCCGGTGCCCGGCGCGGTGGCCGGAGGCGGCGTCGGCCTGCGCGACGTGGACTCGCGATCGCGCTCCGTCTCGACTGCACCTTGGCCAATTCGACCTCGTTTTGATTCCTGATGAACTGGACGGGGGAAGGGAATGAGACAAAACGAGACAGAATGAGACACTTTTTCCGGCCGTCTCACGCACCAGTTCTCGTGTAAATCCCTTGCCGACGCCCGAGCGGTTGGCGCCGGATGGAATGGCCCAAAGTGGCCCAAAATGGCACGCACTATTTTACGGTTTCTTGCTATTTTTGTTCTTGCCAGGTGCAGATTCAGCACCCGCGCCATTTTAAATCTCGAGAAATTGCCGCCGCCCGCTGAGTTCTACAGAGAGGGTTTCAGATGTTTCGATCACATCACGTCCTCCTCTCGCGAGCTTGCTTGGCGCAATCCTTTTATCTTTAGTCCCCCGTTACGCGCTCTGGTTGTTGCCTACATTTGACTATGTCAGGGTTGTCCCATTAGGATTTTCAGTCATCTCCATAATTGGCGGTGGCGATTTGTCGGTCGATGCCGTCGAACCAGCTTGCCGTGTAGGAAATACGGGCTTTGGAACTGGCCAATGCGGCGGTGGTGGATGTGCTGGCGGCGTTGAGGCGGTCGGTGGCGTGATCGGCAATGATGAGGCCAATATTCATCGTAGTCATTCGTTACTAACTAGCTGCGTCCCCGTACAATTCCCTCCCCGTACCATTCCCCGTCGGCCAGAAGCAACCGAATGCGTGGGGTCTCTACGACATGCTAGGCAACGTCCTGCAATGGACCGACAACTGGTATGTACCAAACTACGCTAGCGGCACGGCAGTCGATCCGATGGGGCCAGCCAACGGCGAGACCCGTGTTTTGCGCGGTGGGTCGTGGAGCGCGACGCCGAGGAGGTGCCGGTGTGCCAGGCGATTCAACTTCGATCGCAATCTCCCGCGCGACGATGCCGGGTTCCGCGTCGTGCTGGAAGTTGACAACGTTGGGACAAGCCAGCCCTCGACGACGCAGGCATTGCCCGCCAATCCCGCCACCACGCCGGCCCAATAGATCGCCGCCTCCCGCGCCGTCGCAGTAGCGGGACGCTTTGTTGACTGAATCGGCGATCGTTCTGAAGATACCGCCGTAGACTGGGTGAAACTTTCGTTCTGTTTTTGCGCGCAACTTTAGGGCTTCCCATGCCTTTTTTAGAAATCTTCCGCCGCGGCCGGCTTGTGAAGCGGCAGGAGATCGATCCCGAGCGATCGGCCGCGGGCCTGCGCGTCCGTCTGGGAAAGGAAATCGTCCACGTCAAATCCGATGCGCCGAGTATCGTCGATGAATGGGAAGCCAAGATCGTCGAGCAACCCACGCAGTCCGCCGCTACACCCAAACCCGAACCCACTCCTACCCTCCCCGGCTACGAGCTGCTTGACAAGATCGGCGAAGGCGGCATGGGTGTGGTCTGGAAGGCCATCCAACTCGGCACCAAACGCCGGGTCGCCATCAAATTCCTCGGCACGCGCGCCTTCGGCTCCGAACGTGCCCAGCGCCGTTTCGAGCGCGAAGTGGAACTCAGCGCCAAGCTCGAACATCCCAACGTCGCTCGCATCTACGACAGCGGCCTGCACAAGGGCGTCTACTACTACGCCATGGAACTGATCCACGGCTTGCCGCTCGAAGAGTTTGCAAAACAGCAGAAGCTGGATCAGAAGCGGTCGTTGGAACTGATCAGAACGGTTTGTGTAGCGGTCCAGCATGCCCACGAGCGCGGCGTCATCCATCGCGATCTCAAGCCGGGCAACATTCTCATCAGCGCGGATGGCCAGCCGCACGTGCTCGATTTTGGTCTGGCGAAAAGCATCTTGGGCGAGGCGGGTGAGAAGCACGTCACCATCTCCACCGATGGCAGTGTCTCGGGAACCCCCGCATACATGAGTCCCGAGCAAGCTGCGGGGAGGCAGGACCAGATCGACACGCGCTCGGATGTCTATTCGCTGGGCGTGATTCTCTATCGCCTCCTGGTCAAGAAATCTCCGCACGATCTGGCCGGCTCGCACTTTGAGGTGATGCGGCGGATCGTGGAGCAGGAAATCAGCTCGCCGCGAGAGAACGGTGTGTCTCTCAATGGCGATCTGGAAGCGATTCTCTTCAAAGCGCTCGCTCAGAATCCCGCCAACCGCTATCTGACCGCCGGCGATTTCGCGACGGAAATCACTAATTATCTGGAGGGCGAAGCGCTCAGCGCCAGGCGGCGAACGCCGCTCTACCTTTTGGGCAAACGCATTAAACGCCACCGAGTGCCGCTGGCGTTTGTGGCAAGCCTTTTTACAGTCGCCTTGATCTTTGGTCTGCTCCCGGGCGGTTGGTTGCGCCGGAAAGCTGCCGAGGTAGTTGCGATAGTGCCCCCGACTCCCGCCGCTGCCCCGGCGATTCCAATTGTGGGCTCCACTCCCGCAAACCGATCGGTTAGCCCGGCACCGTCTGCGAGCTCGACGTCGCCCGTTTCTACGGCTCCTGCGATTGCTGCATTGCCGCCAGAAATGGGACCGATTCCCACCCCCACTGTGGCCACAACGACGCAAACCGCGATCAGACCACGCTTGGCCTCAACGGATCAAGCCGTCGCACTTCTGCCAGCGACAGAACCGACATCGGCAGTCGCGGTAGCCAGGGTGCCGCTATCCATCGGGCCGCCGGCGCCGGTGCCTACGGTCAGTGAAGCCGGCAAAAAGAATGCCGCAGCCGATCCGCTGATCTCCGCCACAGCGCCGAGCCAGCACGCCGCTGCCGAGCCGCCGCAATCCGCCAAGTCGCCTACAGCCGCTGTCACGCCTGGCCAGTTCACCAATTCCATCGGCATGAAATTCGTCGAGATCAAGCCGGGGTCATTCCTGATGGGCAGTCCCGCAAGCCAGCCGGGACGAGATGCAAACGAAACCCAGCATAAGGTAACGCTGACCAAGGCATTCTTCATGGGCACGACCCATGTCGCGCGTAAGCATTTTGCAGCGTTTGTCGAAGAAACGGGATACCGCACCGACGCGGAGAAAGAGGGCTTTGGCCGCGCAATGACGGCGACGGCCGCCTGGAGCAATGCCGTCGGAGCATCCTGGCGGAATCCCGGCTTCGATCAGGATGATGATCACCCCGTCGTGCAGATCAGTTGGAACGATGCCACCGCCTTTTCGCAATGGTTGAGCAAAAAGGAAGGAAGACGTTACCGACTTCCGACTGAGGCCCAATGGGAATACGCCGCTCGGGCGGGGACCCAGACTGCTTATTGGTGGGGGGACAATCCTGATAATGGCGTCGGTTGCGCCAATCTTGCCGACCGGACGGCAGCACAAACGGTTCCACCTCGGCAGCAAGTGTCTCCCGACGGGCGCATTTTCAATTGGTCTGACGGCTACACCTACACTTCACCAGTCGGCAAATTTAAGCCGAATGCGTGGGGCCTCTACGACATGCTTGGTAATGCATGGGAATGGTGCGGCGACACCTATGGCCCGTATCCAGCGGGCGACTCGATCGATCCCACTGGACCGGGTAATTGGCAGATTAAGGTTTTGCGCGGTGGATCGTGGTGGGGTGATCCTAGAAAGCGGTGTGCGAGCCGCCTTGACCGAGCGGCAAACTGGCGCGCTGGGGACTTCGGCTTCCGTCTCGCCATGGATGCGGACAGCGTCGGACCTGAGGCCACAACCGCGCCGACCCAAGCCGCGACAGCGGACGCGGCGTCGCGCAAACAGATCACCAATTCCCTCGGCATGAATCTTGTCCAGATCAATCCCGGAACTTATCTCAGAGGCGATGCGCCACAGCAGCATAAGGTTACTCTGACCAAAGAATATTTTATCGCTTCAACGCATGTGACTGTTGGCCAGTTTTCGATGTTTGTGAAGGACACACGCTTTGAGACCGAGGCTGAAAAGAGCGGGAAGGCGCACGCGGCCGACTCCCAGCGATTTGTTGACGGGCTTTCCTGGCGAAGTCCCGGTTTCAGACAGACCGACGACCATCCCGTGGTATGCGTCACTTGGAATGATGCGGTGGCATTTTGCGATTGGCTGAGCCGCAAGGAATCCAGACGCTATCGCCTTCCGACCGCGGCGGAGTGGGAATACGCCGCCCGGGCTGGAACACAATCGAGATTCTGGTGGGGCGGCAACCCCGATGATGGAAACGGCCGTGCGAATTTAGCGGACCTGACATGGAAGAAGCAGTACCCAAAGGCCCATCCGGATCGCTTCAACTGGTCGGATGGCTACGTTTATACTTCACCTGTTGCCTGCTTCAAACCCAATGGATGGGGATTGTATGACATGTGCGGTAACGCGTGGCAATGGTGCAGCGACCACAGCCCTCTGTCCGAGGACGGCGATTTAGTGGATCCGCAGGGCGGCGATCAAAACGACCCCGACCGAATCATGCTGGGTTCGGGTTGGTGGGCCGGCCCCATCGGCATCCAGTTGTCTACCACGCATCAGGTGCCTCCCGAAGCAGTTTGGAACGACCTCGGCTTCCGCGTCGTGCTCGACGCCGACAAGGCCGAGGCCGCGCCGCCTCCCAATCTAAGCGCCGCACTGCTTGCGGCCCTTGCTGGGTTGAAACCCGACTTTGACACGAACTGGGGTACAACCAATGAACGGAAAATCTCAGACGACAAAGCGACCGACCACGGCGTCCGCGGCTCGCATTTTGTGATTCGGGGCGATGGAACCTGGTTTTGGAACCGCTATGAGTTTGATGGAGCATTCGTTTGTGAAACGCGCGCCAGGGGAGTCGCCAACCCCGGCGACCGCTGGGGGCTGCGTTTCCACCCCATCCCATATCTCCAGCATAATGTCTGCGTTTTGGTGGATGATGGCGGAAACGCCTCAATTTATCAGGATTTCCACCATGAGAACGTCACCGGGCCATTATTGGGCGCTTATCACTTCACCCCTATTCCAAACCAGGGCCAGACGCTGGCGGTATTGTTTAAGGGCGACCAGATACAAATTGCGATCAACGGATCGCTGCTCGGCGACCCAATCAAGATCGATCCCGCCTTCGGGCACGGCAACATCGATACCATGAAGTCCGCCAACGGCTCCAACCATCCGGGTGAGGTGGAATTTGATTGGGTAAAAGTCTGGAAAGCCGCGTCCCTGCAAGGCATCCTCCAGCCAACGCGCCCTCCACAATCGCCATGATCGCGACTCATTCCATTCAATTCTCAACCAGCACAAACCCCGGCAGCACTTCGCCGACATTCGGAATGTCCAACACGCCGAGACACAGCGTACTCGCGCCGCCCCGGATTCGCCCCGATTCCGCTTGCGGCCCGTGCGCCGGTCTTGAATAATGCACAAGTCCCCCAACGGTGGCCTATGCAGCATCCGGCCCAGGAGCAAACAGCGCAGTTCTCGTCGCGTTCATCCGCCGTTGCCGCCGTGGATATCGGTCCGCCGGTGCGATATTGGATCGATGTCGTCGAACGCAAAGGGACCGCATCCTGGCGCGTGCCGTTCGATGGGCCGTCACTGATCGTCGGCCGGGGGGCCGATGCATCGCTTCGGCTGGATCACGACACCGTTTCCCGCCATCACGCAAAGATCTACCGCGATCCGTTCAATCGCGTGTGGGTGCGCGATCTGGGCAGCCGAAACGGCGTCAAGCTCAATGAGCGGAAAATCTCCGAAGCGCTGATCGTCGCCGGCGATTTTGTCCGCGTGGGAAAATTCAACCTCCAGCTTCGGCGCGAATCCGAAACAGAATTGAGCGATGGCCCCGCCACCGAATGCGCGGTCCTGCCGGCCATGAACTCGAACTCAGCACATTCGATGGCGAGGCGTCTCCTCGCATCGCGGCGGAGCAACTGGCGACCATCATGGACCTTGGCGCGCGGCTCTGGCAATCGCCCGATCCGGCCGAACGCGCCCGCCTCGCGTGTGAACTTCTCGTCGATCCCCAACTTCGCGGCGATGCAGCGTGGGTGCTGCGCCTCCAACGCGCAAATCCACTGCGGCCGCAACTGCTCTCCGGCCCTCATCTCCGAGCCGGCGTCGGTCCGAGCACACTTCACGTCTCCCGCACGCTGCTGCGGAAGGTTCTGGAAACGGGTCAGCCGCAAATGGCCACCAACGTGGGTGACGTCGCCAATGCGGACGTCGCTCTCTCCATCTCTCCGGAAGTCCGCGCGATCACCGCCGCCGCCTGTCCGTTGTCGGCAACCGACACCACCAGCGATGTGCTCTACGTGATCTATCCGCTCGATCGCGCGCTCCCCGAATGGCTGGCGTTGACCACGCTGGTGGCCAACCAGTTCGCCCAGTCTGAATCCATCTGGACCGCGCGGCGGGATATCGAAGCGCACGCGGTGATCGATCACGATCTCAAACAAGCCAGCGAGATCCAGCGCCGGCTGGTGCCGCGAAAACTTTCGATCAAAGGATTGGACGTCGCCCTGTCCTTCGAGCCATGCCGATGGGTGGGCGGGGATTATGTGGATGTCGTGCCGATGCACGATGGCCGCGTGCTGCTCGCGGTGGCCGATGCATGCGGCAAAGGTCTTCAGGCGGCGCTGGTGGCATCGTGGATTCATACGATGGTCCGTCTGGCCACGCGCGCAAATACTCCGTTCAGTGATCTGATTGAATCGATGAACGAGCATCTGCGCGCGTACCTGCCGACTGGATCATTCGTCACGCTCTTTGCGATGGTCCTCGATCCCCGCACCGGCGAGTTTGAATACGCCAACGCCGGTCATCCACCCGCCATGGTGTTCGCGCCAGAGGGTGCTGTCACGCAATTGCAGGATGGGTCGGTGCCGCTGGGAATCAACGAGGAGCCGGTCGCGGTCACGCGCGGAACGCTGGCCGGCGGCGAGATGTTGCTGCATGGAAGCAAGCCCCAACGGCCACCGCGGCGGATTTCATCCGTCGATCAGCCAATTCCCTGGCTCGCCACGCGCAAGGAAACAGCGCCGACGATCGCACATTCCTCGCGGTGAAGCGGGCCGCATCAATTCTGGATCACTGATGTTTGAGCTTGAATAAAGCGGACGCGCTTCGAGTCGTTAATGGGGGTAAGAAACGGGGTCATCACTGATTACGTGGCCCGATCAATGAGTGATGACCCCTTGTCTTCGCCCCCCTTGTCTTCGCCCCTCCTTCTTGAACAGCCTCAATCGGCCGTTGGCGCGGTTGATGATGTGATAGACCATTCCACCGGGTGCGACTCGTGCTGAACATGGCATGACAGAATGCTAATCGCGCCGTCACGAATTGTAAAGGGTCGTGTCCCCTTCAGTTACCTCTGTCCCCTTCAGTTACCTCTTCAGTTACCTCTTTTTCTTCATCCCCCCGGATATGTGCCAAGGCCAAATCAATCGGTGATGACCCCCTTTCTTTTTTTGGAAAACGAGAGGGACGGGGACGCGGACGCGTTTCCTATTTCGTTTCCGCGATCACAATAGGAAGCATGTTCGAGCGGCAAAGCTCACCTCGGTCAAAATTGTCCCAGAAATGAACGATTCCCTCCGTGGTAATATCGCTCTGAGGCACATTGTGGAATGTTGTCAAAGCCTTATAAGCTACGGCCGCCACGAGATATTTTCCGGGGGGAAGGGTTTTATGCAGGTTCCCGGCGGCATCGTAGAACGGTTGATCGTCGACGTTGCCACAATGCCAATTCCAATCGATGCAGACTCCGCCGAGGTGCGGGAGGTAAACGTAGTCGCTTTCTCCTGGCAGCGCCCGCGAACCTCGCCTTGACCGGTAACTCAGTGCCGCGACTTGTTTGCCGCTCGTATTGTAGAACCTCCATTCAATAGGAAGCTCAAATAATGGTTGGAGGAACGGATTAAAGACGCGAACGATCGGATCGCCTCGGTTCTCGATCTCTAAACGAATCGCTACGTCCTGCCCCCAGACCACCTCTGGGCGGTCCAGAGCAAGCTTAATTGTCAGCTGGAGGGGACATGACGGTACCTTAGGCGCATTTTCTGCCGGTTCCGCGGCTAACAATAAATGGCCGTAGATCAAAACCGATGCTAGCGCTGCCGTGTAGTTGGAATGATGGGTCTTCGTCATCTACATCATCCTCATTTATGGTTGGAATCTTGCTGCCAGGGTGCGGCTTGTAGGGCCGCAGTCGCGTTGCTTGTCCATTCTGGGAAAGTGGTCGTTGCCTGGTTCTTCGGGGGCGCCGTCGGTGCGCTCGCCGCAGCGCTCCAATTCTGGCCGTTCCATTTCGCGTGGATATCCATATTCCAGCTACTGTCAGCAAGCGGAACGGGAATTGACCCGGAACCCTAGGCGGGTGAGGCTGTGAAAGCTCCCATCTCGATGCAACCCACCTCCTATTTCGTTTCCGCAATCACGATCGGAAGCATGTTCGATTTGCACAGCTCGCTGCGGTCAAAATGGTCCCAGAAGTGCGACATTTGATCCCCGGTAATGTCGTTTGCGGGCAATTTGTCGAACGTGATCAATGCCTTATAAGCTACGGCTTCCATGAAATATTTGCCTGGCGGCAAAGTCTCGTGCGGCTTCCCATCGGCGTCGCGGAACGGCCTGTCGATCATCGCGGGATGCCAGATCCAATCGATGCAGACCCCTCCAGAAGATGGCAGCTCAACGTAGTCGTATTCCCCGGGCAACCGCCTTGAACCCATGCCTGCCTTATCGCTGATCGTTGCGACGTGCTCGCGATTGAGGTCATAGATGCGCATTTCGATTGGGAGCGCGAGCAACGGATTCAAAAAGGGGTTGAAAACCTTCACCACGTTGCCTCGGTTCTCTATTTCTAGATGAATCGCCGTGTTTCGCCCGACCGCCGGGGGCGCCGAGTTTGGTGCGAGCGAAACCGTAAGCACGAGCGGGCACGCGAGGGGGGCAGGCGCGAAATCGGCAGGCTGCGAAGCAAGCAAAATACGGCCGCCGATCGAAAAGATTAAGAATGCGACGCTTTTTCCTAGGCTGGACATTCCTGGCATATGGTGGGCTCCTCATTTATGGTTTGCGTCTTGTTGCCACGGTGCGGCGATAAGGGCCTGATACGTGTTGACCATCCATTGTGGGAAGGTGGTCGTTGCCTGGCTTTTCGGGGGTGCCGTAGGTGCGCTCGCCGCAGCGCTCCAATTTTGGCCGTTCCATTTCGCGTGGATGTCCATGTTCCAAACGCTATCGGCGAGTGGGACAGGAATCGATGCCAAGGTAGCATTGGTAAATGTTGGAGTAAACATTAGGTACATATCGAACCCGTTCACCGATTCTCGGTCGGTTTGCGCCGTCGAGTCGAGAGAATCGAAGGGCGAGTCGCTGGTCCACTGCTGCGCCGCTGTCGCGACGTAATAGGGGTAATTTCTGTCCGAGCCTGCTGGAGTGGTCTTAATCTGCCATCCCGAAACAAGGCTCTTCTGATATTCGGTGTCGCTGGTTATCAGCTGGATGTAACTCAGATTGCCCGTAAAAGGTTGCGGCACCGTGAAGTTATTCGGGTCAAACCGAACTGAGGTGGTGATGGTGTTATTGACGATTGTTGGCTGCTGGACGGCCGTGCCTACGAACTGCACGCTTGGCTTAAAAACGGTAAAATCGGTGTCCACCTTCATCTGCTGCCCCGCTACGGTGACGGTAAGCTTCACGTCCTCGTCCGCACCGGTGGGGGAGCCGTCCACCCAATAGAAGGTCAGGCCTTGTTTTTGGCTGTCGCCCTGGATCGTGTTGACAACGGCGCCGGTGGTATTATTGGCGTTGTAGCCGCTCACACGGTTGCCGGGAACGGTCCAATTAAAGGATGGATTTAATCCGGCGGGAAGAACCGTAGCAACGAGCTGGACGCCTTCGCCGACAATCACGGACTGCTGCTTATTGCCTGTAATATCCACGCTGTTGTTGCTACCAAAGGTGCCGAAGATTTTCACCTCAGCAGCACTCGCATCTGACGTCGTTGAGGTGGGTTGCGATGTCGCGGAAGCCGCTCCGGGCAAGAGCGCGGAAAGCGTGAACGTGAGGTCGCCGACGGCCTGGCTCGGCTGTATGGCTCCAACATATAGCGTTGTGGGAATCGTTCCGCTGCCCGATGTCCACGAGATCGAATCGGCACCTCCGCCGCCGAACAGCGGCGCATCGCCGCTGGAAGGATTGGGGGTGTCCCAGACATCAACGTCATCGGGTTCCGAAGTCGAGAGGGTTAGCGCGGTTCCGCTGGGCAGATTGGGGGGAAGGAAGATCTGTAGGGGAAGCAGATTCTGCGTTCCGTCGTCGCTTACTTGCAGGATCTGGTTGGGTTCGCCGTTGCCGAACGCGACGCCGACGGGGACGGGGCTGAAGGAGAGCCCATAAACGATACCGCCAACGGGGCCGATGGAGTCATCCGCGTCGAGAGGCCCGGTGACTATCTTGATGCTGGTGACATCTTGGTAGGCGGACAAATCCACCCTGTACTGTCCGGGGGCCAGGGTCACGGTTCCTGCCGAGTTTCCGTTGGTATAAACCTGGATCGTCGTTGTTGGGTTTGGTGCCGCGTTATTATTTCCGAAATATTGGAATGAGATGTTATTGGTTGGGTTCGTGAACGTCATATCCAACTCCACGGACGAGGCGGAGGGATTGAGGGAGGAGAAATCGTATGCATAACGGTCGCTTGGGTCCCCATAAACCGTTCCATCTGGTGACGAGAAGCTTACCTGGGGCGTTGAAGGCGGGTCATTGGGCTGGTTTTGTATGGTGTGTATGGTGCCTGTGTCCGCATAGACGAACACCGGCGCCGTACCATAGTCACCTTCTACCGTGGTCACCCCTAGATTTGTATCGGTCACCGAGAAGTCGCCAGTTTTGCTGTAGGAGCCGTTTACGACGCCGTTGACCAACCCGATCGACCCATCGGTCACCGACCATCCAAAGTTATTTGGTTGAGGTTGCATAAGGGCGCCGAATTGGTCGAGCGCGGCGGAGGCTGTAAATTTCGGAAAATTGTTATTATCTTCGCCAACGTCCACCTCCGCGGAACTGGGCGAGACCGTGTTGTTGGTCTCGTATTGTGCAACGTTTATTGTGGCACTGCTTGTGGCTGAAAGTCCGGTCACAACGTCCGTTGCGGTTCCTTGGAAGGTATAAGTGCCCGCCGCTTGGAGCGCTACAACGGTAAACTGCTGTTCGCTGTTTTCAATCTGCGGTGCCGCTGCTCCGGCGGGGGAGGAAGTCACTTGCCAAGAATACGCAAGTGTGTCCTGCGATGAAGCGGTCATCGTCAGGTTGACGGTTGTAGGTGTGGCGAGCCACGCGTCGGCCTGTTCCGTAATGGTGGGAGCAGGTGGCTGGACGACCGCCGTCGCACTACCACTCGCCGAGTCCAACGAGGCGGTAACCGCAAATGCACCGCCGTTGTTGCTCGGCGCGGTGTAGTTGCCGGAAGAGCCGATCGTGCCGGAATCGGTGCTGTCGACAGACCAGGTGGCGGCGGAGGTATCGACGGAATTGCCGAATTGGTCAACGCCGCTCACCGAGAACTGTTGGCTAGCCCCGGCGGCCAACGTTGCTGAGGAGGGGGAGACGTTGAGTGTTGCAACCTGCGCGACGGTCACGGGGACGTCCGCGACTGAGACGACAACGCCGCCGGGGGCGGTGATCGTGGCCTGGAAGGTGTAGTTGCCCGCCGCACCAACGGTGGCTGTCGTGGATTCGGCGGTGGCGTCGGCGTTGTCGGAATAGGTTGGCATCGGTGTGCCGCTTGGTGGCAGGGCGGTCCAGGTGTAGGTCAGCGTGGAGGCGTTGAGCTGGTTTGCATTCTCGGAAACCAGCGAGATGGTCGTGCCATCGGCCGATACCGTCGCGGTCGGTGGGGCGAGGATCGTGTTGAGCGCCTGTTTGGCGGAATAGACGCTGGTGGTGCCATCCGAATAGACGGCGCGGACGCGATACCAGTAGCGGTTGCCGGCGGTGAGGGCGGTGTCGGAATAATTGGTGGTGCCGGCGGGGATATCGAGGGGAGTGGTGGTGCCGGGCTGGGTGATGGTGGTGAAGGTTTCGCCGTCGGTGCTGCACTGGAGCTCGTAGTGATCGATGGTGAGACCGGCGGGCGGAGTCGGGGCGGACCAATCAATGTCGAGCGTGGTCTGGGGATTGGTGCCATCGTTGCTGATGTCCAGTGCGCCGGGTGTAGTCGGCGGAGCGGTGAGTGTGGCGTTGAAGTTGCTCAGGACGGCTTCATAGTCCGCGAGATCGACGCTCCCGCTGTAATCAAAGCTGCCTTGGGCGTAGGTGGCGGGGCTGCGGTTGAAGTTTTGGACGACCAGGTTGTAGTCCGCAAGGCCGATCGATAGCTGCTGCTCGCCGGCGGCGTCGGTGCCGATGGTGTGGAAGGCATCGCCGGTGAGGACGGGGCAGTCGACGACCAGGTTCTGGCTGAGGTGGAGGTTGCCGGAGATCACATCCTGATCATCAAGGGTGGCGAAGATAACTGAAGGGGACAGGACCCTTAATCCAGCACATTT
>Ga0302325_10016595_pt1 | contig 15593 bp, 11 predicted proteins | sample Palsa_T0_2_FD_201948 | JGI IMG/M metagenome (GOLD analysis project Ga0302325, IMG submission 201948) | Peat permafrost microbial communities from Stordalen Mire near Abisko, Sweden - Palsa_T0_2 | ecosystem: Environmental > Terrestrial > Soil > Palsa > Peat permafrost | place: Sweden: Abisko...
GTTCACGCGCACAAAAAGGAGCCAGGCGGGATGCGCTCCCGGCCGGTCGGGCAGCGGCGCCAGGCCGGCGCGCGCGTAGCCTCCGCTGGCAAAAAGATAGGCGTCGGGATGATCGGACCGGGAGTCGGGCGTCACGTCATAGCCCAACACCTCGTGATAATATTGGGTGGCCGAGGTGGGATCCCGGGCGAAGACTTCCGCCCAGGTAAAATCACCCGGATCGGGCCGGTATTCGCCGGGGTCGCCGGAGCTCGAGTGCAAGATGCCAAGCATGGCGCCTTCGTTGGAGGTGATCATCGCCTGGACCCCGCGCTGCGGGATGTCCTTGGTCGGGGACAGCACGTGTCCGCCATTGGTCACGGCGGCGGCGAGGGTCTTGGTCACGTCGGTCACGGACACGAACCCGAGCCAGTGTCCGCGCACGTCGTTCCTCAACTTGGGGGGACCCAGCGCGATTCCGGCCACCGGCCGGCCGCCATTTGAAAGGACGATATAGGAGAGGGGGCCGTGCTCGGGCGTGGTCCGGTCGATGGTCGCGGCGGTCCAGCCGAACAGTCCCGTGTAAAACGTCGCGGCCGCCGCCTGATCGGAAGTAAAGAGATCGGCCCAGACGAATTTGCCGGGATATGAGTCGGTCGTGGCCGGATCGTTGATCGCCGGAAGATCCGCCGCCCGGGCCGCCAGGGCAAACACTGGCACCAACAGCAAGGTCGATATTTTCCTCATCGCGGTATTGGACACCGGTTCGACCCCAAGGTTCTTCGCGAAATTTCGCAAATGGAGGTCTTGAATTTCAGGCTTCGGCCCTTAATGCTCTCACTTCCGTAAAAAGGAACCTTTCATGAAGAATATCGCAGCCTCTCTCCTTTTCGCCGCGCTGGTCGCGGTTCCCGTCCGCGCGGAATCTCCGACCCAGCAATCGGTCGACCAGCTCCTGGAGGTCTCGAAGATAAAAAGCAGCTTCGATTCGATGACGGCCGGCTTGGACCAGACCATTCGGAACAAGGTGGCGCAGTCGATGCCCGGGCTGAAGCTCACCGCCAGCGACGAAAAGCTCCTGGACGCATTCCGGGTCAAGATGACCGCCATGATCTCGGAGGAGTTGAACTGGGCGAAAATCAAGCGGGTTTACGAACAAGTCTACGCGACCGCCTTCACCCAGGCCGAGATCGACTCCCTGATCGCATTTTATCAAAGTCCGGCGGGGCAGATGTACGCGGACAAACAGCCGGAAATCGCCCAGAGGACGGCCATGCTCATGCAGCAGCGGATGGGCCCGGTGATCATTAAGCTGCGCAGCGCGGTGATCGACACCGTTGACCGGATCCAGGCCGCCCACACCGTCGCCGACCAGACCCCGCCGCCGGCATCGTCCCCGGACGTCACCCCAGCGCCTTCAAAACCATGAAAAGAATCCTCCCCTCCCTCCTCCTCGCCGCAGCGGTCTCACTCCACGCGGCCCCGCCGTCGCAGCCGTCCGTCGAAAAACTGGCGACGCTCGCGAAGGTTGAGAAGATCCACGACGCGATGCTTGTCCAGTTGCAGCTATCGATGGACAGTTACGTAAAGCAGGCTCTCCGGGGCGGGACTCTCACCCCCGCCGACCAGGCGGTCCTCGACGCATTCCATCCCCAGATGATTTCCATGGTCGATGAGCAACTGAGCGGACCGAAGATCAAGGCCATGTTCGAGGAGGTTTACGCCGAATTATTCACCCAGGAGGAAGTCGACGGGCTGATCGCATTCTACGGCACCCCGGTGGGGCAGGTATTCGCGGACAAGCAGCCGCTCATCTCGGGCAAAGTAGGGGCTTTGATCGGCCAGCGCGCCGGCCAGATGGGCATGAGGCTCCAGATGGCGATGTATTCCGCGGCCCAAAAAATCGCAAAGGCCCACGCGCCCCCGCCGCCCGTGACCAAGCCTGCGGTCACAGTTCCGGCGAAGCCGATGGCGCCGGCAGTTACGCAGCCCACTCCGGTTACACCCCAAAAAACGAATTAAACCCCGCTGAGGGGAAGCGATTCAGTTTCCCGCCGAAATCAGGGATGAATTGATCTGCTTTAATTCGGCAACGGGGATTTTTATGATTTTTCGGTCGTACGTGATCAATCCGTTGAGTTCGCCCTCGACGTCGGTGGTCTGGGTGTAAATCGCGGCGGCGATGCCGTGGGCACCGATGCCGGCCAGGATTCCGTCCACGCGCTGCCGATACTCCCGTTCGAGGTCAGCGGTGTTTTTGGACTCCTGATAGCCCCATCCCTTCTCCGCCCAGAGATGCCCTTCGACGGGCAGCGCCACGCCGCCGAACTCGCCGATGACGGTGATTCGGGACGCATCGGGAACGCGGGGCATTTCCGGGTGCGGGCGATAGGTATGGAAGTCCCGGATGTCGCCATGGCCGGTGTCCTTCCAGCCGCTGGGGCTGTCCACCAAACGCGTGGGATCGTAGGCTTTGACCCATTGGAGGATGCGCGCCGAGTCATACTGGCCCCAGCCTTCGTTGAAGGGCACCCACACGACGATCGAGGGATGATGGCCCAGCGCGTCGATCATCCGCCGAAGTTCCAGCTCGAATTGAGCCGCGGCGGTCGATCGCATGACCACCTCGCCCGAATCCGAGTGGACAAACTCGGGGCTGGGCTCGTGCTGGCCGGGAATCGGCGGCGCGTCATACATGCCGCTGGGCATGTCCTGCCATACCAGCAGGCCGATCTGGTCGCAGTAGCGATAGAAAAGCTCCGGTTCCACCTTGACGTGCTTGCGCAGCATGTTGAATCCCGCCTGCTTCAGGAAATCGAGATCATGCCGGAAAGCGGCCTCGGTCGGCGGGGTGTAGATCCCGTCGGGCCAGAAGCCCTGATCCAGCGTACCATACATGAACAGCGGGCGGTGATTCAACGCGAAGATCGGTCCGTTCGGCCCGGGAACCATGGAGATCTGGCGCAGGCCGAAATAGCTCGTCACAGCGTCGACGAGCACGGCATCGGGGCCGATCTTGAAAAGGGACTGTTCGCCGTTCCCGCGGTGCACGCCTCGCTTCCCCGCGAAAGGAGAGGGGATGCGGAAAAGCTCCACTTGGAGATCATAGAGATGGGGATTGTCCGGGGTCCATAAGACCGGCTGCGGGATGGATAGGCGGACCGTGCGATCGAGCCGATGAATCGCCTCCGCGACGACTCGACCGCCCGTGGTCACCCGCGCGCGAAATGCGTACGTGTCGGGTATATCAGGACTTGATCCCAGCACGCTGAGTGTGACCGCCCCGGCGTCGATATCGGGCACCACGCGCAGTTCCGCGATGGATGCTTCAGCTGCCACCGGTTCGAGCCACGCCGTCTGCCAGATTCCCGACGCGGGCGTGTACCAGATACCCTGCGGCTCAAGATGCTGCTTTCCCCGGGGTTGATCGGAGGTGTTGGCCGGATTGGCCGCTGAAAGCACAATCTCCTGGGGCCGGTCCGGCCTCAGGAAGGCGGAAATGTCGACGGAAAACGGATCGTAGCCGCCCTGGTGGGAGGCAGCGAGGCCGCCATTGATCCAAACGGCACACGCCCAGTTAACCGCGCCGAAATTCAGGAGGATGCGATTCCCTTTCCAGTCGGCCGGAAGCGTGAACGTTCTCCGATACCAAAGCTGCTGGCTGGGTTTAAGGGCGCAGCCCACGCCGGAAAGAACGGACTCGATCGGATAAGGCACCCGGATCTTGCCGGCATAGTCCGCGGGCGGCGGCGCGGTGCGATCGGTGATGGCATAATCCCACAGTCCATTCAGATTGAACCAGCGTTTCCGCTCCATCTGCGGGCGGGGGTATTCCCGCCAGCCGTTGCCGGACAGGGCATCCTGGGCCCATGGGGTGAGCAAGTGGGGTTGGGGTGTCATGGCGGCCACGTTCAACGCTGCGAACAAGCTGACGAGGCAACGGAGTGTCTTGGCGGGCATACTCGGGTTAAAGCTCGTTTTGGCCGAAAGAAAACTTTTTTGTTTTGCCGTATCCGGCGATTTCCCGTCAGCGTTTCCGTTTTTCGCTTTCCGCTTTCCGCTTTTTCCTCCCCATGCCCGTAAAACCGTTCCTCCATCACCTGCGCTTTCGGCAGGTCCATCTCGATTTCCATACCAGCGGGCTCATCCCGGGTATCGGTTCAAAATTCTCCAAGCGACAATTCCAGGAGGCGCTGAAGGTCGGGCACGTCGATTCGATCACGATTTTCTCCAAGTGCCACCATGGCCTGAGCTACCACCCCACGAAGGTCGGCACCCAGCATCCCCACCTGAAGTTCGATTTGCTCGCCCGCCAGATCGAAGCGTGCCGGGAAATCAACGTCCGCTGCCCGATCTACCTCAGCGCCGGCCTCGACGAGGTCATGGCCGTCGCGCACCCGGAATGGGTCGTCAAGGACCGCAAGGGCGCGACGTACGACCCGCTGGATCCGCGCTTCAAGCTCATGCGCTGGAGCCCCGGGTATCTCGACTATCTCTGCGCGCAGATCGAGGAAGTCGTGGACCGCTGGCCCGACAACGACGGCATCTTCCTGGATATCATCCACGCCGGCCTCGACTACTCCGAGGAACCGATTCGCGCCATGAAAAAGATGGGCCTGGATCCCGCGATCGAGGCCGATGTCGACGCCTACGCGCAGCAGCTGCTGCTGACCTACTATCAACGCGCCACCGCGGCCTGCCGGAAAAACCGGGCCGACACTCCCGTCTTTCACAACTCCGGGCATATCGCCATCGGCGCGGGACGATTCTGGAAATTCAATTCGCAGCTCGAGATGGAGTCGCTGCCGACCGGCGGCTGGGGCTACGACCATTTCCCGGCCTCGGCCCGCTACGCGATCACGACCGGGATGGATTTCATGGGCATGACGGGGAAGTTCCACACCACGTGGGGCGAGTTCGGCGGCTTCAAGCGCCCCAACGCCCTCCGCTTCGAATGCGGCGCGATGATCGCCTATGGCGCCAAGTGCTCGATCGGCGACCAGTTGCATCCCAACGGCGAAATGAACCTGGACACCTACCGCCTGATGGGCGCCGCCTACGAGGAAGTGGAGAGGAAAGAGCCCTGGTGCGACCAGGTGAAGTCGACGGCGCGGATCGCGATCGTCAGCACGGAGCGCGGCCAGCGCCGGGCGCGCGGGCACAATCCGCCGGCTTACTCGGACGAAGGCGCGGCCCGCATGCTGCTCGAGCTCCATCTGCCCTTCGTGGTGCTCGATGAAAACGCGTCGTGGGACGGGTTCGAGCTCATCATGCTTCCCGACAATTTCATCATGACCCCCGCCGCGCTGAAAAAGGCGAAGCGCGTCTTGCAGCGCGGCGGCAAGATCATCGCCGCGGGTTCGGCGCTGGTCGATCCGGCCAAGCCGGGGTTTGCCATCGACCCCGGGGCGAAGCTGCTCGGCCGGTCGGACAACGATCCCGACTACCTTGTCGCCACCGCGTTGACCCCGGATGTCGCGGTCAAGTCGGCCATCATGATCCAGGGAGGCGCCTACCGCATCGCCCCCACCCGCGCCCAGGTCCTGGTGGCGCGGCGGGAAAGCTACTTCAATCGCACCTGGGATCATTTCTGCTCGCACCAGCATACGCCGGACGCCCCGGCGGTGGTTTCACCCGCCGCGGTGGTGTCGCAGCAAATCGTCTACTTTGCGCACGATATTTTTTCGCGCTATCGCACTTACGGCCAGCCGCTCTACCGCGATTTCGTCGCCGCCGGGCTCCGGGCGCTATTTCCGGACGGCCTGCCGGTCGAAACGACGCTGCCGAGCGGCGGCCGCTTCAACCTGCTGGAGCAGGGAGCCGAGCAGCGTTACGTCGCCCACGTTTTATATGCGCCGACCCGGCCGGGAGGCAGTTGCTGGGGCAAGCCGATCGACATCATCGAGGATCTGCTGCCCATCCATAATGTCCGCGTGACGGTGAGCGTGCCCCGGAAGATCAAGAGCGTCCGGCTCGTGCCCGACAGCGAGCCGCGTCCGCTGCCCTTCTCCCAAAAGCGGGATCGGGTGACGTTCGTGGTGCCGGAGTTCACGGGGCACCAGATGATTGAGCTGAGCTACAAGAAAAAGTAGACGCGGCGTCCCGCCGCGTTCCGTATTAGGAAAGCAGCCGGGAGGCAGCTTCTACCTTATTCGCACCGTCACAATCTGCTTGGGCTTGAGCGTCACCTTCAGCTTTCCGGCGGCGGCGCCGCCCAGCTTCCCGATTGGCTTGCTCTCGAAATCCACCTGGTCGGCCTCGCCACCGCGCTTGCCCGGCCCGGCCAGGGCGCTCGCCTCCAGGTTGACGCTGATCGTTTCCGCGCCCGGGTTGAACATCCGGACTTCCACCCCTCCGCCGCCGGGTCCGCCGGTCCGCCGCACGCTGCTCACCACGGCGGGGCCCTCGACCTGCAAATAGCTGGCGGCAGGGGGCAGTTTCTTTTCGCTCCGGTAGATCTCGATGTCTTCCTTGCGCAGCTGCACCACCCGCAAGCCCGCGGAGATATGCTGGCCCAGCTCGCAAAGCCGGGTTCGGTCGGGGGCGCCGGCCAGCGGGGTCACGCAGTAATGGAAACTCAGCGGCCCGCGCACCTGCCCGTCGGGCTCGCCGTTCGTGAAGATCGTGCGCCGGGTTCCGCGGAACAACGTGAGGGCGATGGGACGCTCCGCGACGTCCTGGACCGCTGTTTCCAGCAGGCCGTCAGCCACCACCGCCAGGCCGCCCTGGGCGTCGTGCACGGCAGTCCAGCTCTGCTGCGGCTTGGTTTCGACCTCCAGCTCCCGGTATTCGTGATTGTCCGTCCGCAGGGCGATGGGGCGCTCGACGACGTCGAAAGCCGCATCCGCCAGATAGGTCCTGGTCTCCGCCCCGCTCGGAAACAACACCCGCAGCCGATGATCGTCGGCGACGTTGTCCACCCGGGTCTCGATGTCCAGATAATCCTGCCCCGGCCGCAAGCTGACCAGATTGTCCACCGCGAGGTCCACCAGCCGCTCCGAGCGCGTCATGCTGTCGAAGCGGAAGTCCTCCGGAACCCGCATCAGGGTCCGAATCCGGAATGTCGTCAGCAGGGGCCCGTTGTGCACCAGGGCCACCTCGGCCCGGCAGGCCGTGGAAACGAAGATCTGGTCGTTCGCGGCGATTCCGTGATACCAGCCGTCGCCGATATCGGCGCGTTCCTCGAACGTGAGCAGTCGCGTATAAACCCGGCCCGTCTGCTTGTCTTTCAAGGTCAGGGTGCCGTTTGACTCGATTTGCACGTCCAGCCGCTCGTTTGCCATGGATCGCTCGCTGGTCGCCATTCCGGGCACTTCCGGATAACGCGTGTTTGTCACGTGTTTGGTTCCCCGCACGGTCAGGGTCGCGTAGCCGGCGGCCGGCACCTCCAGGCGAAGGGCAACCTTGATGTTGTTGCTCAGCACGCCCTCGGGCCACTTGGCCTCGCGCACGCGCTGGCGCGACCGGTTCATGGCCTGGCCCAGCCGCTGATAAGGGACTTCCGCTCCGTCCGCGGTGAAGATGCGGAATGCCGGCTTCGGCTCGAAGCCGAAAAATTCATTGAACGCGAGCCAGTGGTTCGGCAGCTCCAGGGCGATTTCCGCGACTCCCCTGAAGTCGCGGGGCAGGGGATTGAACACCGCGACGCGGATTTCGCGGTCGCCCAGTTCCCCCTCCACGCTGGCGGCGATCCGGCTGGTCGCCTCGGTGGCCAGCTTCTCGGCGATTACCCGGCACTGGTCGAAACGGTACATCATGTCCTTGTGCACCTGGTCGACGCTGCAGCCGTCGATCGAGTCGTGGGCGTGATTTTGCAGCAGCCACTTCCAGGCCAGGTTCAGGAATCCTTGCGGGTACTCCAGCCCCAGCGAGGCGTGGGCGAACGCGCTGAAGGGCTCCGCCCAGGCGCACAGCAGCGTCTGGCACTGGCTGTTGGCCTGCTTCAGCCGCACGCGGCTGGCGAGGACGCCGGGAATGACCCACTGGCCGCAGGCATCGAACATATCCGCTCCTTCCGCGGGATAGGGTCGGCCGGGGGTGCGGAGCTCGCCCTCGAGGACGGTCGTGATCCGGCCGCGCTGGGCGATGAGCGCGCGCAGATGCTGGTCCAGCCCGGTGTGCGCGACGGTGAACCGCGGGTGATCGGCCAGGATGCTGAAGATCAGCTCGTATTGGCGGGGGTTCCATTCCTGATGGTCGCCGCCCTCGAGGAGAAGAATGGGGTCGATCTCGGTGGCCCTGGCCTCCTGGTCGAGATACTTTTCCAGGCGCGCGCGGAACACCGTGGGCTCATCCGCCGCGCCGGAGTCGTATTCATGCCGGCGCCCGACCTGATGGCCGTATGTGCCGTAGCCCTGCGCGCCGAACTTGTGGCAGGGCAGCTCCGTCCCATCCGCGCCCCGCCAGATGAAATTCCGCTGCTCGACATTGTCGATCCCGCGCCAGATGAAGGCACCGGTGATCCCGCTGCCGGCGAGGATTTGGGGCAACTGGCTGGTGTGGCCGAACATGTCCGGCACATAGCCCGCATTGGACGGCTTGGCGCCCCAGGCCCGGGCCATGTCGCGTCCCAGCCGGAGATTGCGGATCAGGGACTCGCCGGAGACGGTGAATTCATCCGGCATGGTGTACCACGGGCCGACCTGCAGCTGGCCGCACTGCATCAGCTCTTCGATGTGGGCGCGCTGTTCGGGTCGGATCTCCAGGTAATCCTCGATCAGGATGGTCTGCCCGTCGGTGTGGAACGGGCCGTGGGTCCGTCCGCTTTCCATGGCCGCGATCGCGTGGTCCAGGAGCCGGACCATGGCGTAGCGGATGCCCTGGAAGCTCTCGCGCCACTCGCGATCCCAGTGGGTGCTCAATACCAGCTGAACGGTGCGTTTTTTCATGTTTTAAATCACCCGGTCGTTGCCGCCGTCCACCGGCACCTGGGCGCCGGTGGTCTTGGAAAAAAGCGGGCCGCACATCGCGGCGGCCAGCTCGGCGACGTCGCGGCTGAATACCTCCACTTTGAGCACGTTGTTGGTTTTGTATTCCCGGACGGAAAGCCCGTAGTGCTTCGCGCGCGCTTCGAGGATTTCGGGAGTCCAAAGGGCGGTGTCGAAAACCATGTTGGGATGGATCGAGTTGATCCGGATCCCGTCCTTGCCCCATTCCAGCGCCGCGACGCGGGCCAGCTGGTTTACCGCCGCCTTCGAGGCCGAATAAGCGGCGGCTCCGGGCCCGGGGGCCGGAACGTTCTTCGAACCGATCACGACGACCCGTCCGCCTTTCGGCGCGCGTTTCAGGAGGGGGTGGCACGCGCGCATCAGGTAAAAATTGGCGTCGAGGTTTATTGCCATGACCTTGCGCCACAAGTCGGTGCTCATGCCGGCGATCTCGCATCCCTTGGGAAAAATCCCCGCGTTGAGCACCAGCATGTCAATTCCGCCGAAGGCGCGCGCGGCCTCCGCGATCGCGGCCGCAATCTCGGCTTCCCGGGTCAAATCGCAAACGATGCCGCGGAAGGCGCTCCGCGGGTGAAGTTTGGCGACCGACGGGCTGACATCCAGCCCGACGACCGCGGCACCCTGCTTGAGCAGGGACTCGACGCAGGCCCTGCCGATCCCGGAGGCGGCTCCGGTGACCAGCGCTGTTTCCCCGGCGAAGGTCGGCGGCCCGCTTTTCCTGCGCTTCATGCGGGGTCCTCGACGATCTTCGTCGCGCGTCCGATGGAGTGGTCGGTGAAGCGGTCCTTTTCGTCGGTGCTGCGCGTCGAGAATTCCGAAACCACCGTGCCCTGCTCGCCCGCCTGGAACCAGTGCCAGGTGTTCGGCATGATCGTATACTGGTCGCCCGGGTTCAGCTCGATCTCATGCCAGACCGTGTAGGTGCTCTCCCGGCCCGCGGGCGGACGGCATGCCGGCGTGGCCGCCTTTTCGCCCTCCACGTAGAGGTACACCTTGCCCCAGCGGCAGCGAAACGTCTCTTCCTTGCCCAGGACGGCGCCGATGGTGGGATGGATGTGTTCCGGGCAGGTTTGCCGGGGCCACATGGCGAGTTCCTTGGCGCAGCAGCGCTCGGTATTGACGTAGACCAGGACGCCGAGGCCGGTCTGCTCGAACTCACTGAGCCCGAAGTCCGCGATTTCGATCCTCTCCTTTTCCGCCGCGGTGATGACGAGCCCGGCCTGCTGGAGAAAGCCATAGGCCTGATCCTGCCGCTTTTTCAGTTCAGCTTTTGTGATCATGATTTTTTGGGGTTTGAATTTTTAAATAAGGATTTCCCAAACAAAGGTGGAGCGCGTTGCCCATAACGCGCTGTTGGGCTCGGCCGCAACCAGCGTGTTGGGGGCAACCCGCTCCACCTGTTTAGAGCCTCCGCACTGCTTCGACAATCTTTGCTGCATCCGGGCGGTATTCATTTTCCAAAATGGGGCTGAAGGGCACGGGCACGTCGGCTGAGGCCACCCTGGCCACGGGGGCTTTGAGGCTTGGGCCGAACCTTTCGGCGATCCCGGCGGCCAGCTCGGCGCTGACTCCGCCGGTCTTCGGGCCTTCCTCGACGATCACCACCTTCCCCGTCTTTCGCACCGAGGCGCCGATGGTCTCGTAGTCGAAAGGCGACAGGCTCCTCACATCGATCACCTCGGCGTCAATCCCTTCCCCGGCGAGCGTGGTCGCCGCGGCCAGCGCGTGATGCGCCATCAGCAGCCAGCCCAGGATGGTGACGTCCTTGCCTTCCCTGCGGACGGCAGCCTTGTCCAGCGGGACCGTGTAATCGCCCTCCGGTATCTCGCTCGTCGCGTCCACCGCGCCCGGCTCGGCGCGCGCCCCCTTGGAGCCGTAGAGCAGCTTGTGCTCGAAGATCATCACCGGATTGTCGTCCCGCACCGCCGCCTTGAGGATGCCCTTGGCGTCGTAGGCGGTCGAAACCGCGACGACCTTCAGCCCGGGCACTCCGGTAAAATACCGCTCCATGCTTTGCGCATGCTGCGAACCGCGGCCGGTCGCCCCGATCGGAGCGCGCATGACCATCGGCACCTTGACGGTGCCTCCGGACATGTAGCGCATCTTGGCGGCGTTGTTGATCATCTGGTCGCTGGCGAGAAACAGGAAGTCCCCATACTGCATGTCGGCGATCGGCCGCATGCCCATCATCGCGGCGCCCACCGCGATGCCGGTGAATCCGAGCTCGGCAATGGGGGTGTCGATGATCCGGCCGGGGAATTTCTCCGCCAGCCCGAGGGTGACGGTGAACGCTCCCCCCCATCCGCCGGGGACGCCGATGTCCTCGCCGATGCAAAACACGCGCTGGTCGCGTGTCATTTCCTCCGCGATGCCATCGCGCAGCGCCTCCGCAATGCCTTGTCGTTTCATAAGATTAGTTCCTATTTTTCAGAATAGCAGACGGGCGAACCCACCGGGTCCGAAAAATCGTGGAGGTACCCGGCCGCCTGCCAGGTCGTGCCTTCCCGCAACCCCGATTTTTCGGTGCGCAGGTGGACCGCGAAGCTCACCCGCGGTCCGGATCCGTGGTTGGGCCCGCTCCCGTGGACCGTCAGGCGATGGTGGAAGCTGACCCCGCCCGGGGGCAGGACGCCGGCGGCCTCCTCCCAGGCACCGCCCCCCTGCTTTTCCTGGATGCGCTGTTTGAGCGCATCCAGATTGTTGCCGAAGAAGTCACCCGCCTTGAGCAGGCCCCAATGATTCGAACCCCGGACGAACCGCATCGGCCCGGACTCGGCCGTCACGTCGCTGATGGCCACCCACGCGGTAAAAACCTCTCCCTGCAGGGCGGCATCCCAATATTCCTGATCCTGATGCCAGCCGACGTTGGAGTTGCCCTGGGTGTCCCGGGCGGTGGGCTTGATGAGCAATTGGGTGGCGAAAACCTGGACGAATTTTGCCCCGGTGAGCGCGGCGGCCCAGCGCCCGATGGCTGGATGGCTCACCAGTTCGAGAATCGTCCGGTCGCAAATGTGGGTATCGTCGATCTTCACGAGCGACTGCGGCGGCCCTTTTCGGGCCACCGGGTTTCCCACCGGGGGAACCCCCGTTTCGTATTCGCCCGCATAGACCGCATCAATCCGCTGGCGCACGCGCGCCAGCAGTTCCTGCGGAATCACCGCCGGCGCCAGGAAAAACCCTTCCCGCTCAAATTCTTGTGCTTCAGGTTTCATATTAAATATTTTTGCTTCATGCGAAGACATCTGTCGTTAAATCTGCCAAGGTCGGCTGCGGCGCCGTGCGCGCTTTGACGACGGCGTCTTCAATTTCCTTTTCAACCTTGGCCCTGATCGCCGCCAGGTCCGTTTCAGCCACGTCTCCGCGCGTCAGCAACCTGACCGCGAGCCTTTCGATCGGATCGCGGGCGAACCAGGCCTCTTTCTCGCTCTTGGCCTGATAATGGCAGGCATCGCGCCGCGAGTGTCCGGTCCGCCGATAAGTGAGCAGTTCCAGGAGCACCGGCCCCTTTCCCGCCCGGCACTCGTCGGCCGCCTTTTGCGCCGCTTCATAGACGGCGATCACATCGTTGCCGTCGACGGTCTCCCCCCGAAACCCGTACGAAGCCGCGCGGTCGGATACCTTTGGGTTCTTCATGACCTTGTCGATGCGGGTGGACGCCCCATAGAGGTTGTTTTCGCAGACCAGCACCACCGGCAGGTCCCAGATCGCGGCCATATTGACGCCCTCGTGAAAAGCCCCTTCCGCGATCGCGCCATCCCCGAAGAAACAGGCGACCACCTGGCCGGTCTTCTGCATCTTGAACGCCAGGGCCATCCCGGCCGCTAGGGGGATTCCTCCCGCCACGATCGCAATCCCCGGCACCATTCCCTTGGCCATGTTCCCGACGTGCATGGAGCCGCCCTTGCCCTTGCAGCACCCGGAGGTCGCGCCGAACAGCTCGTCGAGCATCTCCTGCACGGTCAATCCCTTGGCCAGGGCATGGCCGTGTCCGCGGAAGGTGGAGGTGATGTAATCGTCCTTCGCCAGGGCGGCGCAGACTCCCGTGGCGGTGGCCTCCTGTCCCTGGCACTGGTGAATGGTCCCCGGCATCGTCCCTTCGAGGAACAGGAATTTCACCCGCTCCTCAAATTCCCGGATGAGCACGAGCTTCTCATAAAGCCCGAGCAGGAAGGCGCGGTCGAGTTTGAGGACTGGATCGTTGGTGGATGTATTCATCGAATTTAAGCTTAAAGATTTCCGCCGCCACGACGACCTGTTTCCACTTCGTCTTTACCCTCACCGTCGTGTAAATTGTCCTGGTCTTCCTCACCGCCAGCAGGCTGAGCGTCTCCCCGCGATAGGGCATCCCCGTCGCTGCCACCCATCCCCAATCCGCCGGGAGCACGGGATTGACCTCAAGCCCGTCCGCTTGCGGGGTCATCCCGAGGAACCCTTCCCATGCCGCCCACAGATAGCTTCCGTGAATGAAGGTGCTTCGCGGGGCGCCGCGCTGCGCAAGGTCGTCCCCGTTGTAAAACTCGGGAAACTCCCCCGGCGTCACATTCATCCGGTCAAAGTCCTCCCGGTCACCCAGCAACCGCGTGGCCCGCAGCGCCCGCACGATCAATTCCGGCCTCCCCGCGGTGGCCGCCGCGCGCGCCGCCCACAAGGCGAGATTTGGCCAGACTCCCCCTTGCAGGCCGTACGTGTCCGGGTCCGCCTTCGGCCGGTATCCTGGCTGGGCCGCGCTGATCGTCCGGATTCCTCCCGCGCCAGTGGGTGAGCCCTGCCAGAAGCGCTCGCCGAATAATTCGTCCAGGATCGCGCGCGACATTCTCCGCGAGGCCACGCCGAACAATGCCGGAAAAAGCAAGTCGCCCGTCATATCGTCGATCCGCTTCCCGTCGGGATTGATGTTCAGCAGATAAAACGGATTGTGCGGCGTGTCGGAGCGCAGATTGAGATCGATCGCCGCATGGAGATCCTTTGCCGCCGCCTGCAGCCGCGTGGCATTCGGCTTGTCGCCCACGGCCCGCGCGAGCTCCGCGGTCGCCGTGAGCGCGCGATAACACTCTGAGTTAATCTCGGTGACCGCGCCCGAAAGCTGGTAATTCTGCGTGCAGTTGCGCCAGCCGCAGAGGCCGCGCACGAAATAATCCCGGGACCGGCACCAGACCAGCCCTTCGGGGTTGCGCTGGGACAGGATGTAGCCGGCCGAGCGCAGGAGGGTGGGGTAGGCGCCGTCGAGAAAGCCGCGGTCGCCCGTCAGCGAATAGTACTGATGCGCGGCGATCAGCAGCAGCGGCGTGTTGTCGTTGATGTTCAGCCCGTAGTCATCGCGGTGGAGCGGCTCGCTCGAGGCGTGCAGGTACTCGATGAATTTTCCATTCGGCTCCACGCCCGAGCGGAGCCAGAAATCCAGCAGCCGCCGCGACCAGGCGGGTGCGTAGTAGCTGGTGCTCGCGAGAAACCAGAAAGTGTCGCGCCCCACCAGGACGTCCGAGGGAGGATTATTGCTGAATCCCGCCCCCCCGCGGTACTCCTGATAGTCCTTGAGCTGGTTGGCCTTCGCCCAGTCCAGCCCGTCGTTGATGAAGTCGTCGGGCGTCCAGAGACGGCAGGAGTCCAAACGCCCCTGAATCGCCGCCGTGGCCTCGTCCTCGATCACCTGAATGCGGCGCAGATGGGCCGCCGGGCTGCCTGCGTCGGGCGCAAAGGACTCCTGCACGGCAGCCAGCGGCACGTGTATTCCCCGCGCGCCGTAGGCAAACGAGACGCCGTACTTTTTACCGGTCGTCCAGGAAAATACGGCGACGACCTCGATCCGTCCATCCGCGGCGGTGGCCGTGGTGAATTCCCCGACATTCCCGCTGGCCCAGATGACCCCGGCGGTTCCGTCGGAGTATTTTATGGCAAGGTACGAGTGCCCATTTTGTTCTTCCTCCGAGACCGTGGTGCCCATTGGAAACGCCGCCCGCGACGTCACTACGAACGTAGCATGGGCTTCCACCCCGAAAACAACATGCGCGGCGGTCAGCAGGTTGTTCTCGTAAGGCAGAATAAACTTCTTGAGAACCGAGCTTTTCCCCCGGCGCAGCAACGTCGTCTGCCAAAAAGGGGAAAATGTAGTCTCGACTGGCGCAAACGGCTTTCCACCGGAAGTCAGTCCGACCTGCCACCCGAACAGATAGTACTTCTGGCTGAACGCATCCCGCATCCCCTGGCGCATCGTCTGCTCTTCGCAGAGCACGTCCGAATTGCCATCGAGCGTGAGATAGACGGACGAATTCCCAAACGAGTGCCCTCGTTTGAGCCGCGCCGCTGGGAAAGTATAGGTGGGTGGCATTTCGGACAAAGTAGACGCTGCGTCTCGCTGCGTTCCTTTTAGGTCCGCGGCGGGACGCCGCGTCTGCTTTCGATCATACCGCCGTCCCGGCGGCCTCGCCGCCTCCGCGCGGTTTCGTTGGATCGGCATACTTATTCCCGGCGTGATCCTGGCCGCGGGCCAGATAGATCGGGAAATTCCATTTCTCGAAGGAGGGGTGATTTTGCGGCGTGAACTTCACCTTCGTGGAGAAGTAGCGCACGGTCAGCACCGAGCGCAGCAGGTTGCCGGTGTTCGGGTTGGAACCATGCATGATCCGGCATTCGTGGATCGAGGCCTCGTTGGCCTGGAGGCCGATGTCC
>Ga0302325_10016599_pt1 | contig 15592 bp, 12 predicted proteins | sample Palsa_T0_2_FD_201948 | JGI IMG/M metagenome (GOLD analysis project Ga0302325, IMG submission 201948) | Peat permafrost microbial communities from Stordalen Mire near Abisko, Sweden - Palsa_T0_2 | ecosystem: Environmental > Terrestrial > Soil > Palsa > Peat permafrost | place: Sweden: Abisko...
CTGGAGCGTCGCGCCGCTCGCGCTCTTGTTGGCTCTGATGATGTCGGCGGCGGGGCTGGCCGGCCTCCGGGCGGCTGGACTCGTCGAGCTGTCTTGGCTCGCCGCCGAACCGTCGCGCGCAGGGCTCGTTCCCGTGCCGATGTCGAACCAGCCGATCCCGGCCTTTACGCGGATCACGCGCGATCACGTCGCCGATCCGCAAACCGGCGCCTTTAACGTGCAGTGGCTGCCGAAGGACAAACTCTCGCCGGCGATCATGCGCGATCCGTCGCAAATCGTCGGCCGCGTGCTCAGCCACGACAAGCTGCCGAATTACGCGTTCGTCGAAGAAGACTTTTTGCCGCCGGGCACCCGGCCCGGCCTCGTGGGCGGCACGCCCCCCGGGAAGCGCTCGCTGACGCTCGACGCGCAGCAGCTCTCCGGGGTTCACGGCCTCAAGGCCGGCGACCACGTCGACTTGCTTTCGACAATGCCCATCGACGGGTCGTCGAGCGGCGGCGGCGGCGACGCGCGCAGCAAAGAGATGGCCATCCAAGCCGACGCGGCCAAGATGCGCAAGCGCGCCGCGGTGCGCGTGTTGGCTCAGGACGCCGTGGTGGTCACGCCGGTGACGACGCGGGCCAAGCCGGTCTCGGTAGGTTCGTTAATGAACGGCATGCAGTCGAAGACCGTGCCCGTGCAAGAGGTCGTGGTCGCTGTGGCGCCCGAAGAAGTCGCGCCGATCAACGAAGCGGTCGCGACCCAAGTGACGCTGACGTGCGTCATTCGCTCCGGGCGACCCGACGACCCCGGGCCGAGCGTCAAGACGCCTGGCGCCGATCCGCTGGGGGAATCGTCGATCAAGGTGGTCGAATCGCTGAGCGGCAAGCGGCGGGACGCGCTGGTGTTTTCGGCGTCGGGAACGCCGCTGACGCCGGCCGGCGGCGCGGCGGCCGATTCGCCGGCAGCGCCGGGATCGTCGGCGGCGGACGGATCGAGCTCGGCGACGGGATCGCTTCCGAGCCAGGCGGCGCGGCTATTGACCCCCGGCGGGGCCTCGCGACGCGCGGGCGGGCGGTGAACGATGACGATCGAACCCAAGAAACGACGCTGCCCGCTACGACTAGCCGCGCGCCGACGTGCGCGCTGCGGGTCGGTGCTGGTGGAGTTTGCGCTGATTGCGCTGGTGTTCACGACGCTCGTCGGCGCGATCCTCGCCTTTGGCGTGATCTTGGGCAAGGCAAACATCGTGCAGCAGGCGGCGGACGTAGGAGCCCAGGAGTTGGCGCGGATGCCATTGAACCCCGCGTTGACGACTTCCGAGGGAACCCTCGCGAGCCTCAACGACGTGCTCTATAGCAACGACTCCCTGTTGACGAGCAACCCGGGCGTGATGGCCGTTCGGGAGCAGATCTTCGACGAGCAGTATTTGTACTGGCAATTGCAAGGGACATCGCTGTACGCCGACTCCGCAAGCTGGCCACTGCTCAACCGTTTGCTCGTGCCAATGATGATCTACGATGTCGATCGTTCCGCGGGCGGAGCGCAGGTTTTCCGCTACCCTGGCGCCGTGGTCACGAACAACCAAACAGGCCAGACGACTGTCGTGGTCCCGCTCGTGATCGGTCGCGACAGCGCGACAGGGGTGGAGACGATTGAATGGCATCGCGTCGTCGAAGATCCGACCGTCACGACGTCAAATCCATACGGCTCCTTCAGCGTCGCGGCGAATGCCGTGAATCCGGGCGTGGTGAACTTGCGGGTATTCTGTCCCGTGCAAACGGCGATGATCAGCTTCCGGCCAAATCCGGGTAACGCGGCCGCCGGCGAGCCGTTGCCCAATATCGCCTATGTGAATCAAGCGGACGACGCGGCAGTCAGCGTGACGGACCCGTTCGGGATCATGTCGCAATACACGCTCGCGCCCCCCGCCTCCAGCTCGGCCGGCACGGATAGCGGCGAATACGGGCTCGGGTATTTCTTGTCGCCGCTGCCGATCCTGGAGGGATCGTCTCCCGGGTCGGTGAGGCCGTTTAGCGTTGTCGAGATCGGCCAAGGCTTCTATCGCCGCGAGGTGTTTGGCCCATGACACCTCCGCGCCGCGATCGTTCGAGACTTCGCCGCAGCAATCGCCGCGGTGCAACGCTGGTGTTGTTTGCGATGATGCTGTTCGGAGTGATCGCGCTGGCGTGCCTTGTGATCGACATGGGGAGCCTGCTGGCGGCGCGACGCCAGTTGCAGTCGGCGGTGAACGCCGCGGCGATTGAGGGCTTGCGATTGCGCGACGGCTTGCCGCCGCAATGGCAATCGCCAGACTCCGTGCCGGCACAAGCGTATGTCGCCGCCGGCTACGGGTTCCCTGAGACAGCGTACAGCCCAAGCGACACCGAATGGCAATCGTATTTCAACTTCGCGCGCCGCTGGGCAGCCGCCAACGCCGCCAGTCAGGTGCTCACGAGCAACAGCCTGACAGCGGATGGCGAGCCGTTTTACGCGATGCAGGCGCCCACGTTTACCGGCGGGTTGCCCTTGGGGGAATTCACCGTCGCACAGACCGTCAACGTTACTGGGACGTCCCTTCAGCAGTACCAGCCCGATTTGCTTCCGAACCTCGGCGACGCCGACCAAGGTGGTGACATGGTGGCAGGGCAATATCTTGGCTCGCGAGATTACGCCACAACGGCCGATCCAGCTCATACGGAGGGCGACGACTATAGTCGGACAGATTATTCGCCCGCGACTGGCAACAGCGCATTTCTCGTGCGTATGCGGCGCACCAACGAGGAGGCGACCAGCACGCGTTCGGCGTGGGTTCCGGTTCCGTCGCTCTTCAACGGCGTCACCATGCTCGACACGGCGAATCCCGCTGGCGGCTACCCGGTGCGGGGCACGGCGATCGCCGACGCGCGACCGGCGATCATCGCGGGGCCGGCGTATCCAGCCGGGATGTTTCTTGCCTCGTCCACACAGTCGGCAGCGATTTATGGGTTGACGCCGTTCGCGATCGCGGCCAGCCAATGGCCCGTGACGTCCGGTACGTACAACGTCGACGTTTACGGGAACATCAATTCGACAAATATCGCCCAGCCAACGACGGTCGGCCTAATTATTGCAACAAGTAGTCTCGCAAGCGGCGCTGACGCAGACTCGAACGAGTTCAGCGTGGCAAGCGTCGCAGGGTTCCCCATGACGACCCCGTTTTTGGTGTTGATCGATTTGGAACTTGCGGAAGTGACGGCCATTGCCTCGAACGGCGCCAATTACACATGGACCGTGGCGCGAGGCGTAGGCGGCACTCAAGCGACAACCCATTCCGCCACCGCGCCAATCACGCTGAACAGCGCCGTGCCGATCGGCGCCGACGTGGCGACCGGCGCCGCCAGCCAGCTCCAAACGGGCAATCAACCGGTTGCGCTGGCGAATTTGGCAGTATTGGGTGGTTCTAATCAGAATGTCGTCTCCGGTTACGCGCCGATTTATGACGCATCCGGGGACGACGAATCAGGGCGAGTCATTGGTTTCGGATTCGTGCAGTGGAGCGTTCCAAATTGGTCGCGCATCGCTGGGTATCAGCTGAGTATCTCGCCCGCGACCAGCGGCACAGTCGCCGAGCAGAACGCGTCGGCGGCAGCGCCGAACGGATCGATCCACGCCGCGCGACAATGGGCCGTTGGCCTTAATCCATCGGATTGGCAGCAACTGTACGAGTACAATCAGAATCTCTCGGGCCCGCTACTCGCCCCGGCGCTCGTCCGCTCCGTCGGGCTTCCCCCGCCGCCCGCTTCGCTCATGGGTCCGTAAAAGTCATGTCCGACGCCCTCCACATCCTGGTCATTGGCGCCGATCCGCGGTTGCGGGACGAGTGTCACAGGGCGTTTGCCGCCAGCGCCGAGACCGCGCCGGTCACGCACTACGCCGCCGATCCGCGACAGGGGGTCGAGATCGCTCGCAGCCGCCGACCCGCGCTCGCCGTCGTCGAAATGTCTGCCGATCTCAAGCCGCTGCGCGTGCTGGCCGATGAGCTGGCCGCCGCGTCCCCCGAGACGCGGCTGGTCGGAGCGTTCAAGCCCGAAATCTTCGCGCACGACGTTTCCGAAAGCGCCGTGCTGATCGAGGCCCTGCGAGCCGGAGCGTACGACTTTTTGCGGCGGCCGGTCTCGGCCGGCGACGTGCGGCAACTCGTCGAACGGGCGCGGCAGCCGATGGTCGCCGGCGCGGCCCGCAGCGGTCGCGTCGCCACGTTCATCAGCAACAAAGGAGGCGTCGGCAAGTCGAGCCTGGCCGTCAACACCGCGGTTGGCCTGGCGCTTCATCACCCGGGACGCGTGCTGCTCGTCGACGCGTCGCTGCAAATGGGCGTTTGCGCGGCGATGCTCGATCTGCGCCCTCCGCTCTCGCTGGTCGACGCGGCCCGCGAACGCGATCGGCTCGACGGCACCTTGCTCGAACAGCTCGCCACGCCGCACGTTTCGGGCCTGCATCTGCTGGCCGCCCCGGCCGACGCGGTCGAAGGCGCCGAGGTCAACGACGAAGTCGTGAGCCGGGTGCTGTCGCTCGCGCGGCGATCGTACGACTACGTGATCGTCGACACGTTCCCGATGTTCGATCGCGTGGTGATGACCGTGCTCGACCAGTCCGATCGGTTGTACGTCGTGCTCGAAAACGTCGTGCCGACGCTGCTGGGCTTCGATCGCTTTCTCAAGGTGCTGGCGTCGATCGGCGTGCCGCGCGAGAAGCAGCGGATCATCATCAACCGCTACGAACGCTCCAGCAGCGGACTGCTGCCGGTCGACGCGGCCGAGCGGCTGGGGCGCGACATCGACCTTGTGGTTCCGTACGATCGCAAGATGATCGCGGCCGCCAACCTGGGTCAGCCGTTTTTGATGAGCCGCCGGCCGTTTTCGCGCACAGCCGCCCGGCTGCGCGAGCTGGTGGCCGACGTCGAACACGATCTGACGCCCAGCCACGCGCCCGCCGCCGCGGCGCCGGGCGGAACGGCGCCCGTGGACGCAGGCGGCCCGAACGCCATCGAGTCGCCTGCGGCGAGCAACGCCGAGTCGCCTGCGGCAAACGGGGCCGCCGCTCGCGCGGCGACTTTGTCCGATTCGCCACTGGCCCGCGGCGCCGAAGCCTCCAAGTGAACTCGCTATGAGCGACTACGAACCCACCGACTCCGCCACGCCTTCTTCCGTCGGCGACGTCTCAACGGCCCGGACCCGCGCGCTCCTGGCTGGCCCGTCGCTCGAGTTGCCGACGGGTCGTTTGCTGGCGCCCAAGAAAGTGGCCGCCGGCGCCGCGGCCCCTGCCCGCCCGACGGCGCCGGCCTCGGACGCCGAGCACCAAACGGTGAAGTCGCGGCTGCACCGCCGGCTGCTCGACGAGATCGACGAGCGCGACCTGCTCCACGCCAGCGAAGAGCGCCTGGCCGAAGAAGTGAAGGGTTTCGTCGAACGGGTGCTCGCCACCGAAGACGTGCCGCTCAACGAGCAGGAGCGGCGCCAACTGGCCGACGACTTGCTGGAAGAAGCGCTCGGCGTCGGGCCGTTGGCCGGGCTGATGGCCGACATGGCCGTGACCGACATTCTGGTGAACCGCTTCGACCAGGTGTACATCGAACGCTTCGGTCGGCTCGAAAAGACGAACGTCCGTTTTCGCGACGACGAACATCTGCGGCGGATCATCCAGCGGATCGCCGCCCGGATCGGACGCCGCATCGACGAATCGTCTCCCATGGTCGACGCCCGGCTCGCCGACGGCAGCCGCGTCAACGCCACGCTGCCGCCGGTGACGCTCGACGGGCCGACGCTCTCGATTCGCCGCTTCGGCCATCGCCGGCTGCGACGCGAAGACCTGTTTCGAGCCGGCATGTTTTCTGCGGACATGCAGGCGTTTCTCGAACTGGCCGTGCGGGCCCGGAAAAACATCCTCATCTCGGGCGGGACGGGCGCGGGCAAGTCGACATTCCTGGGCGCCGTGTGCGAAGCGATTCCCGTGACCGAGCGGATCGTGACCATCGAAGACGCCGCCGAATTGATCCTCGACCAGGAGCACGTCGTGCGGATGGAGACCCGGCCGGCCAATATCGAAGGTTCGGGGCGGATCACGGCCCGGGACCTGGTGATCAACTCGCTCCGCATGCGGCCCGATCGGATCATCGTGGGCGAAGTCCGCGGACCCGAAGCGCTCGATATGATGCAGGCGATGAACACCGGGCACGACGGCAGCCTGACGACGATTCACGCCAACAGTCCGCGCGACGCGCTGGCCCGGCTGGAAACGATGGTGCTGATGGCCGGCTTGGAGCTGCCGTCGCGGGCGATCCGCGAGCAGATCGTTTCGGCGCTCTATTTGGTGGTTTCGGTGCGGCGGTACGAAGACGGCGTGCGCCGCGTGGAGAGCATCGCCGAGATCACCGGCCTCGAGGGAGTGACGCCGCAGATGCAAGACATCTTCCGCTTCGAGCGCTTGGGGAAGCGTGGACGCACGGTGGCGGGCCGACACGCCGCCACGGGGATCGTCCCCCGGCTGGCCGACGAGCTGCGCGACCGCGAGATCGCCGTTCCCATGTCGCTGTTCCAGGCGCCGCGAGTCTCGTTCGATGCTTCCTGAAATCGTGACGCTGTTGTTCCTGGCCGCCGGCGCGGGCGTGAGCGTGTGGGCCGTGCGTCGCTGGCGCTATCGCCAGACAATCGAACGCGTGGCCTACGGGATGGAAACGCCCGAGGCTGCCGCGCTTCCCGCGCGGGGCGGACCGTTGCTCTGGCGGGCGCGGTGGCTGCCGTGGTTGTTGGCGGCGCTCGTGCTGCTGTTCCTCCGCTTCGGCCTGAGAACGCCGTGGAATTACAGCCTGGCGATCGGCCTGCTGTCCGGCCTGCTCCTCGGGCAGGTCGAAGGCATGCTGGCGCAGCGGCGGGTCAATCACCTCGAGATCCAATTGGCCGATATGTTCGATCTGATGGTCGGCGCGCTGCGGGCCGGGGCGGGCGTGATCAAATCGCTCGAAGCCGCCGTGCGCGAGATCCGCAATCCCCTGCGGGCGCCGATGGAGGAATTGATCGGCCGCATCCGGCTGGGCGACGAAGCCGCGGAAGTGTTCGAGGACCTGGCGGCGCGCGTGCCGCTCGAAACGTTCATGCTGTTTTCGTCGACGCTGGCCGTTCATTGGGAAGTAGGCGGCAGCCTGGCCCCGACGTTGGCCACCGTCGGACGCACGATTCGCGACCGGATCGAGCTCTCGCGCCGCGTGCGTTCGATGTCGGCCCAGGCGCGGATGTCGACGATCAGCGTGCTGCTCGCCTCGTACGCCATCGCCGCGATCATGTGGGCCAACGATCCCGATCGCACGGAGCGATTCTTGAAGACTGAGCTGGGGAGCATTTTGATTTCGATGGTCCTGGTGCTGCAAGCCGTGGGCATCGTCTGGTCGGCGGCGCTGGCGCGGATCAAATTCTGACGCGGGGGTGTTTCGATGTCGCTGCAGTTGGGAATCATCGGTCTGGTTTGGCTGGCGATCTTGGGAGCGCTAGGCTGGATGCTTCACGATTACCTGGCCCGCTTGCAGACCCGGCGCCGCGTTTGGAGCGATGTGTCACAGGCCGCCGGGAATGAATTGAACGTCGATCCCGCCGGCCACAATGCGCTCGCGCAATGGTTGTTTCGCGCCGGTTACCGCCGTCCCGGCGCGGCGGCGGCGTTCGTCGCGCTTAACCTCCTGGCGTTCGTGGTGGGACTGACCGTGGCGCTGGCCATGCGAAAGTCGGGGCTGCTGCCATCGGCGGAACGGGCCGCGCTGAGCCTGCCGGGCGGAATCGGCTCGCTGGCGCAGCCGATTCTGCGGCTCGCTCCCGTGATCCTGATCTTCTTGCTGGTCGCGCTGCCGGCGACCGTGGTCCGCGCCGCCCGGCGACGTCGGATCGAGTCGGTCGAGCAGGACTTGCCGCTAACGCTCGAGCTGCTCGCGACGCTGGCCGAGTCGGGCATCAGCTTCGACGCCGGCGTCGACCGGATCCTGGCTTCCCGGCCGGCCGAGCTGCCGCTGTCGGTCGAGCTACGGACATTTCAGGCGGAGCTGCTCTCGGGACGCTCACGCGTCGAGTGCTTGCGGCGCGTGGCCCGGCGGTTGGACGTCACGTCCGTCACGATCTTCATCTCGGCGGTCGTGCAAGCCGAGCAGATCGGCTCCGGCATGGCCGCGGTGCTCCGCCGACAGGCCGACGACCTGCGGCAGCGCCGCCGCGAGCGGGCGCTCGAGCTTTCGATGGCGCTGCCGGTGAAGCAGATGTTCCCGCTGGTGATCTGCTTTTTGCCCGGCATCCTGGTATTCGCGATCGGCCCATTGTTCGCGGAGTTCATGAAGTACTCCAACACCTTCGGCCGCATGGGCCACTGAAGAAGAATTCACCACGGAGAGCGCAGAGGACACAAAGGTAAGACAGAGAGAAGCAGAATAACTAAGGAGCCGTTGGGCCTAGGCGAAACATCCTCGCGCGATTATGAGGCCATTGATGCCCGCTCTTTCGCCTCGCTCCTATCGCTCTCTCTGGCTTCTTCTCTGTGTCCTCTGCGCTCTCTGTGGTGAACCTCTTTCGTGAATCTTCTTTCTCATCCAAGGTGGGCCGAATGCTGATCGACTGTCGCCTGGTTGAGCGGGTGAGCGGGCGAATGGTCGTCGAGCGGCTGGAACTGGCCGACGGCTATTGGAGTCGCCTCGTCGGTTTGCAGTTTCGTCGCTCGCTGCCGGTCGGGCAGGCGCTGCTGCTTGTCCCCTGCGGCAGCGTTCACACCTGCTGGATGCGATTCGCCATCGACATCGCGGCGCTCGATCGCGAGGGGCGGGTGCTGGCCGTGCGGTCGGGGATCGCCCCCTGGCGGGCCGCGCTGTTACCACGCGAAACGCACGCCGTTTTGGAATCTTCGGCGCATTCGCTACAGCTTGCCGTCGGGGACATGCTGGCGGCCGAATCCACGGCGCCAGGCGCATCGTTGCCAAAGGCGCTACAGGCCCTTCAATCCGGGCGATGAAACGAACGGGCATAAAGCGCTGCCCGATAAGCCGGATCGGATCGTTACAGGGCGAATCTTTGGAATCACGACGCCTGCGAATCCGATGCTACCTCTGCCACCGGTCTGACCAGCCTAGCAGAAACCATCCCTAAAAAGAAACTACCACGCGAACGTGCGACTTTGGGATCGTACGGAGTCCCCCGCACAGTCAGAACCCGCGTGGAGCAGCGTCTTCGGTCAGAGGGGCGCCCCGTGAAGGAACTATCGGCACAATCGGCGATCGACGAAGCCCGACGAAGCGCTCCCAGGTCGATCTCCGCGCCCAGCGCGAGCGTCGCGCCGCGTCGAGGCCGCGGACGCGAGCGGGCCGGCTTGGCCTGGCGACGCGCGGCGGGTCTCGTCTGGCTGGCGATCGCCTGCGAGGCCGCGCTCGGGCAAGTCGCGCCCCAAGGCGCCCCGAACCCGGCGCCCGCATGGCGCAGCCCCTCGGCCCCGGCGAGACCCGGCGTCAACCTGCGGTTCGCCCGGCAAGTCCCGCCCGCTCCGGGCGGCGCGGCGTTGGGCTCGAATGTCGAAAACGTTCCGACGCCGCCGCCGGTCGTGGGGCAAAGCAATGACCTGATCGATCCGGAGCAGGCGGCGCTCAATTCGCTCGGCGCCACGCAATTGCCGCTGGGCGCGACGCCGACGCCCTCGGCCCAAACGCTGCAGCGATTCAACCAGTACGTCGAACGCACGATCGATCCGCAAGTCACGTTCGATCTGATCCAAGGGCGGCCGCGGCTGATCATGCTCAAGCAGGCGCCGGCCCGCGTGCAGATGGGAGACGACAACGTCGCCAGCTACACGTTGGTGACCGATCGCGAGATCTCGGTCACGGGCGTATCGATCGGCAGCACGGTGCTCAATTTCTGGTTCCAGGATCCGGCGGCCGAGGGAGGCTTTCGCATCCTCAGCTACCTGGTCCGGGTGCTGCCCGATCCCGAGTCGAAGAAGCGCCTCGAGCTGATCTACAAGGCGCTCGAAGGGGAGATCAACAAGAACTTTCCCAATAGCTGGGTCCAGTTATCGCTGGTCGGAGACAAGCTCGTCGTGCGGGGCGAGGCCAAGGACATCGTCGAAGCCGCCCAGATCCTGCAAGTCGTCGGCGCCAACGCCCCCGGCCAGCGCCAGGCGCAACAGCAGCAGCAAGCCGGCGGCCGCGGCGGGCAGGGCTTCAACCTGCAAAACGTGCCGTTCGACGTCTCGAACCAGAACCAGAACATGTGGGGCACGCCCGAAGATTTCGTGAACGCCCAGCAATACGGCGCCGCCACGTCGGTGTCGAACCAGGTGATCCGCGTCAACTCGAACGTGATCAACCTGCTCCGCGTGCCGGGCGAACAGCAGGTGATGCTCCGCGTGACCGTGGCCGAAGTCGACCGCAACGCGGCCCGCTCGATCGGCATGAACATGAACATGTTCACGAACACGGCCAACGCGATGACCAGCGTCGCCGGCGGCGCGGTTTCTGCATCCAACATGTTTCCGTACATCTTTCAACAAACCGCCGGATCGATCGGCACGGGCAACCTGCCGGTGCTGCTCGACAACGGGCAAATCTCGCTGGCGATCAACGCCCTGCGGTCGCTGTCGCTGGCCCGCTCGCTCGCCGAGCCCAACCTGGTGACCACCAACGGGCAGCCGGCGATGTTTCATGCGGGCGGTTCGTTCCCCATCGCCTCGGGCGGCTTGAGCTTCGGCGCTGCGTACACCACGGTGCAATACCTGCCGCTGGGCGTCCAATTGTTCTTCACCCCCAGCATCACGGACCACGACCGGGTGCGGCTGCAAGTCCGCGCGGCGATCAGCACCGCCAGTTCCGCCTCGACGGACGTCAACGGCAACAGCGTGCCCAGCAACATCGACCAGCGGACGTTTTTTACGACCGTCGAGCTGCGCGAAGGCCAAACCCTGGCGATCGCCGGCTTGCTGCAGAACAACTACGGCGCGACCAGCATGCGGATCCCGCTGTGGGGCGACCTGCCGCTGATCGGAATTATCGGCGGCACGCGATCGAGCACGTCCTTGGAGCAAGAGTTGGTGGTGCTGGTCACGCCCGAACTGGTTCATCCGCTCGAAGCGTGCCGCACGCCGAACGTGCCGGGCTCCGACATCTTCGAACCGGGCGACGTCGAGTTCTATCTCTTCGGCCGCCTGGAGAGCATTCGCAACTACGATTTTCGCGCCGGCACGCGCACCGACTGGGACCGGATGCGCGTTTATGAACGGTGCGAAGATCAGTTGATCATCGGGCCCCAAGGACGAACGTACGGCTGCTGCGGCGGCTACGGCGGACCGGGAGGACGATGTCCCGGGGGCTGTCCGCCGGTTGCCGACGCGGCGGCGGGACGCCCGACGCCTGCGCCCAACCCGGTAGCGCCTGGTCCCAGCCCGCCGATTGCTCCCAGCCCGGCGGAGCCGCTCCCTCCCGTTTCGCCGAGCCCGAACGGGCCCACCGAACCAAAGCTTGCGCCGGCGACGTCGCGAGCCAACAACTCCGCGCTGAATCAAATCCTTAGCAGGTGACGAACATGACAAACTCGGAATATGAAACAGTGTCGCAGGGCGCATGCGCCGCGACACGCGCGACTTTCTTTCAACAAGCGCTGCGCTGGGCGGCCGGTTTTCGCGGTAGTTGGTTGGCGGCCGGAATTCGCGGCGGATTCGGGGCTTTGGAACTGTTCGCCCCGACGCCCGCCCGTCGCCGCATCGCCGCCTGGAGCCTGTCGGCGGCGCTCTTGGCGGCGACCGGCTGCCGATTTCATCACCCGATCGGACCCGACAACTGCGCGGCGATCACGCCCGGCGCCATTCCGCCGCTTACGGGCACGTACGTCTGCCAATGGCAGCACGCTCAAATGGAGCGCGCCGACGCCGGCAAGTTCGTGATCAATCAATGCGAATGGCTGGCGGGCGGCACGACGCTTGGCCCCGAGGGTTCGCAGCACATTCTGAAGATCGCGAAAACGGTAGGCGACACGCCGTTTCCGATCATCGTGTCGCGGTCCGACGACGAACAGCTCAACGAAACGCGACGCCAGCGGATCGTCGAGCAGTTGTTGGTCGCCGGGCTGACCGACGCCGATCAGCGCGTGTTCGTCGATCGCCCCGAAGCCGAAGGGCTCTATGGCCCCGAAGCCTCGCGCTACGGTTCGATGCGGCAATTGGGCATCAACGGCGGCATGATGGGCGGCATGGGCGGCGGAATGGGCGGGGGCATGATGGGTGGCGGAATGGGAGGCATGGGCGGAGGGTTCGGCGGCGGAATGGGTGGCGGAATGGGCGGCATGGGCGGCGGAGGGTTCTACTAATGGACGCTCGACGTCGACAACCGTTGCTCGCGTCCGGCGCGGCGCTCGTGGGGCTGCTGATCGGCGCGGGATCCCTCGGGCCGGGCGCCGCGGCGGCGGCCGATCAATCGAGCGGCTCGCGCTGGAGCTTGCCCAAGCCGGGGCTCCCCTACATCCTCACCAAGCCGGCCAAGCCGGTGACCGAGTTGCCGCCCAAGGAAGCGGCCGGCGCCTGCGTCACCACGGCCAAGGACCTGCTCGACCACGGCTACGATCGAGAAGCCACCCTACTGTTCGAGCGTGCCCGGCAACTCGATTCCAAGCGGACGGACGTCAGCCGCTTTTTGGCCGTGCTCTACGACCGGCAGAACGACTCGAGCCGCGCCAAGGTCGAGTTCGAACTGGCGGTCAAGCTCACGCCCAAAGATCCCGACCTGCTCAACGACTACGGCTACTACTATCATCGCCGCGATCTGGCGGCGGCCGAGCATTGGTATCGCGCGGCGATCGAGCGATCGCCCAAGCACCCTCGCGCCTGGGTGAACCTGGGGATGTTGCTGGGCGAACAACACCGTTACCATGAGGCGTTCGACGCGTTCTCTCAAGTGTTGACGCCGGGCGCGGCTCACTCGAACGTCGCCATGATCCTCGCCCGCCACGGCGATCGAGCGCGGGCCGAACAAGCGGCTCGCCAGGCGCTCACGCTTGAGCCGGACCTCAAGCAACCCCAGGCGCTGTTGGCGTTCTACGAGCACGGCCCCCAGTCGCCGGAGGCCCCTGCCCAGACCGCCAACGCCTCGCCGCCGCTGCGGCGATGAGCCCGTCGGCTCGAGCGCCCGGCCTGGTCGGGAGCGTCGCGCGAATCGCACGGACAACCCTCGGCGCGCAGTCGTCAGATGTGATACTCAACATCCCACGGCGCCGGCGCCGGACGCCCGACGCCTCGGCGGCGACGCCACACGCGAGCGACGATCCAGACGAGCGTCGCAGCCAGCGCCTGGGGCAAGATCGCCTTGGGCTGCGGCGACGGCGGCTGCAAGACGAACAGGAAGCCGATGTACAGCAGCATGCCGCCGAACACGGCCCGCAGCGCTGCCGCCGGCGCGTACGGAATCAAACTGGCGCCGACCACAGCCCCGACGGTAAAGCCGCACGCAATCAGCCCCGCCGTCGACAGACGGACGTAGCCATGCTGCCAGTAAACCAGCGCGGCGCAGACGGCGATCGGCAAGCTCAACACTGCCAGGCTCGTGCCTTGCGCTTCGGGCTGCGCCAGGCCGAACAGCAGCATCAGCCCGGGCACGAGCACGATGCCGCCCCCGATGCCCAACAGCCCGCTGAGCATTCCGACGACGAGACCAAACAGCAGCAGCGAGGCGATGTGCATGGCGCCGGTCGATCCCGAAAAACAGCCGTCGCGCGAGCGCTTGATTTATTTTGAAATCGAAATAATAATGCCTCTCGCCGCGGCGATTGTCAAGCACGCGCGTCTTCTGCCGGGAGTCGAAACAACGTGAGCTCCGTCGTCGCCGCCCTGGCGCTGGCCGGATTCGTGCAAGGATTGACCGGGTTCGGCTTCGGCTTGATCGCGATGGGCTTGCTGCCGCTCGTGGTCGGGATCGACGAGGCGCAGGCCGTGACCACGCTCGCCGGCATCGCGGCTTGTCTGGCCCTGACCGGCTTGACGCTGCGGCACGTGCGGTGGTCGGGCGTCGGTCCGTTGTGGCTGAGCACGCTCGTGGGAGTGCCGATCGGGTTCGGCCTGCTGGCCTTGCTGCCGCGAACGCTGGTATTCCGATCGCTGGGCCTTGCGATTTGCCTGATGGTGGCGTTCGAGCTCATCGTGTCGCGGCGGCGCGGCGCCCGGCTGCCCGACTGGTCGTGTTACTGCATCGGCCTGGTCAGCGGGGCGCTGAGCGGGGCCTTCAATATCGGCGGGCCGCCCCTGGTGCTCTATATCTTCGACCGGCCGTGGTCCAAGGAGCAGCAGGTCGCCACGCTCAGTTGCGTGTTTGTGGCCAGCGGCCTCGTGCGGCTGGGCCTGTTGCTCACGCACGGCCGAATCCATGATTCGACTTGGATCTCAACCGGCTGGGCAGTCGTGCCGATGCTGGCGGCGATCGCGTGCGGCAACCGGCTTTTGAATCACATTCCCCAGCGATATCTGCGCGGCGGCGTGTATGCGATCCTGTTGGCGCTTGGCGGACGGTATTTGCTGATGGGCGGATAGCGAAAGGCGACGGCCATGAAAACGATTGCGATCATCGGCGGGGGCTTCAGCGGGACGCTCGTCGCAGTCAACCTGGCCCGGCTCGGCGAATCGGCGTTCCGTGTGGCGCTCGTCAACCGCGGCCGGCCGCTCGCCCGGGGCATCGCCTACTCGACGAAACGGCCCGAGCATCTGCTCAATGTCGTCGCGCGCAACATGTCGGCCCTGGCCGACCACCCCGACCATTTCCTCGATTGGCTGCGGACTCGCCACGAGTTCGCCGACCTCGCCGAGTCGTCGCTGCGCGAAGCGTTCATCCCGCGCCGCGTGTACGGCGACTATCTGCGCAGTCTGTTGCAGACGTATGCCCAGCCCGTTCACGGCTCGGCTCAGGCCCGAATCGAGCTGATCGACGACGAGGCGGTCGACGCTCAAGTCGCGGAAGACGGCGCGGCGATGGTCGTGCTCGCCCAGGGGGACATCGTCGCGGCGGACAGAATCGTGCTCGCGACCGGCAACGCGGCGCCGGCCGCCTTCGCCACGGCCGACGGCGCGGCATTCGAACACCCCCGCTACGCGCCGCTCCCCTGGGACGACTGGGAAACGCGATTGCCAGGCCGTCACGAAGACATCGTGTTGCTGGGCGCCGGGCTGACGACGGTCGACGCGTTTCTGACGCTTTCAGCGCTCGATTGGCAGGGGACGATCTTCGCCGTGTCGCGCAACGGCTGGCTGCCACAGTCCCATTTTCGCGGCATCGAGTATCCCGGTTTTCCGCCGCAAGATCCCACCACGGTCGGCCTGGCGCAATTGGTCGCGATGCTGGAATCGCACTGCGAGCGGCTGCGAAACCTGGGCGCCAACCCGGCCATCGTCGTCGACAAGCTGCGCGCGCACACCCAGCGAATCTGGCAGAGCTTCTCACTGGAGGAGCGTCGCGAATTCCTCGCTCGCTACGCGGCCCGCTGGAACGTTTCGCGGCATCGCATCCCGTCCGAGATCCACCGCCGCCTGACGACCGCGATCGAAGACCGTCGCGTGCAGATCGTCAAAGGCCGAATCATCGGCC
>Ga0302325_10016600_pt1 | contig 15591 bp, 12 predicted proteins | sample Palsa_T0_2_FD_201948 | JGI IMG/M metagenome (GOLD analysis project Ga0302325, IMG submission 201948) | Peat permafrost microbial communities from Stordalen Mire near Abisko, Sweden - Palsa_T0_2 | ecosystem: Environmental > Terrestrial > Soil > Palsa > Peat permafrost | place: Sweden: Abisko...
ATGATGTTCACGCCCTGCGGACCAAGCGCGGTGCCAACCGGCGGCGCGGGAGTGGCCTTGCCGGCCGGAATCTGCAACTTCACCTGAGCGGTAATCTTCTTTGCCATACGTGTTCCTTAAGCCTTTTCCACTTGCAAAAATTCCAGTTCGACCGGCGTCGCGCGGCCGAAAATCGTCACCATCACGCGCAACGTGCCGCGTTCCTGGTTTACTTCATCCACCTTGCCCGAGAAATTGTTGAAGGGGCCTTCCACAATGCGCACCGAATCGTTCTTTTCGAACGTCATCTTGGGGCGCGGGCGCTCGGCCGAGGACTGCTGGCGGTACAAAATCTGGTTGACCTCGTCGGCGCTCAAAGGCACCGGCGAGTTGCCGCCGCCCACGAACCCGGTGACCCGAGGCGTGTTCTTTACCTCGTGCCACAACTGGTCGCTCATTTCCATTTCCACCAGCACATAACCGGGATATACCAGGCGCTTGCTGGTGACTTTCTTGCCGTTGCGTAACTCCACTACTTCTTCGGTGGGGATAAGAACCTGCCCGATCTTGTCGGCGAAACCGAAGGCATCGGCGCGCGTCTTCAGCGATTCGGATACTTTATTTTCGAAACCGGAATACGTATGAATGATGTACCACTTTTTGGGAGAAGATTCGTCGTATCCGGCAGCGGTCTCGGCGACGGGCTCCGCAGTCGACGCTTCCTGGGACGCCGGAGGCAGGGCCGGCGCTACCGGCTCAACGGCATCGAGTTGCTCTTCGGACTGGACGTTCTCGTCGGCTTCCATATAATTATTTCGTGAAATACTGCATGATGCCCTTGACGCCCCGGCCAAGTATCGTATCTACGACTTCGAAGTAGGCCGCGAAGGCAAACACAGAGACAATCACCACCGCCGTGGTGCTCTCCACCTGCTTCCGGTTGGGCCATGTGACTTTGCGCATTTCCACTCTGAGACTCTCGACATAGTCCCGCGTGGAATCGATAAAATTTTTCTTTTCCTCTGCCATATTTCTTCCTGTCAGCCCTAACAATGTGAGGGGTGGTTGGCAGGGGCGGAGGGATTCGAACCCCCACTCGCGGTTTTGGAGACCGCTGGTCTGCCGTTAAACCTACGCCCCTGGGTTAGATTCCATTCTACTTGATTTCCTTATGGGCCTGATGCTTGCGGCAATGGCGGCAGAACTTACTGAGCTCGATCCGCTCCGTCGTGGTCTTCTTGTTCTTGGTCGACGAATAGTTCCGGTTCTTGCACTCGGTGCACTGGAACGTAATGATTTCGCGTGGCATATAAAAATCCCTCTCCTATTTCATAATCTCGCTAACCGTGCCGGCGCCCACAGTGCGGCCGCCTTCACGGATCGCGAAGCGCAATCCCTTGTCCATGGCCACCGGCGTGATCAATTCCACTTCCAGGCTCACGTTGTCCCCCGGCATCACCATCTCGGTTCCTTCCGGCAACTGCGCCACTCCCGTCACGTCCGTCGTGCGGAAATAGAACTGCGGCCGGTATCCCTTGAAGAACGGCGTGTGCCGTCCGCCTTCTTCCTTGCTCAGTACGTATACTTCCGCCTTGAACTTGGTGTGCGGCGTAATCGTCCCAGGCTTCGCGATCACCTGCCCGCGCTCCACTTCGTCCTTTTCCACTCCGCGCAGCAGCAGCCCTACGTTATCCCCGGCGCGCCCTTCGTCCAATAATTTCTTGAACATTTCGACGCCCGTCACCACCGTCTTGCGCGTATCGCGGAATCCAACGATCTCCATTTCCTCGCCGACCTTGCAGATGCCCCGCTCGATCCGGCCCGTGACTACCGTCCCGCGCCCTTGAATCGAGAAGATGTCTTCGATCGGCATGATGAACGGCTTGTCGATCACGCGCGCCGGCATCGGAATGTAATTATCCACCGCGTCCATCAGATCGTCGACCGTCTTTTCCCACTGCGGCTCCCCGTTTAACGCTCCCAGGGCCGAGACCCGCACTACCGGGAGATCGTTGCCCGGAAATTCGTAGAACGTCAGCAGCTCGCGTACTTCGAGTTCCACCAGATCGAGCAGTTCCGCGTCGTCCACCATGTCGACCTTATTCATGGCCACCACGATGTACGGCACGCCCACCTGCCGCGCCAGCAGAATGTGCTCGCGTGTTTGCGGCATGGGACCGTCCGTCGCCGCCACCACCACAATGGCGCCATCCATCTGCGCCGCGCCGGTGATCATGTTCTTGATGTAATCGGCGTGACCGGGACAATCCACGTGCGCATAGTGCCGCTTGGCGGTTTCATACTCCACGTGCGCCACCGCGATCGTGATCCCGCGGGCTTTTTCTTCCGGCGCGTTATCGATCGAGTCGAAGCTGCGGAATTTGTTCTTCGGATTGTGCTTCGCCAGCACCTTCGTGATCGCCGCTGTCAGGGTGGTCTTCCCGTGATCGATATGTCCGATCGTCCCGATATTGATGTGCGGCTTACTGCGGTCGAATTTTTCCTTTGCCATCGCTTGCCTTCTCTGTATGGATGCCCTACAGGAGGGATAAAAAACTGGAGCCGTTGACCGGGCTTGAACCGGTGACCTCGTCCTTACCAAGGACGCGCTCTACCAACTGAGCTACAACGGCCTAACAAACAGTCTACAAAATCTCATGGTGGACGGGGGAGGATTCGAACCTCCGTAGCTCCAAGGAGCGACAGGTTTACAGCCTGTTGCCATTAACCGCTCGGCCACCCGTCCGGCCCGCTCGCCCACAATGCTCCGCCTCAAAGCGAGACTTTCACATTGCAGGGGAACTTCTAGGATACAAGGAACTGGCCGGATGTGCAACCCGGAGGCCCGGGACTCCCCGGGACGCGGCGGCAGTCCGCAATTCACGGCCGATTCGTTCCGCCCTCTTCCGTTGTTTGCAAGCCCGGCCGGGGCCCCCGAGGTTCCCCAAGAAAAGTTTGCAAATTGTTCCCTTTCATCGCTGGCGTTTTGAGGAAGTTTGTAATACCATGTCCACAATCACCAGTCTCAATAAGGGGAATTCGATGCGTTTTCTGACGACGTTTGCTTTATTCTTCGCCAGCGTACTGGCTGGTTTTACCCAAGTTACAACCACGGCCCGCATGGATGGCACCATAACCGACCCGAGCGGCGCCGCGGTTCCTGGCGCAAAGGTCGAAGTGATTCAAACCGCCACGGGCCAAAAGTTTGAAGCCAGTACCGACGAAAAAGGCTATTGGGCCCTCCCCAGCCTCCAAACCGGGACCTATAAGGTCACCGTGACGCATGACGGGTTTAAGTCGTCCACCAATGAGAACGTGGTGATCGATGCAGGCGTGCCCGCCACCGTCAACATGGCCCTCTCGGTGGGCGCCGCCACGGAAACGGTGGAGGTGACAGCCGGAGCCGAAATCGTGCAGACCGATTCCTCCACGGTCAGTTCCACTCTGCAAGGCCGGCAGGTCAACGACCTTCCGTTCACCAGCCACAACGTAACCGAGTTGATCGCCAGCCAGCCCGGCACGCAGAATCCCAGTGGCGTCCGTTATGCCACCATCAATGGCCTTCCGCAGACCACTCTGAACATCACCATCGATGGAGTTAATGTTCAGGACAACACCAACAAGAGCACAGATGGAGTTTTCAATAACGTCCAGCCGCGCACCCAGGCGATTGAAGAAATGACGATGAGCACGGCCGCCGCCAGTTCGGACAGCACCGGCGAGGGCGCCGTGCAGATCAAATTCGTTACTAAAAGCGGCACCAACCTATTCCACGGCGGGCTCTACGAAACCAACCGCAATTCCTATTTCGAGGCTTGCTACTTCTTCAACTGCCTCGTGGGTACCGCCAAGGACAGAATCAACCTCAACGAATACGGCTTCACCATCGGCGGACCCATCAAAAAAAACAAGCTCTTCTTCTTCGAATCGTTCGAGTTCTTCGATCTGCCACAGTCGTTCTCCGAAACCGGAATGTGGCTCTCGCCCGCGGCTGCCAGCGGTTTGTTTAGCTATTGCACAAGTTCGAGCCCCTGCACCGGAGCGAATGCGTCCGCGCTCAAGACTGTGAATCTTTACGCGCTCGCCGCGGCTGCCAACCCTTCACTGCCGGCTGGCGTCACCCCCTTCCCCACCAGCGGCGATCCCACGCTGGCAAAGACTTACGCGCTGATTAACCAGCTCACCGGTTCCGGCGGCACCCTGGTCAGCCGCATCGCCACCAATAGCGATTACAACCGCGACAACTTCACCTGGAACCCAAAGGCGGTCAATAACCGGAAGTTTCAGACCGCGCGGATCGACTATAACCTCAACGAAAAGAATCACATCAATTTCGTTTGGAACTATCAAATCAACGACCGGACTCCCGACGGCCTGAATGGCACGCTCGCCGTTTTGCCAGGAACTGGAACGCAACTGGGCTCGCCTGATCTGGAAGGCCAGTATGGCATCAACTGGACAGGAGCTATCGGCGTGCGCTCGGTGATTACGCCGCATCTTACCAACGAATTTACCGGAGGAATCCAGGGCGGCACCAACATATTAGGAGACGGGCTTTCTCCCGCCGACTATGGAATCTGGAACGGAAGGTTAGTGAGCTTTGCCGGATACATGTCGAATCCTTATGAAGGCAGCTACACTGGTTTCGCACCCCGCGGCGCACCGGTTTACCAAGCCAACGACAACGTCAGCTTTTTGAAGGGCAATCACCTGCTGAATTTCGGATTCAACTTTACGCAGGTTAACTATTGGACAGCCGCCTCGAATTCGTCCCTGCTCAACACCGTGGCGCTAGGACAAGCGAGCACCGACCCCGACGACTCCGGCGCTACCAACCTATTCACCACCAGCACCCTTCCCGGCGCCAGTTCCACTAACCTGAGCGATGCGGCGAACCTCTACGCGATCCTGGTAGGCAGGGTCGACGCGGTCACCGCCTCCGCTGTGCTCGGTGAAACCACCAAGACATACGGCGCGAACTTCTCCGTCGATCGCGACCACCTCCGGGAACAAGCCGGATGGATTCAGGATACCTGGCACGCCAATTCCAAACTCACGCTGACCTACGGCCTGCGCTGGGACCGTCAGGGCGCCTTGGATAACCTGGACAACTTATATACCAGGCCTGGTTTCGCCGGTCTCTATGGCGTATCCGGCGTGGGCCATCTCTTCCAGCCGGGCGTGCTCGATGGATCGTCGCCGATCTTGTCGCTGATTCCAGCGGGCACCGGAGGTTTCAGCCCGGGCGCCGGCCATTTCAGCCCTTCGTTTGGCGTGGCATACCGCATTGCCAAGGGCGGATTTATGCACTGGCTGACGGGCGACGATGCGGTGTTTCGCGCCGGCGGCAGCATTTCCACGCTGCGGCAGGGCATGGGAGCGTTGGCCGGCGTGTGGAACGGCAATGCCGGCCGCAGCCTCAGCGAAAGTACCAGCCCTTCTACCACGCCAACGGCTTTTACGGCGGGCAACGTGGAGTTTAGCCAACCGGTAATGCCAACCTTGGCGCCCACTTCGATTGACGCCAGCTTCCCCAACCCCAGCTTCCCGCTGGCCGTGCAAAGCGGCGCCGGCATAGAAGACTGGAATCCCAACATCAAACCCGAATACGTGGAGAGTTGGACGGCCGGCTTCCAGCGGCAGTTGGGTAAGAACACCGTAATAGACCTTCGCTACGTGGCTACTCACGGGGTGGACCTCTGGTCAGGCGTGAATCTCAACGAAGTGAATACCGTCGAGAATGGATTCGCTACCCAGTTCGCGCAAGCGCAGAATAACCTGGCGATCGCCAATGGCCTCACCGTGTCGCAATTGATAGCGACGCAGCAATCGGGGACTGGCATCAAGCTGACCAGCAACAACTACAGCAACCAGGGACTGCCCGGACAGGTAGCCGTACCGATCATCACGACGGCCATTGGCAGCAATACCGATCAGACCACTGCCACGTATCTGGCCGAGGGTCAGGCCGGCGCATCGGCTAATGCGATTGCTACTAATGCTACCCGTATGGCCGCTTTGACCAAGGCAGGATATCCCATCAACCTCTTCCAGGTGGACCCCAACAACGGCGGTGGCGCCACCGAGGAGACCAACCGCAATTCGAGCACCTACAACTCCGGCCAGGCCGAAGTGCGCCGGCGGCTCGCAGCCGGACTCCAGATGCAGTTCACCTACGCATTTTCCAAGTCGCTGACTGATGCCAACACGCCTACGCTGCGCAATTGGGGCGGGAGCAAAGGTCCCACGGGCTTCGATATCCGCAACGGAATCAAGGTAACCTGGGTTTACCAACTTCCGTTCGGCCCCGGCCGGTCGATGCTCTCGGGCACTCACGGCTTTGTGGGCAAGACCATCGGTGGATGGGAAATCGCTGGAGTAGGACGCATGCAGAGCGGCGTGCCCGTCAACTTCACCAGCGGCCGCGACACATTCAACCAGAACGATAGCGACGTGGTGCTGCACAATATCACCACGAAGCAACTGCAAAGCGAAATGGGGCTCAACTTTACCAGCCAGATCAATGCCAGCGGGGTTGCCGTGGGTACCGCCTATTATCTGCCGCAGTCGTTGATCCAAAACACGCTGGCGGCGGCTGGAAACGGCGGAACCTTTAACCCCAGCGCACCCTATATCGGACAGTGCAACACAACCGGCCAGGTTTGCGACCAGGTGTTTCTCTATGGCCCGTGGCTGTTCAAGTGGGATGTCAGCCTGGTGAAGCGGACGCAGATCAAAGAGCGGTTGAACTTCGAGTTCCGCGTGCAGGCGCTGAACGTCTTCAACCATCCGAATATAGTGATCGATGGCGGCGGCACCAGCAGCACCAGCTACAGTGCGTCGGTCGGCAGCACCTCGTTCGGACAGACCACTTCGGCTTTCCGCGACCTCAACAATACGAACGATCCGGGCGCCAGGAGTCTGGAGTTCGTCGCACGCTTGAACTTCTAGCGGAATTTTTCGACGCAGAGACGCTGAGCAGACTTTTATGCGTCTTGCGCCTCAGCGTCTTCTGCGCCGAAATCCGCTCGCCGCCCTTCGTCGTATAACCTAATGTAGAGGGCCAAAATTCCTTGCTCGTTAGAAAAGCTTCCGATCTCGGCTATTCGGACATCACGCCCAAGTCGATCTATCTCAACCGCCGCAAGTTCCTCGCGGGCATTCCCGCGGCATTTTTCGCCTCACGCGCGCTGGCGGAGACCAAGCTGCCGAACCTCGTTAAGAGTCCGCTGAGCACCACCGGCGAGAAGGTCAGCAGTTACGAAGACGTCACCCACTACAACAATTATTACGAGTTCGGAACGCGCAAGAACCAACCCGCCACGCTGGCGCAGAAACTGAAGACATCTCCCTGGACCGTTTCCGTCGAGGGCGAGGTGGAAAAGCCGCTCAAGCTATCCATGGACGACATCATGAAAGTTGCGCCCATCGAGGAGCGCATCTATCGCCATCGATGCGTGGAAGCCTGGTCGATCGTGGTGCCCTGGGCCGGCTACTCGCTGAGTGAGCTTCTCAAGAAGGCGAGCCCCAATGCAAAGGCCAAATTCGTGGCTTTCGAAAGCCTCTACGATCCCAAGGTGATGTGGTCCCCGGATGAGGCCGGAATTCCGCTTCCCTACGTGGAAGGACTTCGGCTCGATGAAGCCATGCATCCGCTGGCGCTGCTGTGCGTCGGCATGTACGGCGAAACGCTGCCGCCGCAGGATGGCGCGCCTGTGCGCATGGTGCTTCCCTGGAAGTACGGATTCAAGAGCATCAAATCCATCGTCAAGATCAAACTAGTGACCAAGCAGCCGCCTACCACGTGGAACATCAAAAACGCGCCGGAGTACGGCTTCTATTCCAACGTAAATCCGCACGTCGATCATCCGCGCTGGAGCCAGGCCACCGAGCAGAGGCTGGGCGAAGGCCAGACCAAGCTTGGTGTTTTGATCCCAACCAGGCGCCCCACCCTGATGTTCAATGGATACGGCGACCAGGTGGCCAGCCTCTACGACGGCATGGATCTGAAGAAGTACTACTAACGAGGATGCTAAAAACTCGTTGGTCCAGGGTGGTCGCGAAGCTACTCGTTTGGACTCTCTGCCTGGCGCCTTTTCTCCGATTGGCCTGGCGGATCTGGCATCAGGACGTTACGCCGAACCCAGTCGAATTCATCACCCACTTCACGGGCGATTGGACCATACGGCTGCTGGTGGCCACGCTGGCCATCACGCCGCTGCGCAAGTTGCTGCATGCGCCCGAGCTGATCCGCTTCCGCCGTCTGATAGGACTGTTCGCCTTCTTCTATGCCTGCCTGCACTTCGCCACCTACGTTTGGTTCGACCACGACTTCAACGTGCCGGAGATGCTGCAGGACGTCGCCAAGCGCCCGTACGTAACCGCCGGCTTCACGGCTTTTGTTCTGATGATTCCGCTCGCCCTCACCTCTACCGCGGGATGGATTCGCCGCTTGGGCGGCAAGCGTTGGCAGCGCCTGCACCGGCTCATCTATGTAAGCGCCATCGCGGCGGTGATTCATTATTATTGGCTGGTGAAGTCGGATATACGCTTGCCTGCGCTTTATGGCGCGCTGGTGGCTTTCGAACTCGGCTATCGGTTGGTGGTAAGCAAACCATGGAAATCCGCAACTTTAGGCCGTTGATCGGCATCTGTAGTAGTAGCTATGACTTCCAAAAGGTTGGCTACTGCCGCGCTGGTTTTTGGGATTATGTCCTTTTCGGCCGCCGCGCAATCGAATGTTGCCGGCGTGCCTAACTTCCATCAGGTCAATGATCATGTGTATCGTGGCGCACAGCCTACGGACCAGGGTTTGCAAAACTTAGCCAAATTGGGCGTGAAGACGATTGTTGACTTACGCGAAACAGGCAGCCGGTCGATAGCGGAAGAGAGAGTAGTAGAAGCTGCTGGAATGCGGTACGTTACGATACCATTCAACGGCATGTCTGCTCCGTCATCTGCGGACGTCGCGAAGGTTTTGGCGCTTTTCGACGATGCTTCGGCCGGTCCCGTTTTTGTGCATTGCCGCCGCGGCGCCGATCGCACAGGCACGGTGATTGCATGCTATCGAATCGCGCACGACGGTTGGGACAATCAGAGGGCACTGAAGGAAGCGAAAGCCGACGGCATGAGCTGGACCGAAATCGCGATGCAGCACTACGTGATGGGATTCCACGGGACTTCCGCGCCAGCGACTAGTACGGTTGTGGCGACTGCGGCTCCGGCCAATATCAATTAGTTACTGCGCACGATTGCCGGGCAAGCTGAAGCATGCCCCACCTCTGCGCTAAACTGAATACAAAGCTCGGACCAGGTACAGCCATGACTACCGACGAAGGGATCGACGCACCTCGGACATTGAAGGCGAGCAGTAGTGATCATAATTAGAGCGGCTTCGACATCTTCACGAACTGGCACGGCAGTTTTGTGACGACCTCGGGTGGAAACGGCGCCGTGCCTGTCTCGCGATATCCCAGCTTCCGGTAAAAGGCCGGCAGTTCCTCCCGCAGATCGATGATTTGCAAATCCATGAATGTGCAGCCCGCCTCGCGGCAGTGGTCCTCAGCCGCTGCAATGAGCCGTTTGCCTATGCCCGAACCTTGGCGAGACGGATCCACCGAGAGCAATCCGAAGTATCCACGACTGCCCCTTACTTCCGCGTAAACGCACCCAATTTCCTCTTCCATCAAGAAGATTCCTGTCTTCAAAAACCGCTGCACTCCCGCCAGATCGATGCGATCGCCATCGAGGAAGAAACGCTCCACCAGGAAAGCTCGATTGATCAGTTGGACGAGCGCCTCCGCGTCCGATTCCTGAGCCGTGCGAATCATAGTTGGGCAAGTTGTCCCGAACCAATCAAGGCTTCGAGGGCATTGATATCCCGATAGAACGGGCGGTCGCCGGTGATGGGCGGAGAGACGGCGCGGATGCGCGCGCGGGCTTCTTCCAGCATGATGCTGCTCTTGAGCGGCGCGAGCAAATCGAGCGCGCGGGCCGCGGCCAACGTCTCGATGGCCAGCACGTTCCGGGTGTTGCGCACTATGCGCTGCAGCTTGACGGCGCTGGTCATGCCCATGCTGACGAAGTCCTCTTTGTTGCCGCTGGTGGTGATGGAGCCGGTGGAGGCCGGATGCGCCAGCACGCCATTCTCCGCGGCCAGGCTGGCGGCGGTGACTTGGGCCATCATCAACCCCGACTCGAGGCCGGCGTGGCCGGCGAGAAAGGGCGGCAGCTCTTCATTGAGCGCCGGGTTGACCAACCGGTCGACGCGGCGTTCGGAGATGCCGGCCAGCGCGGCCAGCGCAATGGCCAAAAAATCCAGTTGAAAAGCCAGCGACTCGCCGTGGAAGTTACCGCCGGAGATGATCTCATCGTCAAAGACCAAAGGGTTATCGGTGGCGGAGTTGAGCTCGATCTCAAACACCCGGCGCGCTTCGGCCAGGGCATCGCGAACCGGGCCATGAACTTGCGGAATGCAGCGCAGCGAGTACGCATCCTGTACGCGCTGGCATCCAATGTGCGATTGGCGGATCTCGCTGCCTTCGAGCAGCGTACGCAAGCGGTCGGCCGAGGCGAGTTGGCCGGGGTGCGGACGAGCCTGGTGAATCCGCGGATCGAAGGCGCGCGGCGTGCCCCTGAGGGCATCGAGCGTAAGCGCGCTTACCACGTCGGCGGTCTCGGCCAGGATTTGGGCCGCTGCGAGTTCCAGGCAGCCGATGGCGAGCATGGCCTGCGTGCCATTGATGAGGCTGATGCCTTCCTTCGGATGCAGATCGATGGGCTCGATGGCGGCGCGTTGCAAGGCTTCGGCGCCGGGGAGAATCGCCCTCTCGAATTCCGCTTCGCCTTCGCCGATGAGGACCAGCGCCATGTGCGCCAGCGGGGCCAGATCGCCGCTGGCGCCGACGCTGCCTTGCGAAGGAACTATAGGCGTAACGCCGCGATTCAGTAAATCGCAAAGGCGCTCGGCGACCAAGGGACGGATGCCCGAAAAGCCCTTGGCGAGCACGTTAGCGCGGATCAACATCATGGCGCGCACGGCCTCGCGCGCGAGCGGATCGCCCACGCCAACGCAGTGCGAGCGGATGACGTTGCGCTGCAACTGATCGAGCTCGTTGCGCGGTATGCGCACATTGGCCAGCAAACCGACGCCGGTGTTGACGGCGTAGATGGGGTCGTCACCCGCCGCCAGACGGTCGATCAGCGCGCGGGAATGCTCCATTTGTTGGCGCGCGGTTGCGGAAAGGGTGACTTCGGCGGCGTGAGCCCGGGCTACCTCACACACCTGCGCAATGGTCAGGCTGGAGCCGTCGAGTTGCAATTCCATTTAACAGTTTTTCCGGGCCGCGGCCAACCGTTCAATCTGAACCAGGTCGGTGGGATAGTCGCCGGTGTAGCAGGCGTAGCAGTATTCGTGGCGCTCATTATCGCCCACGGCTTTGCGCAGCGAGTTCAGCGATAGATAGCCGAGCGTATCGGCTTCCACGAACCGGCGGATCTCTTCGATGCTGTGGTTGGACGCGATCAACTCGCCGCGCGTGGGCGTATCGACGCCGTAGTAGCACGGTGAAACCGTGGGCGGGCAGGAGATGCGCAGATGCACTTCACGCGCGCCCGCGTGCCGCACCATGCGCACGATTTTGCGGCTGGTGGTGCCGCGCACCAGGGAATCGTCCACCAGCACCACGCGGCGGCCTTCGAGCAGATGGCGTACGGGGTTTAGCTTGAGCTTCACGCCGAAATCGCGAATGGCTTGCGACGGCTCGATGAAGGTCCGGCCCACGTAGTGATTGCGGATGAGCGCCTGGCGGTAGGGCAATCCGGATTCGGAAGCGTAGCCGATGGCGGCGACCACGCCGGAATCGGGAACGGGCACGACGACGTCGGCATCGGCGGGGCATTCGCGCGCCAGCAAACGGCCGAGCTGCTCGCGCGATTCGGCGACCGGACGATTGAACACGATGGAATCGGGGCGCGAAAAATAGACGTGCTCAAAGGCGCACTGCGCCAGCGGCTGCACCGGCGCGTAACGCTCATGAGTGATGCCCTCGGGGCCGACGATCACCATTTCGCCGGGCTCGACATCGTGCAGGTAAACGGCGTTGATCAGATCGAAGGCGCACGTTTCCGAAGCGAACACGTAGCATTTGCGTCCGCCGGAGACTTCCATCTCGCCCACGGCGAGGGGGCGGAAACCGTGCGGGTCGCGGGCCACGATGATGCGGTCCTGCGCGAGAAAGACCAGCGAGAATGCGCCTTCCAGCTGCAGCAGCGCATCGCGCAGCGCGCCGGCGAAGGTGCGTTCGGAAGAGTGCGCTACCAGGTGCAGAATGACTTCGGTGTCGCTGGATGCCTGAAAGATGGCGCCGCGGCGTTCGAGTCCGGTGCGCAACTCGGCGGCGTTGGTGATATTGCCGTTGTGGGCGACGGCGACTTTTCCCTTATTGCACGCGACCGAGAAGGGCTGCGCGTTGAGCAGCACGGTGTCACCCGTGGTGGAGTAGCGCGTGTGGCCGATGGCCAACTCGCCGGGCAGATCTTTGAGCACGGGAGGAAATATGTCGGCCACGTGGCCCATGGCCTTGTGGATGTGGATCTTGTTGCCGTCGGAGGTGCAGATGCCGGCGCTTTCCTGTCCGCGATGCTGCATGGCGTAGAGGCTGAGATAAGCCAGCTTGGAGGCCTCGGGATGGCCGTAAATGGCTACGACGCCGCACTCTTCGTGGAATTTATCGTGCATGGGAGACCGTGGTGGCGTACGCACTCCTGCGTGCAGCGTTCACACTCGTGTGAACGCGTCTTGTTGGGGCGGCCGCGTGATTCGTATTGGCCAAAGGCGTGTCCCCATGAGTGGGGACACGGCACGCATGAGTGCGTGCGCCACGAATTCGGCTGAGACTCCACGCGTTAAGCATTCGAGGCTCCCTGGGCTAGCTGCGTTTCCAGCGCGGTTTCGTAGGAGTTCTTCAAGGCGGCGATTTCCCAGGAGCCTAGGGTCATGGAGCGCTGGCGAATTTCGATTCCCTTCTCAATTGTAACGCCCACTACCGGCGCGGCCACGCCGTGCTCTTCGGCGATGGCGGCCACCCGCTTGGTGTTCGTATTGGCGGTGGAAATCAGAATGCGCGACGGGGCTTCATGAAAAGCCAGGAACTCGGGCCGCAGGTCGGAATCGATGTCGAGCTGGGCGCCGATGCCTTCGGGTCCGAATGAGCACTCGGCTAACGCCACTGCCAGTCCGCCATCGCTCAAATCGTGCGCCGATTCGGCAAGGCCTTCGGCGAGGATTTGGCGAATCGCGTCGTGCACCCTCTTTTCGTAATCCATATCGAGCGCGGGCGGTTGTCCCCAGAGCTGCTTGAGGATCGTCTTGGCGTATTGCGTCCCGCCGAAATCGAGATCGTTGCAGGCGCCAACGCCGCCCACCAGCATTACGGCGCGCCCCGGATTCTTGAATGGAATGGTGATGGGCGCAGCCGTCTTGAGCGTGCCCACAATGCCCATTACGGGCGTGGGATAGATGCCTTCACCCAGGGTTTCGTTATAGAGGCTGACATTGCCGCCGGTGATGGGCGTCTCAAAGAACAGGCAGGCTTCGGCGATGCCTTCGATGGCCTCGACCAGCTGCGCCATGATCTCGGGGCGCTCGGGGTTGCCGAAGTTGAGATTGTTGGTCGCGGCCACCGGAAGAGCCCCGGCGGTAGCCAGGTTGCGGCAGCATTCGGCCACGGCCAGCTTGGCGCCTTCGCGCGGGTTGAGGTAGCAATAGCGGCCGTTGCCATCGAGTGAAATCGCGATGGAGGAGCCGGTCTCTTTGATGCGTACGATGGCCGCTTCGGATCCCGGTCCGGCGACGGTGTTAGTGCGAACTTGATAATCGTACTGGCGCCAGATCCAGCCCTTGGAACAAACATCGGCGCTGGCAATCAGCATCGGCAGCGCTTCCTGCAAGGCCACATAGTGAGGATCGCGCGGCTCTTCGCCCCGCTGCGGCGGCCGGGTATAAGGCCGATTGTAGAGCGGCGCCTCATCCGCCAGTTCGCGGTTGGGAATCTCGGCCACGACTTCGCCATGATGGCGCACGCGCAGCTTTCCATCGTTAGTGACCATGCCGATCTCAGCGGCTTCGAGGCCCCACTTGCGGAAGACGCGGTAGACTTCCTCTTCCCTGCCCTTTTCAGCCACCAGCAGCATGCGCTCCTGCGATTCGGAAAGCATGATCTCATAAGACGTCATACCGGTGGCGCGCTGGGGGACGCGATCGAGCTCGATCTCAATGCCGACGCCGCCGCGGCTGCCCATCTCGCAGGTGGAGCAGGTGAGCCCCGCGGCCCCCATATCCTGAATGCCGACGATGGCGCCGGTGTGCATGGCTTCGAGGCAGGCTTCGAGCAGCAGCTTTTCCATGAAAGGATCGCCCACCTGCACGTTGGGACGCTTCTGCTTCGATTCCTCGGTGAATTCGGCGCTGGCCATGGAGGCGCCGTGGATGCCGTCGCGGCCGGTGCGCGCGCCCACGTAGATTACGGGATTGCCGATGCCGGCGGCCTTGGCGTAGAACACCTCTTCCTTGCGGCAGACGCCGAGGGCGAAGGCATTGACCAGGGGATTGCCATCGTAGCAGCTCTCAAAAAGGCATTCGCCGCCCACGGTAGGGACGCCAAAACAGTTCCCATAATGCGCGATGCCCCCTACCACGCCGGTGAGGATGCGGCGGTTGCGCGCGCCGGTCTCCGGGTCGTCGAGGCGGCCGAAGCGGAGCGAATCGAGCACCGCGATGGGACGCGCGCCCATGGTGAAGATGTCGCGCAGAATTCCGCCGACGCCGGTGGCCGCGCCCTGAAAGGGTTCAATGAAGCTCGGATGGTTGTGCGACTCGATCTTGAAGGCGATCACATAGCCGCCGCCGATATCGATGATGCCGGCGTTTTCCCCGGGACCCTGGACGACTAGTTTGCCGCGCGTCGGGAGCTTCTTCAAGTGGACGCGGGAGCTCTTGTAGGAACAGTGCTCGCTCCACATCACGCTGAAGATGCCGAGTTCGGTGAGGTTCGGTTCGCGGCCGAGAATATGGATGATTTTTTGGTATTCGCCGGGCGTCAACTGGTGTTGCGCGACGATCTCGGGGGTGATGGCGATGGTGGCCATCATACCGCTGCCGCCACCTGAAGCATGGAATGAAAGACCACGAGACCATCCGAGGATCCCATGAGCGGTTCGCTGGCGCGCTCCGGATGGGGCATCATGCCCATGACGTTGCGTTCGCGGTTGAGAATTCCGGCGATATTGCGCAGCGAGCCGTTGGGGTTATCGACATAGCGGAACGCGACGCGATCTTCGGCCTCGAGCTGGTCGAGGGTGCGCTCTTCGGCGAAATAGCAGCCTTCGCCGTGCGCGATCGGCATGCGCAAAATCCGGGCGGGCTGGGCGGCGCTGGTGAAGGGCGAATCGGCCGTCTCCACGCGGAGGCGCACTTCCTGGCAGATGAATTTCAAGCCGCGATTGCGCATCAGCGCGCCGGGCAAGAGGCCGGCTTCCACCAGAATCTGGAAGCCGTTGCAGACGCCCAGCACCAGCCCGCCTTCGGCCGCGAAGCGCTTGACCGCGCCCATG
>Ga0302325_10016602_pt1 | contig 15589 bp, 9 predicted proteins | sample Palsa_T0_2_FD_201948 | JGI IMG/M metagenome (GOLD analysis project Ga0302325, IMG submission 201948) | Peat permafrost microbial communities from Stordalen Mire near Abisko, Sweden - Palsa_T0_2 | ecosystem: Environmental > Terrestrial > Soil > Palsa > Peat permafrost | place: Sweden: Abisko...
GCAGTGAGCTGGAACATGAAATCTTCTGGGAAACGGGCCATGTTGCGTTTGACCGCTTCATTGAGGCGCTTCGTCGGAACCTGGTACAGCTCAGCCAGGTGGCTATCGAGCATCACCTTGTGTCCCCGGATGAGCAGAATGCGCCGCTCGATCACTTCAATAGGCACAAGCTCCTGGCTTCCGGATTTCCTGGTTGGCATGGATAAGCTGTGTCTTTAAGAGTAAGGGATTCAGCTACCCTGTCAAGGTAAACGGGACCATTGTTTGAGGTTCCAGTTTGGAATCTCAAAGAGGTTGGGCGAGTTTTTGAGGTCACAACTTGTGACCTCAAATTGGTTAGCCCGGCCGCCTGTTTGTGGCGCGGGCACTCGTGCCTGCCGCGCCGAGACTCGTCTCGGCGCTCCACCGCGCCCACTACCTCTCTTCAACGCTAATCAACCGATTCACCTGTTGCCGGCCCAACTTCTGCACTATCCCGCTTGGCCACCGGATCTCGACCTCGTCAACCGACGGATCCTGCCCAAGGCCGAACGTCGCGATGAGACTCGACTGAGAGCAGTAACTGGAGCCGCTGCGGATCATTTGAGTCTGCGACCCCGACGCCGACTTCACAGTTACGAACGCGCCCAGGCCGTCGCGGCTCGACTTGGTTCCTACTGTCTTGATGGCAATCCAATGATTGCGATTTCCGCCGTCATTGCGAAATACATAAGCAGGCCCGTTGTTCGTCGTAACCACCACATCCAGGTCGCCGTCGCCATCCAGATCGCCAAACGCAGCGCCGCGTCCTACCATGGGCCGTGTGAGGTCCGGGCCAAGACTGTTCGACACATTGACGAAGCCCGCCTTGCCCGCGTTGTGGAATACGAGCGGCGGCTCTTTGTATTGGATCTTCGGCTGCACCCGGCCAATCTCTTCTTCGATATGCCCGTTGGCGCAGAAGATATCCAGCAGGCCGTCCAGGTCGTAATCCCAGAAAAACGTGCCGAACGTCAGGCTGAGTAAGCTCGACCGGCCCATCTCAGAACGCGGCGCCTCGTCTACGAAAATGCCGTTGCCTTCGTTGTGATACAGCGCCAGCATCTGGTTCGTGAAATTGCCTACCAGCAGGTGAACGCGTCCGCTGCGATCGTAATCGGCCGAATCCGCGCCCATCGAGCCGCGCGCCACGCCATCTTCCCCAAACGCCACACCCGCCGCCAACGCCTCATCCGTAAACGTGCCGTTCTTGTTGTTTCTGTACAGCTTATTCGGCTGCGTGTCGTTGGCCACAAAAATATCGGGCCAGCCGTCATTGTTGTAGTCGAGAATTGTGATACCCAGCGACTTCGAAGTCGGGTCCGCGATTCCGGCGCGCCTGCTTACGTCCTCGAATTTTCCGTTTCCGAGATTATGATACAGCTTACACGACGTTCCTTTATAGGATTCCGGCGTGCAGTACGACTTAGTAGCTCCATCGAGCGAGCACCACAGATCGCCTTGCTGGGTCCACTGCACATAGTTCGCCACAAACAGGTCCGGCTTTCCGTCGCGGTCATAGTCCAGCCACGCTGCGCTCGTGCCGAAGCTGGCATTGTTGATGCCGGAGGAGGCTGTAACGTCCTTGAACTTGCCGTTGCCTTCGTTGTGAAAAAGGTGATCGCCATCCAGGGCAGTAATGTACACGTCTTCGCGGCCATCATTGTCATAGTCGGCCACGGCGACCCCGATGCCATAAATCTCGATGTCCAATCCGCTGCCAGCTGTCACGTCAGTGAACGTTCCATCGCCGTTATTGCGGTACAAAGCAGCCGTGGTTTTTCTCCCCCGCGGCGCGAAATCCTTGCTATTGACGAACAGTATGTCCAGTTTGCCGTCGTTGTTGTAATCGAACACCGCAACGCCCGCGCCCATCGTTTCCGGCAGATACTTCTTGCCGCTCTTCCCGGCGTTGTGTTTGAAACGAATGCCCGCTTGCGCGGTAATATCTTTGAACACCACGGAAGAAGGCGCTGTCGCGGCGCTCCCTGAGGAGAAGCCGGCCACCACCGCCATCCCGGTTGCTGCGATACAGGCAAGTGCAATCAGAGGTTTCATGTCGTGTCGTTATAATCCAGCCCGTGCTGCGCTCTTTGGCGCCTCGGCCCGGCGCATCACCGGTGGAGCCGGCGCCTTATCCGGCTTCAGCGGTCCGCTCACATGATCGTGAATAGGTTGCCGCGAGTTATTCAGCTCGGGGCTCAACTGCCGGATCTTCTGGGTAACGGCTTGCGAAGATTCATCCGCCTTGAAGCGCCGGAACAATATCTCCTCCCGTTGAGCTTCTTCCGTTTTCCCCAACGCGCGCAGGCACAGCATCAGGTTGTAATGACACTGCAAGTCTTCCGGATCCACCAGTAACACCCGGTGCAGGCTTTCCACCGCCGCTCGATAATCGCGCTTTAGAAACTGGATGCGGGCGATCTGATTCATCACGACCCGATCCCGCGGATACAGCGCGGCAGCGGTGGCAAGGCTCTTCAATGCCCCATCGTAGTCACCGTCGGCCTTTCGGGCCAGCGCCAGGAAATAATAGTTGCGTCCCGCTCCCGGGTTCAGCTCGATCGCCCGCCTGACATAGGGCTTGGCGCGCTCGATTTCGCCCTCTTGAATCAGGGCTCGAGCGACGTTCAAGTGACCGTCCGAGAAGGAGCCATCCGCTTCGATCACCTTCTCGAAGGCGTATTCCGCGCCCTTCAAGTCGCCTTGTAGAAGCAGGCCGATGCCATAGTCGTTCCAGCGCTCCCGATCGCGCTTATCGACGATAGGGCTCCATACCGTCTTGGCGCCGGCAGCAATATTCAATTCCGTCGTCGCCGAAGCGATCACGACAATGGGTAAGTCGGGAATACGGCCTTTCACTTGGCCGGACACATTCGCCGGAATATTCTTCACGTCGAAATCCCACTCCCGGCTGTCATGATGAATATCCACGAGCGCCGAATCCTGACCGGGCTTGGGTTGGCCGGCATACGCGTACTTGGTGAAGTAGTCGGTGAACTTACGATAGTTCAAGCGCGCGGTCAGCGTGATCGGGCCCTTTGCGTCCTTTGGAATGTGAACCCGGTAGTGCGCCACATCCGCCGCTCCGGGCGGAATCAGCCGCACATACAGAAGACTCCTGGTTTGAAAAGCGTTCCGCCGGCTGATCACATTGGCATCGCCGTCAAGCTGAACGGATTGGTAAAAGTGCGCGCTTGGATCCACTGGGCCTCGCCCGTCTTCAGCGGTGTTGCCGCTCCAAAAAAAGACACGCCCTGTCGCATCTTTGGCCTGCAGCTCGAGCCACGCTTCCTGCGCATCCACAGTGCCGCCAGGAAAAAAGTGCCCGATCTTGAGCGTCCTGACCACCACATCCACGCGCACGGTGCTGCCCGGCTCGAACACGCGATTGCCGCGATCGATCGGTGCGGCAAGGCGGCCCACGTCGCGCAGCGTCACTTGCCCGTGCTGTTCAGCCTCCTCGCCCACGGCAAAGGTCGAGGACAGGAGTGGTCCTTCCGCTGAGGCGCGTTTCATCTGCAGTTCGCCGTGATCCTCCACCGGGCTTGCGGCAAAAATATCCACGCGCATGAAGCCGGATTTCAGAAACTCCTCAACCCGCTTCAACTGATCGGCATCGTTGTTTGCCACCGCGATCGCGGTATTGGCCGCCGCGAAGTAGTGGGAATGAATCACTCCATTGCGGTTTCCCACGTCATTCGATTTCATCTCTTTCATGTGGCAGTCCGCGCAACCGAGCGGCTTGTTGGGGTAGTAGAAGGAGCGGGCGCCCTGCCCGGAAACGCCGCTGGCCTGCCAGTTGTCGTAGTCGTCGAAGCCGCGCACCCATCGATAATTGTTCACGGGAATATCAAGGTGCACCTTGTGGCAGGTCGCGCAGAACTCCGGCGTATCTTCGGTCATGAACGGCTTCAGGAACGTCCGCCGGTGTGGCTCTGGATTCAAATAGGTCAGGAATCGATCGAGCGCGTGGATATACACGTTATTGCTGACTGCCAAATCATGCAGAGGGTTGTACTGCATCACGTAGTCGCCGTTGCCCATGCTGCTCGAAACCTGCGAAATGGCGTGACACGAGATACAACCCAGGCCGGCTTGCGACTCGGGCGTATCAATCTGGTTCTTAATCGGCTGCGCCCATCGCCCGCTGAAGATCACCGCATGGTCATGGCAGCCCGCGCACCACTGGCTCGGCTTCGTCGAGTGCTGCACGTCCTGCATGTACTCGATCGATTTCCGGTAAAACTGGTTGTTGAAACTCGCGAAATGATGAGCGGAATGTTTCCACTGCTCATAGATTTCCTTGTGACATTCGCCGCACTTCGCGCTGTCGAGAAAAAAGCCGGCCGGAATCTGGTGCTGCACATTGGTTTGAATCGACGACGGCCAGAATGGCGACTTCGGGCCGCCTCCCTCGCCTTCCATGCTCGCCGGAGCCATTAGCGGGTTCTGAATGCGATCATGCGGGTTCGGGAATACGCGGTGGTAGCTGAAGGCCAAAAGCGGCAAAAGGCAGAGTGCAGCGACTGAGGCGGACGTCCAGCCAAACGCCTGCCGCGATTGACGCGCCAGGAAGGGAAGGAGAAACGCAACCGCCGCCACCGCCGCGACGATGTGTGCGATCAGCACGGGCTGGTCACGACGCAGATTGCCGTGAATCATCAGATATACACCGATGCCGGCCGCTATTGCAAATGCACCCACGGGGACGAGTAAGGTTCGATGCCGCCACAGCAGCACAGCGGCGAAAGGAATCAGCAGGAAGCCGAGAAACAAGTGCACTAACACGTTGCCCATGTAGAAGATGGTGGCGCTCTTCCACGCGACAAGATAGGCGGAATTCAGGAGCAAAGCGACCAGAAGAGCCACGGCCACCTTCCAGGTCTTACTCCAGCTCTGGCCAAACATGCTTACTTACTCCTGAATTCCATGTAATTCGTGACTCATCAGCGCCCGGACATTCCGCCGGCGTGAAGACGCCATGCCGCTTGATCGTCGCCAGGCGCGAGCGGCCTGATCAGCACCAGCGCGGGACGCGTGTTGTATTCGCGTAAATAGCGTTGATGATCGGCATCCTCCGGATAGTGTTCGCTCGCCGGATACGGGTAGCGGGACATGCCATGGAAGGGCAATGGATCCACGCTCTGCGAAAACGCCGTGTTCGCGTCCCGGTCTTTTGCCCAGCCTTCCACTCTCAGCAGGTAATCCCGCCGCCAGCCGGGCTTGAGGGCCGGGAGTCGTCCCGCATCAAACTGCAGAGCCAGTTCGTCGCCCGAACCCATCACAACCAACTTGTCGTCAACCTTCGCGGTCAGCTCGGTTACGTCCCCATAGCGCGTATACTTACCGCCGCCCGTCGTCGGGGTCGGATTCCAATAGGATGTCGTGGTTGGGTTTGCATACTCGAATCGCTCCGGCTGGCGCCGCTCGGGGTGAATATGCGACGGCGAGAAGCCTCGGAAATGCACTTCGGAATGAGCTGGAACCAGCGACGTCAGTCGAACCTCCGGCGCGGAGGCATCCTCACCAAGATAGATCTCATCCCAGAAGATACAAAGGTTGGTGACGATTCGCACCTCGCGCGAGTCGGAAAGAAACTTACCGGTCAGGTCTACGGCGATCGTCTTTGGCTTGCCGGATGGCATGCCCATGTCATCGATGACCGTGACCCACTTACCGCCTTTGTCTTTCACCTGCAAATAAGGCGGGGTCAGGTCTTTCCGCTCCTGCGCCTGCTGCAGGAATGTGCTGCCATCGGCCCAATCCACCCAGCCGTTGAGGACCAGGAATGCCCGGTTGTCTCTCGCAGCCTTGCCAAAGTCCAGATCCAGCGTGTGTGTCTCCGCCACGCCCACGTAATTGCGCTCGAAATCGTCCACATAGCGCTGATCCTGGCGCAGCAATCGATCCGTCACGTCGCCATGCGCCGTGCGCGCGTGGACGGGGTACACGCGGCGCCGGAGGCCATACAAGCGAAACTCGGGAAACGGCGGCGATTTCCATTTCTCGTTCGAATAGATCTCGGCCGATTCCGGATGATCCACGGCAACCAGACTCACCTGGTCAAAGTAGGAAACCTCGCTCAGCTCTTCGGTCAGATGCACTTCATAAACCGAACCGCCCGAAGCACTCGCGCGCGGCGCAAGCCAATTGCCGGCCAGTGGAACATACTCGGTGTGATCGGTTGGAAAGAATTGCCCGTCACCGGACATCGCGCCCAATGGCGCCACTCCCAGGACGTCGGTGATGTACTGGAATTCTTTCCCGTTCCAGGTGTAAATGAGCGGGCAACTGCCCGACAATCGCTGTGCTTCCTTGAAACTAAGGTCCTTGTCCGAGGCTTGATTCATCTCATTTTGAATCAGCCCGTTCGGCCATGTAATGCGAACCGTGTCGACCGTCTCGTGCCCGCCCAACCCGAACAATACGGGCAGTCCCTCGTAAATCTTCTTTTGATACAGCGACCCGGCCTTCACTTCAATTTCGGATGCCAGGGGAATCTTCAGATTCTTCACCCCCATGATCTGCACGCTGATCCAACGATTCTTCGTGGCGGTTTTGTTCTGCATCAAAACCACTCTGTGGTCCGGCGTAATGGCCGCCAGGTCCGTGAGGCCGCTCTGGCTGAAGTTGGCCGCGGTCCAGGCCGATGCTTTCCTCCAACCGCTCGGCGCTTGAGGCGCGGCAAACTGCAGAAGCCCCTGATTCTGCATCACACCGTCCGCGGTCACCAAATCCGTGAATCCGCGGTTTGCCAGATCGCCAAACTGCGCCGCGGAATCCGCAATCCGGACTGGCGCCGCGAGTCCGGTACGGAGGTTGCGCGCCACAAACGTGCCCCCGGATGTCTGAAACGCAAGATCGAGCCCGCCGTCATTGTCCAGATCCAACGCCGCCAGATGCCCGGCGCCGGCCGGAATGCCTTCGAAGGGCTGCGCCTTGTAAGTCGCCGTTAATTGGTCCAGATAGAGGACCGCGCCGTGATCCTTGTAAGTAATCGCCAAATCCTTCGACTTACTGTCAGCCGCTAGCCGGAACTCAGTGCCGTCGATCGCTTCACCATCCGCAAACGGGAACGGGTGCTCCACAAATCCTTGGCTGCCCTGGTTGCGCAAGAGCACTGACTTCTTGCCGAGCAGGATCAGATCGAGATCGTAGTCGTGATCGAAATCGATCCACACCGCCGAGTGGAACTCCCCGTTCGGCAGCTCGAACGCCGACTTCTTGAAAACGCCATTCTTGTTCTCATAGAGCGCCGCGCCCGCCGTGGTCAGCACGCAGAGATCCACCTCTCCGTCATTGTTGAAGTCGCCCGGTTTCACGCCAATCACATTCTTCAAGCTTTCCAGGCCGGTTTCGGCAACCTTTGTTCTTCCGCCGCGATAAATCGAGATACCGTTGGCGGAATACACCAGCAGATCGGGTTTGCCGCTGTGGTAAACATCGAGCGCCACTAGCCCGCTCTCGCCTTCCGGCACCGTCCCGAGGTCCGTAGCGGCAAAAGCAAAATCCACCTGCTGCTTGCTAGTGTCAACGCCCGGTTTGAGAGGCTCATAGATTTCGGCGTAGTCGCACCACTCTACGTCCTCCGGCGTCGCAACCGAATCCTGAGCCGCCTTGCGCGCTTTGAATAGATCGAACTCCCGCTTCGCATCGCCGGCGCGCTTCTCTTGCCGGTAGAGATTGAAAAGCTGAAAGTGCGGCGCCGCCAGGCTCGGATTCAGGTCGCGCGCAAGTTCAAACTCCCGCCTCGCCTCGTCCATCTTGCCCTGCAGCTTGTAGATGCTGCCCAGATTGTAGTGGCCAATTGCTTCACCCGGCACCAGCTTTGCAAATTCCAGAAACTCAACCAGCGCTTTATCAAACTGGCCGTCGCGTTTGTAGTAGATGCCCAGGTTGAACCAGGTGTGTGGCAGCGACGGGTCTTCTTTTTGTACCTTCTCGAGTAGCGCCACCGCTTCGCCAGTGCGCGCCGCCCGTAGCAGAGCCAAGGCGTAGTTCAACTGCTCACGCACCGAATCCGGCCGCAAATCCAAAGCTTTCTTGAATTCCGTCACCGCCTCGGCTTGCGTGGTAGGGTTTTCGTAGAAGGCCTTACCCAGATTGAGATGCTGGGTTAGCCGTTCGTCCACGCCTGCCGGCTGGCCTTCGAGGCCCACCTGCTGGCTCTGCAGCCCACCCAGCGGCAAAACCAATGCGGCCACAACCAGGCACAGACACACCACTACCCAACTGCGAATTTCAAGCAACATGCCAAATTTTTCAGAACCGGGCTCTGCCTCCGGATTATAGGGGATGAAGAACCCCAAGCACCTAACAGAAAAGCACTAGAAACCGCTCCGGCTTTAGCCGCCGATGAACGCTGATGAACGCAGATACGCTATTTTATTTTCCATCAGCGTTCATCCGCGGCCATCCGTAAGCTGTGGCCTGCGTGTTCCAAGGCCCACCCGCCTACTCCATCTCGAGGATTTCGATCGCATTCACCTCGGCGTAGTTGTGTACCGGGATGAACTCGAGAACGATCAGGCCCTGGGCGTTTGGCTCCAGGTTTTCAAACTCCTTGACCAGTGGCTGGGTGGGGCCGCCCGCCTCTTTTGACAGGTCGAAGTTGCGAATCAAGGCTAATCCGTTGGCAAACACGTTGAAGATCCTCGGATCGCCCAGGTTATTCTCCGCATACGGAAGCTTGGTGCCAAAATAGGTTTCGGCGAAGTAGAGTCGAAGCCGGTATTTTCCCGGGGCCACGGGTATGCGATAGCTGAAGTTCCCGAACCGCTCTCCATGGAAAAGTACACGCTCCGGTCCGGTGACGAACGCCCGGTCCACCTGCGTGCCGCCCACCGCATACTGGTCGGCCTGCCATACTCGACCCTCAGTGTCGGCCACATTATTCTTTTGAGCCACGATCCGAATTGGCCGTACATGGCCGGGCGTAACCGGCAATACTTCCAGCGCACTCAGGAAGGGCTTTGCTCCCGCCGACTGCTGGAAAGCCAGATGCAGCCTGCCATCTTTAGCGGGCGAGACGTCACGAAACACCCGGACTTGCAGGCGATTGGGCGCGCCCGCTTCCGACAAAGCATCGAACAAATCCAAGACCGGCTTGCCGTTCAGATCCACTCGAAACAGCCGGATGTTCACGGGGCCGCCACCCGGGTTTCCTTCTCCAAACTCTGTCTCGATAAAGTAAAGCCGCAACTCGTAAGTGCCTGGCGCCAGCGGGATGTCATAGCGAAACGCCCCTTCGCGGTAGGAACGCACAAAGGCCGGGTCGGGCAGCCCCTCATACGCGCGGCCCGCCGGAACTGTCATCGACACGCCGCCGGTATAGTAACGGTCCGATTGCCAAACCCGGTCCTGCCGGTCATGAAACGAGTTGCCGTGATACCCCGCCAGGAACCGTAGTTCGCCCCCGACCGGAACCAGGGACCCTTGCCACACCTCAGGCGGAGCGGAACGGGTGCGATTGTAAGACCAGAACAGGCCGGCTCCCCCTAAAACACATAACACAGCCAACCCAATCCAAGCGAATCGGCTTGTCCGCCGAAACTTTAGTGAAGGCGGAAACTTTAGTGAAGGTGGACGAAACTCTGGTGAAGGTGGACGAAACTCTGGTGAAGGTGGACTTGTCCGCCGAAACTCTGGTGAAGGCCGATTCTCGGGCGGAGCCTCGATCACTACGCCGGGTGCCTGTCGAAGGTTCACTTGCACCGTTCGCCCCATCATCATTTCCGCGTTTGCCGCCGTTGGCCGGGGCGTGACGGGAGCCGCCACGGCATCCTTCGCCCCTTTTCGAACGCTCGCGGGATCGCGGAAAGTGAAATGGGGAATGTATTGGCCCGGCGGAATGGTAATCTGCACGGCGTGACTCGCGCCATCGGCCGCGTAAAACTCGCTTAACCGCTTGCGTAGCCGGTGCGCCTCCACGCGCACGATCGAATCCTTTTTCTGATCGAAATCCGGCGGGCGCCGCAGCGCTTCCACCGCGATGCTATACTCCTTAACTTCATCCGCCTCGCCGCTAAATTGACGCTCGCAGACGTAGCGAAAGAAGCTCTCCAGGTTAGGAGCCCGGTTGAAAATGCCAGACCGCAAGATCGCTTCGACTTCGGCGCGCTCTGCTGCCCACTGGACGGTGGTGGCCATTTGAACCGCTAATGAGTATATCAGACACTATCGCCCTACCGGCGAGCCGCATACCGCAGCGATTGTTAGCCTCTCTTCAGCCGTCGTTAACCGCTCTGATTGCGCAAGATTTGCACCAGCGTTAACGCGCTGTCACATGTCGCAGCGTTCCCCGGCAAGTTACCATCGAGTCATGCGCGCAGGCTGTCCAGCTTAAACTGGCATCCCCAGCGGGCTTACATCGTAGTTATGAGCGTAACCAGACGAAACGTGCTCTGTGGCGGCGTGGTTCTCTCCCTGTTTTCACGGCTCCGCGCCTCCCCAAACCCTAGCCCTCTGTTCCAGGAAATCCCCGCCTCGGTGAGCGGCATCGCCTGGGTCCACGATAATGCCATGTCCGCCAACCGTTATCTCCCGGAGACTATGGGGCCCGGCGTCGCTTTCCTCGATTACGACAACGACGGTTGGATGGATATCTACCTGGTCAACAGCGGCCCGTCCGACTTCTGGACCCCCGCCGCGCCGGTCCGGAATGCCCTCTACAAGAACAATCGCGATGGTTCATTTACCGATGTCACCGAAAAGGCCGGCGTCTCCGGCGGCTCCTTCGGCATGGGCGCCGTCGTCGGCGATTACGATAACGACGGCTGGCCCGACCTTCTGGTCACCGCCTACGGCCGGGCGATCCTTTACCGGAATAATCACGATGGCACGTTCACTGACGTTACCCAAAAGGCCGGCGTGGCCTCATCCGGCTGGACCACCAGCGGCGTTTGGTTCGACTACGACAACGATGGCCGCCTCGACCTGTTCCTCTGCAACTTCGTCGACTACAGCGCTGCCCATAAATTCGAATGCGGGGATAACAAGCTCGGCCGTCATTACTATTGCATTCCGCGCATCTTCAAAGGCAGCGCCAGCTTCCTCTATCACAACAACGGCGATGGCACGTTTACGGAAACCGGCAAAGGCACCGACATCGCCACCTCCATCGGCAAAGGGCTCGGTGTGGTTGCTACCGACATCAATAACGACGGGCGCATGGATCTGTTCGTCGCCAACGACACGGTCCAGAATTTCCTGTTCGCCAATCGCGGCCCTGACAAGAACGGGAAATGGCAGTTCGAGGAAATCGCTCTGCAGGCCGAGGTCGGCTTCAGCGACAGCGGACAGCCTCGCTCGGGGATGGGCGTCGATGCCGCCGATGTGAACAACGATGGCTGGCAGGATCTGTTTGTCGCCAATGTCGACCAGGAAATGTATTCGCTCTATTTGAATGGCAAGCACGAAAGCTTTCGGGATGCCGCACATCTTCACGGCGTCGCCCAGGCCACGCGCCTGCTCAGCGGATGGGGCTTGAAGTTTTTCGACTACGACAACGATGGCGCCGTCGATCTCATCCTCGCCAACGGCCACCCCGACGACATGATCGACAACTACTCCCAGCAGGTCCATTACAAGGAGCCGCTGTTGTTGTTCCATCAGGGCCCTGACGGCAAGCTCGTCAATGTCAGCGCCCAGGCCGGCCCCGCGTTCCAGAAAATGTTCCCCGCTCGCGGCTTGGCAATTGGCGACTATGACAACGATGGCGCCCTGGACGTCCTCATCGGCAACAATGGCGGCCCGCCCCTTCTCCTGCGCAATAACGCGGCGCGCCTCAACCATTGGCTCGGCATCAAACTAGAAGGCGTCACCTGCAACCGCGACGCCATTGGCACGAGGATCTTTTGGACCGCCGGCGGCAAGACGTTCCGCCGTTTCAAGAGCAGCGGCGGCAGCTACTTGTCAGCCCACGACCCCCGCGAGGTGCTCGGCATCGGGTCAGCCACACAGATGGACGAGCTCGAGATCCACTGGGCTCCCCCCAGCCAGCGCGTCGACAAATTCACAAAGCTGCCCGTCGACCGTTACATCCACATCGTCGAGGGCAAAGGCATCGTCTAGCCTGCCACTCTTCTTGTGGGGCAGGCGATCCTGTCGCCTGCCAAGACTTTCCACCTTTTTACCCCGTCCACAAGTGGCTCTTCTCCGCAAGCGAAACATTACCTTGAACATATTTTCGCCCGATGCTCTGCGCAATCGAGGCCCGCCTCTCGCAGCTTTCGGAACGTTAATGGCATGATCGGTGGGCATGTGGACCTTACCTCGGGGCCGTGGAGAGATCAAGTGTGCAAGCGCGGGTGATAGCCCTCACCGGCTCGACCCGCGATGCGATACAGTATGTGGCTGAAATCATCGGACACAGGGGGTTGGCGATGAAAGCGCGACTGCTACGTGGGACGGCTCTGGCGGTTCTTCTATTGGTTCCGGCGTTGGCCGACGTCACCGGCAAATGGACCGCTGCGATTGATACGCAGATCGGCGTACAAAACTACACGTACGACTTCAAGGTGGACGGCAGCAACCTGACCGGCCGTGCGAAGTCGCAATTCGGCGATACCGCGATCACCGAAGGGACGGTGAAGGGCGACGAAATCTCTTTTGTGGAGAATCTGGACTTCCAGGGCCAGCCATTGCGCATCACATACAAGGGCAAGGTCTCCGGCGAGGAGATCAGGTTCACGCGCCAGGTGGGGGACGTGGCGACCGAAGAGTTCGTGGCGACGCGGGCAAAGTAACGGGCCGCCGTTGGCCTCGAGTGCCCGGACAAAGCGTCGACTACCAGTATCGCGAGTCCGATCCGCTACCATCAATTTGTCATGAATGACCACGGTGGCTCGGCAGGGCTGCGTCTCGGCGCCGAGCCGCATCGGCAGGTTGATTTCGAATTACCTACGGCGGTTTCCGGCCGGTTGCGCAGCGCCTTTACGATAGCGGGCAGAACCATACACCTGATAGTGGCCGGCGACCAACTCGGCAACGCGCTGGCGCATCCTTTTGCTCATCTTCCGCCCGGATCGGAAACTGTTGAGCCGGATCTCACTATCTCGGCGAAAGACCGAAGCGAATCCGGCCCGCCTCTCATCGACTCATATGCTTCCGGGCGCGCCTGGAATTACCGCGGCCATCGAGTGACTGCTTCGCCCGACGGGCGGTTCGTTGCTCATTTCATTGAGCAGTCGGGTTCTGTTTGGTGCCTGGACCGCATGACCAGGCGCATCACGGGCTTTGCCGAGGGCGGAGATCGCTTGACCCTTTTCGAACGCGGCAAAACCGCGCAACTGTTGTTGCCCTTCTGGCTCGAAACTCAGCGGCTGGAGCTGATTCACGCGGCTCTGATCGCCCGCAATGGGCGTGGTGTCCTCGTTGCCGGTCCGAACGGAGCGGGAAAATCCACATCCGCGCTTTCGTGTTTGATTGCGGGATTCGACTACTTAGGCGACGATTACATAGTTCTCGAAGGCAACCCGCACGAGGGGTTTCAGGGACACAGTGTATATGGCTGCGCTTTTCTGGAGCCGCATCACCTCCCGCGGTTTCCCGCGCTCATTCCCTATGCCATCTCCGGGCCATATCCGTCGGAGGTCAAGCGGCTTGTGCTTTTGCGCCAGGCTTATCCGGCGCAACTGGCGGCATCGGCCCGCCTCCAGTTTCTGCTGCTGCCGCGCATTGGCTCTCACCCCACAGCAATCACCCGGGCCACCAAAGCCGAAGCTCTGCGCCAGTTGGCGCCAAGCTCGCTCTTAATGCTTGCTCGCCCGAATGCGGCCGCCTTAACAAGGATGGCCACGCTGGTGGAGCAGCTCGACTGCTTCTGGCTCGACCTCGGTCCGGATATCGAGGCAATCCCAACGCTCGTCGAAAAGCTCCTCGATCTGTAAGGAAATGCGAATTCTGTTTTGGAGTGAGCTCGCCTCGCCGCACATCGGAGGCGTGGAGGTTTTGACGCACAAACTAATGGCTGCGCTTTGCCGTCGCGGCCATCAGGTCACCCTCATCACCTCGCATGCCGGCTCTCCTCTTCCTGACGAGGCGATCGAAGACGGAATTTCCGTCCAGCGGCTTCCGATGCAGGAGGCGCTGAGGCTCCGGCGCCTCGATTTGTATGCTCAAACCAAGCGGCGGCTGATCAGGATAAAACAGGACTTCCAGCCGGATGCGGTGCATGTCAATTTCCCTTCGCCCAGCGTTCTTCTCCACTGGTCCAGCAACGCGCATAACAGCGCTCCCTCACTGCTTTCCATCCATCACACGCTGGCCGATCTCACAGCCGGCCCGGACACCCTGGTAGGCCGTTCCCTAAGGGCCGCCGCCTGGATTGTTTCGAATTCGCGCTGCACGAATGACGACACGATTGGCGGGTACCCGCAAGTCAGGGACCGTTGCTCAATGATCTACAACGGCCTCGATCACCCGCCCGGACCAGTTGCGGCGCTTCCCTGGGATCCGCCGCGTGTCCTCTGCCTGGGCCGGCTGACCCGCGACAAAGGATTCGACGTCGCTTTGGCTGCGTTTGCCGAAGTGCGGCGGGCAATTCCAAACTGCCGTCTCACCGTGGCGGGCAACGGTCCCGAGTTTGACACGCTGAATGCGCTGGCCGCCTGTCACGATATACGGGACGCTGTCGATTTTCCAGGATGGGTTGCGCCGGCGGATTCGAAAAGCCTGCTGAATTCCGCGACACTGGTGATTGTGCCGTCGCTGGTGCGCGAATCGTTCGGGCTGGTCGCTCTGGAGGCGATGCAAATGGGACGCCTGGTGATTGCCGCGGATACGGGCGCCTTACCCGAGCTGGTAACTCACCAGGAGAGCGGTCTTGTCACGCCGCCGGGAGACGCCCGCGCTTTGGCCAGCGCCATCGTACAAGTGCTCTCCAATCGCGAACTCGCCGCGGGAATGGGTGCTGCCGGACGCCGCCGTGCGCTCGAACACTTCGGGCTCGACCGGTACGTTCACGAGTACGAGTCTTTGTATGCCCGCTTGCACGCCGCTTCCGCCAGAGGCGAGGCCCATGCGCATTCTTAGCTGGGTGGAGCTTTTCTGGCCATATATTGGCGGGATCGAAGTAAGAACCGCGAGGTTTCTTGTCGCCATGCGCGAGCGCGGCCATGAGGTTGCTGTGATCACGAATCACGGAAGCCTTTCGCTCCCGGATGAGGATTCCTACAAAGGTATCCACATTCACCGGTTCCGGTTCCTGGAGGCGCTCTCGGGCCGAAATCTCGAACTCTTTGCCCGTTCGCTTCGCGGCGTAAGGGCGGTGAAAGCGCAATTCCAGCCCGACCTGGTCCATATCCAGTTCACGGACCCGAGCCCGCTGTTCCATTGGCAGACGATGCAGGGTTCCTCGATTCCTACCGTCGTCACCGTTCCCATCGCCTTACCGGACGCGTCTGACGCGGATAACACACTCAGCGGCCGCACACTGAATTCCGCATCGTGGGTTGTGGCCTGTTCTCAGGCAATTCTGCGTCACACCGTCCGGCAGGCGCCTGGGATTGTGGCACGGTCCTCGGTCATCTACAACGCTCTTCCGTTCCCTGCGGTGGATCGGCGTCCG
>Ga0302325_10016607_pt1 | contig 15588 bp, 20 predicted proteins | sample Palsa_T0_2_FD_201948 | JGI IMG/M metagenome (GOLD analysis project Ga0302325, IMG submission 201948) | Peat permafrost microbial communities from Stordalen Mire near Abisko, Sweden - Palsa_T0_2 | ecosystem: Environmental > Terrestrial > Soil > Palsa > Peat permafrost | place: Sweden: Abisko...
CATCTACGCTATGTCTTGCAAATCTAACAACTCAGTTTGAAACACTCCGATAGCACACTCGTTTCATTGTGGTATTGTCTGCTATGGGCACGTGACCTGAGACATCAAAATCTGCACGTGTTTTGAACCCAATCGCGTTCATCAACTTTCAATCATCAAGACAGTTGTGCTAAAATAACAACCACATCTGCTTGTTGACATGCATTCGTCTGGATCCAGTCTGTTGTTTCTTCGATGATGGAGATCTCAATTGATAGGCCTTCAAGCCCAAAAATCATACAGTGGCTACTTGACACGAGACCTCTCTGGCCGGTACCAGGACATCTCAAGCCCAAGGAGGAAGTTGCAGAGCTCAGAACAGTGGTAAGCAATCTTAGCGGGTTCAAATTTGCTCTTGTTTACAAATCAAGGCCGCAAGAGCTTTTGCCCTTCTCTCAGAGACTGAACAAGCGTCGATCCTGAAGTACTACCATCTGAAAGATGCGAAAATGAGCCTAGCATCCCACCTCCTGAAGCATCTGGTCATCACCAAATACTGCAACGTCCCCTGGTCAAAAAGTACCATCTCCCGTGATGCAAATGGCAAGCCCTGCTTCATCGCCGAGGGAGCGTCGAAGCCAGTTATGATGGATTTCAACGTCAGTCATCAAGCAGGGATTGTGAGCCTCATCGCCTCCGTGGGCTTCGATATCAGAGTGGACGTTGGAACGGATGTTGTGTGTGCCAATGAGCGAGAAAAGCACGATTACGATCACATTGAGAAGCAAGGGTTCTTTGACTGGATTGATATGCATGGAGACGTGTTCGCGGAGTCAGAATTGAATCACATGAAATTGTCTTCTGTGCCTCTCGATCTTGGCGGGCCGGACTTCAGCATCAGTGGATTCGCAAAGGATGCTCTTGGGAGGTGTCAATGGAGAAACGCGAAGATCAATTTGAAGATCAGATCTGCAGATGGCAAGGAATCAACGGTCCAAGTTGACAGCAACACAGTGATTGACAAGAAGTTGAGGAGGTTCTATGCTATGTGGTGCTTGAGGGAATCTTATGTCAAGATGACAGGCGAAGCTCTTCTGGCTCCTTGGCTCAAGGAGTTGGAAATATCAGACGTCCAGGCACCAGACGCTGCAAGCGATATCCAAGACTCCAATTCACTGGTCATGGGAGAGGTCGTAAGGGATTTTACAATCTTATTCAAGGGAAGAAAAGTCACAAATGTGGAAATGGAGCTGTCAGCGCTGGGACCAGCCTACATGGTTGGTGGCTCTGTTAAGATACCGAAAGAGATACCAGATTTTTCCATGGGCTCCTGGCAGCAGTTGGATCTCGAGGACGATATTCTCGCTGTTGCAGAACGAAACCGTTGAATTAGTTGGGTGCTCTCTACAGCAAATCAGTCAAGATATCTCACTTCGGGAGAAAATCGATCACTAGGGCAGTGCTCAGTATTACCTAGAGCAAGTTTAAACGATAGCTTCATCGTTCTCTCTCATTGCCGGCAAGCTGCTATTCAAGTTCGAATGGGCCCTGACCAATGCCAGGAGAACTGGGGAAGCAATGGATGGGTAGAGCCTGGGAGCAGTGTCGGCACAAACGAGCAGCGCTTGCTGGCATGCAAGAAATGGGACAAGTCTTGGGATTGAGTTATCAGGAATTTCCCAGGCAGGACTCGAGGCGCAATACTCACGCGCTGGACCATAGTACAGCGGCAGTGTCATATAAGTTCCCTCGCGCAGGTGTTATGCCTCTCTGCATTTGCAAATTGTTGGGACAATCAAACTCCATCTTTCATGCATAGCATGACGCAAACATGTCAGGATCCTTTGTCTAGTATCCCCTGAGAAACGGATTTGCTGACCTATGCCAACAAAAATGTGATCGCTGTTCACGACCATACTCGTGTTCCAGTTCTCATGCCAGCAATATTGATATATGGGCTTTGGATCGTATGTAATGAGCGTGACCTGTATTGCCGTTGAGACGAAATCTTCAGCAGACATGACATTTTGTAGGTTGGTTCCCACGACGATTTGTCCAACACCGCGATTTCTCATCGGCGGGTAGAAGAAGTAACCAGTTCACATTAGAAAGAAGCAACAGACAAGGGTTTTGTGCCTAGGGAACGATATATAGCGATAAAGGGGATGCCGGGTCGAATATAAAGCCCCTCAGAGGTACTCTAGGAAGCAACTCGGTTGGTTGGGGAGCATTCGCCGACACACCCGGTTTGGGCTGAAACACCCCACATCTCTCTGGAGGGTGCCAAAAAGTCTCAAAGTGAGAGACCAAACACTGCACCTTACCTATGCTTGACGAGCCTGAAGCGCCTAACTTCACTCTGGTAGCCAACCATGTGAGCTTGTCTGCGTTCGCCCCGAGGTTCTTTGCAAGACTTACGAAGTAGTACAGTGTACACACCCTGGAGGCTTTGGAGCACGGGCTCATTATTTGCTTACTGTACCTACAGGGGGCCGTTGCTCAACATAAGCCTCCACCAATCCCATTTCTTCCATCAAAAATTGCGTAGCGTATCTGGCCTGCATCGCACCAGGCTCCCGCCAGACCCGCGTCTAGAAAAGCAGGTTCAAACTACATCACCCTTTGCTCCACACGAAACATTCTTGCTAAGAGATCAGAACAATCCAGGTGCCATCATGGTGCCACAAGCACTGCAAACAAGGCGATCGATCATTCTCTGTGCCGTTATTGCTATAATTCTTGTCTGCTTGTGGCTACCTTTCGCACCGCCATCTTTTCGTTTCGGCTCCTCAGAGACAACAAAAACTCCCTCCGCACCCCGACCTGGAACCGATACAGCTTCACCTGTAGAAGTTTCTGTTATTACGAATAATGTCGCCGCAATAATCGAAAACCGCCCTCTTGATCGAGTGGTGCCACTATTACTTCACTTCTCATCAGTCCTCGGCCCCGACTGGCCAATATTCCTGTTCACTTCGCAAGATATTGTTTCGCTTTCAGCTCCCTTCAAACGACTTATCGATGAACGTCGCATAACTGTACGATTCTTACCACCTACCGTCGACTTCAACAACCGGCTAGACGTGTCGGGATTCCTTACGAAGGCCTGGGTATGGGAACAGCTCTCACCAGCGGGGCATGTGTTGATATTCCAATCTGATAGCATCCTTTGTTCCAACTCGCCACTAAAAGTCGACGACTTCCTCGAATACGACTTCGTCGGCGCCCCGATTGACCCAAAATATGGCGAAGGGTATAACGGTGGTCTCTCCTTACGAAATCGCTCGATGGTTTTGGATATCATACACCACTCGGATTGGAGGGCTGAGTTCGATAAGGCTGAGAACAAACAGCAGCATAGTGTGGAGTTCGAAGATCAATGGTTATACAGCAAGATGAAGGAGTTGCCAAGTCGTGGGAAACCGGCTGCGAGGCTCCCAAGCCAAGAGGTCGCGAAGACTTTCTCTGTTGAGACTGTGTGGTACGATAAGCCTTTGGGTTACCACCAGGTCCAGAGATGGCAATCAGACAAGATAGACCAGGTGGATAAATGGTGTCCCGAACACAGGATTGCGACGAGCGATGTGATCGGCTAAGCTGGAGCAACTGTTCATCGAGCAGCAGGAAACAAGTTGTGGTTCTGAATAATATCTACGAGTTGTTATCCAAGATTATCACGTATGATTGAAACTGTCCTCCCAGCTTTTCAGCTATACTCTACAATATAGAGATACTTTTTCGTTTTGGGGCGCAAAGGGTCTGGGGAATTAGTACAATGATACCAGGAATGCCCAACGAAAACGCGCCTTGTTTTACAATACACTAATTGTTTCCGGTTTAAGACGTTCTACATTCGACCTTAAGGGTGAAGTCCTCATTAGAAATTCGTCTAAGCATTGCAAGGAACTAGGAGGCATACCACCTGCGCCAGGAAGCTTATTTATTTCCGTGTACCCAGATTGTGAATTTCTGGTCGCCCCATCCTCGAGCCCAACCGAGCCTGCCGACTACTCTTGGTGTTTCGAGTGGGCCGATGTTGGTGCATGAGCGCGCCAAACTGGGTGCTCTGTACCGTGTTGGTTTCAAAGACAACCTTAAAGCGCAGATCAGCATGCAGGCCTACGAAGCGTATCAAAATCATGCTTCTTGCTGTAAGATATTTGCTTATATTGACCAGCAGCCCAACTACTCAGCCCAGCCTCCAGGGTTGAGGGATGTTGTAGCCAGTACTGGGTCCACCTTCGTATGGACGTTTAGCCTACCAACCATAAGTCTGTAAAGTACAGGCCATTGCAGCGAAGGTTTTCAGGCCTCGCGAAAAACAAAGTCAGTGACTTTACATAGCAATAATTAGATAAATACGTATTCCTTTCCTTTAAACTTGATAGATTTAGTAGAGGAGAAGCCAAATAATAATTATCATATCTAGTTGAAATATTTATCATATTGCGCGAAATGTTCAATGATTTCTTCAGTGGTTATTATTAGCGAAATGCTGACAGCCCCCCCGCCCCCAGGCTGCGCCGCACGGCCTCAAAGGCTTGATTGAATCCTACTTCGTACAGTGGCGCAGGGGTTGAGGTCTTTGGGGAGCAGAGCACAGTACTAAAGATGGCTGGTGCCGTTTTCACGCAGATTATTTCTTCTGCTCTAACTTCTGTCTGCTCGCCCCCTCCCGCCTCCGCCTTCCCCCCTTCCCCACTTCGCGTCGTTCAAATATGACATCGGTCGTTCACCCTCCAGAGACAAATGGAGGCATTGTAACCTCATGGTTACCGATCACCTCTGCTTGGCCATCCATCCCGGAGTGCGCTACAGGTGGTATCTATTCTCAACTCGGGGGAAACGGGGCGTTAGCCATTGCCGATGATCCCTACTACGGGATTAGTATTGACACCGCGCTCACTTGTCTTCCACCTGTTGCGACTTCGTGGTGGGATCAATCCAGTGCCACTCCTCTTCTGACGCACATAAGCCTTGGCCCCATTGTCTGCCCTGGAGGTTACACCACAGCTACCACCAGTGCCGTCAATGATATAAGCACTTTCATTGCATGCTGCCCTTCGTAAGTTTGTGCCTGGACTCAGTATAGTTACGGCATGGCTAACTAAGACCCCTAGAAACTATGCATTTCAGGGTATTAAGGATAGTGGAACTGTTGGGCAATGCAACTCGCCTCTGTCGGTTGGTCAAGTGTTGACTTACATTGACTTGGCCTCAAGTCTGTCTACAGCTCTTAACACCATCACGGCTGAAGGAGCGAGTGTCTACGCGGTCCAAGTCAATGGATATATCTTCGCACCATCTTCGACGACCAGTTCCTCCACAAGTATATCTTTACCAAGCAGTACCTCGTCATTAGCAAGTAGTACCGGGTCGACAGTCTCGTCCACGTCATCCCACACCTCCAGCACAGGCGGTTTGAGCACAGGAGCGAGTGTCGGCATCGGTGTCGGGGTTGCCCTAGGTGTACTAGGAATATGCGCCCTGCTTGTCAGTTGGTTTTGCATCCGGAGATACAGGAGGAAAGCAAAGGCATCTGATAGCAGTATTGAATACCACGGCCCACCTCCACCGATGTACAATGGGCAACCGAAAGTAGAGATGTATAGTGGGCCACCGAAAGTAGAGCGAACGGAGATGGAGCAACCGACACAGCGATATGAACTGGCTGGGCCGCTTAAATGATGGGTCCAAGACCCATTTGCTGTGCCAGCCGATCCTTGAATGGAGGCTTCTAGCCAGTTTGCCAGATGTTCGAGCTCTTTCCGTTTACCAGTACATTGTATAAAAAAAATGAACAATTTGATACCTGCTTATGACAGATTCCACTCTCACGTGGTACCCGATATCTATACTGCTCTGGCTTTGGTAGATAACATCTTAAAATCGGACCTGAGTCCTAGATGCTTTGTATGGAAGAAGTTAGAACTACGAGAAGGGGAAACGAGCAGGTGAAAGACCGGGGTAATAGCTCGTTCTAATGTCACGTGCGATGAAAAGGTGGTTACCTAGGTAGGTACTTTCAATTTGTTGCACGTCGAGAGGAGTGTTGGTGAAGCCACACATCAGATAAGTGCCGTCGGCTGTCAGCATGGTGGCACTCGACTACGCTTGAAGGAGAGCTTCGTTTAGTTAGCCTCCGATGAGTTGCATCCTGCCCTGTGTGAGGCATGACTGGTCCTACATGTTGTCAACGGCTCACGCTCTTTGCTACTCAAGAAGGGTCTGAAAGTGGCCATTACCGCATGCGAGGATTTCGAAAGCGGTTTCAAGGGCCCAGAACTCCAACGCCACTTGGGTAGTCTACGAGTTGTCATTGTCGCTGTTTGGCGCAACGGCGTATGTCAAGACCCCGGAGACATGTCCGCCTAGATGCTGAGAGATGATAGATGAACCCAAAATCAAAACACTCGATATCAGAGCTATTTAGCATTTGAGTTCTAGGTGAGGATTTCCGATGGACGATTCCACTTTAGGACCCGCGTTACAAATTCGAGGGCCACCGATGTCATATTGCTGCTGTTCTGAATAAGGTTACCCCGCATTGGATCTTCGGATTGGACACAGCTGATCGGTGCTCATCCCCCAATCCCTTCCCCATGGGGCACCGCGAATAGTGTTTGCCGACGCCCACCTGGCCTAATTCCATATGCTGCTACTTTATTGGAGAGCCTCACTGCAACCCCGCGAACACCTGCTCTGTTGGGGTAAGGCCAAAGCGCTATGCCCTACGGCATGTGAATTCTAGCAGCACGATGACGCTGGTCTTCTGTGCCGTATTGCGAGATCACGATGAGAATCTAATAACGCGGGGCAAGCTGCTGTTGCGCGGATTTATTACCCTAAAGTTTCCTCTGCTTTCATCGGTCTCCTTTCGTTGTGTTTCAATAAAGGAGTCTAGGCAGATCTTTCTCCACATTGTTCGAATTCATTAAGTCTATGCTTTTCACATTGTAATGTCTTCAGAAGGTGCAGCATACTCGCCTGATACGAGTCCCAAGAGGAGGGACTGGGCAGACATAAACCATGATGACAAAGGCCAGTACGGTGTAGGACCGGGCCTCAAAGACCCAAACGATCCTATTCAGAATTCGGAGAGGGCGAATGAAAACCACCAGGAGAAAGCAGCAAATGCAGTTGGTGCGGGACCATCCATTCGAAGGCCTTCCAACAACTCGCCCAAATACGAACATTTCGAACACCGGGACGATGCTCGAAGTTCAGAAGCAGAAAATTACCACCTTGCGAATGCCCCAGCTACTCAGACAGACAACGCGTTAGCTGGTTCAACAAAGACACAAGAAGAGCTTGAGCATCATAGCGCACTCTCTTCCATACGAACAAAGCTCGGGTTAGAAGCAGAACCGCCTATTCTCGATGGGCATCATGTGCACAATCACTTAACCTGGAGCTCTGTGAGAGTAATCTTGCGAGAACCTTTTGCGGAATTCTTTGGGGTCTTCATCATGATTTTGTTTGGTAATGGTAGCGTAGCACAAGTATTGCTCAGTGCTGGCGAAGCAACAGCCCCTGGAAAGGATGGCTTTGGACCATACCAAAGCATTTCTTGGGGGTAAGTCCACACTTGCCAATTATTTTACAGCCAGTCTCTAACGTGTACAAAGGTGGGGTCTAGGTGTTATGCTAGGAATATATGTCGCTGGAGACTCAGGTGGTTTCCTGAACCCAGCTGTAACCTTCTGCTTTTGCCTCTTTCGCAAGCTACCTTGGAAACGATTCCCCATCTACTTCGTCGCGCAAGTCCTAGGCGGTTTCGTCGGATCCGGAGTCGTTTATGCCAACTACATCAACGCAATCAACCAAGTCGAAGGCCACGGAATCCGCACCGTACCCCCTTCAAAAACGGCTACCGCGGGCATCTTCTGCACATACCCACAAGCATTCTTGACGAAAGCGAGTCAGTTCTTCAGCGAGTTTATTGCCAGCACGATTTTGATGTTCGTTATTTTTGCTCTCAAGGACGATTCGAATCCGGGAGCAATGGGGAAGACTGGTGCGGGAATGCTGTTCCCTCTTGCATTATTTTTCTTGATTTTCGGACTAGGAGCCTGCTTTGGGTGCGTTTTTCTCCCCCCTTTTACAAACAGTCACAATTACTGATCCTCTACTGCAGATGGGAAACCGGTTACGCAATTAACCTCGCCCGAGACTTCGGTCCACGACTCATGAGTTACATTTTAGGATACGGTCACGAGGTCTGGAGCGCGGGCGGATACTACTTCTGGATTCCTATGGTGGCCCCATTTCTCGGCTGCACGTTCGGTGCCTTTCTCTACGACTTCTTCATGTACACAGGCCCAGAAAGCCCGGTAAATACGCCTTGGCTGGGGCTGAAGGATTTAGTGACTCAGCCTCGGAGGAGCAAGAGGAAGCAGGAAAAATATGAAGTTTGACGGTGGAGATGAAGAATGATATGACGTACAAGATCTGAGCCCTTGCATGGGAGCTATGTATGATATGGATACTGGATGTACGATATCGATGACTTGATGAAAAGCTTTGGCGTTCGGCTGGTGGTCCAGCCATCTAATGTAGGAACGCTGGTCAGATTGCTCGGTGGGGATTAGGAGAGCAGCACCATCGCCTCAAAAGAATCTCTCCGACTCAACTATTTCCCGCCATTCTCAACCAACCCTCCAGCGAGTGTCGTTTGTCCCTTTACAGTCACAATTATCTCATGCTCAGCCAGTCCTTCGACCCGACGCGACAACTCCCCAAGTCAGTACTCACCACGGTGGGACAAGTCTCTACAGACGCCATTTCGCTGCCTCGTTCTTGAAATGAAAGGCAGGTGGACGCTACATGGGCATAGGAGATTACTAGATTGAGCCTCCAACGGATAAATATGGCCGATTGCCAATGACCGGTAACCGTTTTGGGATCTTTTCCTGTGGGTTCCTGCGTCAGATAGCCCCTTGTGGATGAACAAGCTTCGCAAGTAATATGAAGGATGGCGGGATATAATATGAAACTTGTGAGTACTTACTATAACTGTGGGGCTGAGGCGTATGTCGGAAACGTCGGGTAAGCACGAGAGTGGATACAACCAGTTGCTCGGTTTTCGGGGTCCGGAGTGAGGTTTGGGCCTTGACAGTTCAGAGATCCACACGAAGAGATTATTGCCGCTCTAGACTCCCAGCTAGGTGAAAGCTAGTTATCACTTCAAGCATTGGTAAATTCATGATTTTGATCTCAGCCAATAACTCTGAGTTCACAACTCGTTCGATCATATTCTCAGCGTTGTTGAAGTGTTGATATTACACAAAGTAATCCTGTCCATTGCTTATTGGCGACTGCACTCCTGAATCAGCTTTCTCATTCTTCAATTCCATGGAGATGTACTCTCGCGGGGATCGCCAAACAAGGATAGTAGTAGGCACCAACTATCTTCCACGCAGAATACTCTGAGGAAACTTTCGACGGACGAAGCAAACACTTAAATGAGTTCTCGACAACAACCAAATTATCATCATTCGGTGACGTCGCAGACAAACATTTCTTCCTTTCTCCTGGATCGCTCAATTTCGACTGCAAGTTACACTCCCAAGCAGCACCTCATTCCGGCAGACGCAGAAGGCGAAGACAAGCTTTTTAGGTTAAAATCATATGGCGCCTATCATCTCCCAAAGGACTGTCATATCGGTAAAATCGAGCAGTCGGTCAAATACCTACCTTTATCCTCTCTCTCTAATCTCCGCTCCCCAGATTCCTAGATTACACGCTCTACAACCCAGCGTCACCCTTCCACACACCACCCAATACCCAATTTCCGAACCAAGTAATACCAAAACATCAACCCAATCTTATTCTTCTATGGCTCAAACCCCCCATTATATCCGTCCTCTCTCCTTATTGGCCGGTTAGACAAGAAAGCTTATAATATAAAACAACAATATGCAAGGCACCGTTTCTCCACATATAGCCTGTATATTACCCTCGCTTCCCGTCCTCAAAACGAAACTTCCATTTCTCGGCTTATAGCAATGATTGGCTGGACGAAAAAGGCAAAATCAAGACCCTGTGAAAAGCCATCAAAGAGCGGATTATAATTTTAGCTTATGGAATCAACAAGTGATGAAGCACTGAATTGTATACCGAGGTAGGAGGAGAGAGGAAGAGGATGTGCGGTCAACCGGCAACTTTATACCGGGACTTGTATATAAATATATAAATGCGCTCTTGCCAACCTTTCGTCCTTCTTCCTACCTATCTCGATCCATTCCTTAAAACAGACAAACCCACATTCGTTTAGATTTGCAACATACAATTACACTCTCGTTGACTGCAACCTCGACTGTCTCTAAGAGCAATTCAATTTCATTGTTTGGAACGTAAGAAAGAATATCAAAAAGAGAAAGAGACATACGTTCAAGCCAAGATGCGCACCTCACTCGCCCTCTTCGCCAGCGCCATGCTCGCTGCCGCCTCTCTCGTCCTCGCCGACGAGGGCTGGAAATCTCACCACAGCAGCGACTGCGACGAGACGCCAACCCCCACCCCCGCCGCCACCGTCACCGCCTCCTACATACCCTACCCCGCCAGCGTCTACCCCATCTACAAACCGACTCTTACCCCCGCCTCCTCCGTCTATTCCTACCCGGAATCTGTCATCACCGCATCGTATACATATTGCTCAGGCTATTGTGGTCCCGCGACTTTGGTCACTAGTACCACTACTGCTACCTGCACGGAAGTCCCACCGTATAACGCGGGGAACTCGACTTTGACAGCGACAGCGTCGGCGGGGATGTCGATGGGGAGCTATATTCCGCCGCCCGGCCCGACCTCGTATCCTACCGCTCCTTCCCCGACACCCACGCCTCCGGTATCGACCGGTGGTGCGGCGCCAATGGGAGTCAGCTTCACGGCAGGTATTATTGGTGCTGTTGGTGTCCTGTTTGCTTTGTTGTAGATGATGGAGTAGGGAGGAAGTGGAAGGAGAGGAGAAATTCGTGGAAGGGAAACAGAATAGGATTTTATTCCTGAGAGTTTGGCTCAAAGAGCAAGACGGGTTCGAAGTTGATAATTATAGGGGAAATGGTTCATAGATACTTTCTTCGCTTGAAGTATGAGGCGCCAACTAGGTCGTCTTATTTGCTAATGTGGTGGATGATAATTTTAACCAATATCTGAATAACAATTCTTGATCAGATGATGGTGATATAATGAAAGCGCTGTAACTGTGGACGACGATCAATTACATCCTACCAATCTATTTACTACTCTGTCTGAAACTACTGACCCAAGAACCATTTTCCTCTGAACCGACGCCGGATATAAGTTGAGCACTTCCTTTTAGGACTTGTCTGGGAAACCAAAGTCGACACCGAAAGCAGGGTAGACGTATCGTGTGAGCTTCCCTTGTTTTGTCAATTCGGCTGTGTAGTCGTTCAAAACCTTCATGTCAGCATCGTCCAGCTTGACAATCTCCTTGTTAGCCTTTATTCTTTCAGGGGTGATTGATTTCGAAAGCACAGAGTTTCCTCGAGCGACTGTCCCAATCTCGTCAGCACTATATACCTCCGCAAATTTGCCCTTGGCAACGACTCACTGTGGTAGCTTAACAATACACATGCAGGTGTAACACCCTTGCTCTCTGCAACTTTGATGACTGCTGGCTCCTTCATCATTGGACTACCTGTGCTTCCAAGTGGGCTGTATGCGGTTACATGGATCCCCTTCTCGTGGCAGAAATCCACAATCTCCTGCTGGGGCAGAGAAGGATGGTTCTCAATCTGGTTGACAGCGGGAACGACTGTTGCTTCTGGAAGAAGCTCCTTGAGGTATCGTAGGGAATAGTTCGCAACACCGATCGCCTTGACCTTGCCTGTAGCCAGCAATTTCTCCATCGACTTCCATGTTTCTACGTGGGAGTGCTCTCTGAGCAGATCGCGCGATCCGTCGGGCAGCTTTGGGAATCGCTCGTCATTTCCTGATGAATAATCGTTAGCGCATGCGGCATAGAGAACTGAGGAGGAGAAGAGTGGGGTAATTACCGTTCGGGTTCATGGCCACAGGCCAATGCATCAGATACAGATCTACATAATCCAATCCCAGGCTCTTCAAGCTCCTATCGAGGTTCTCCTCCACTCGCGAATGGTATGTGCACCATAGCTTTGTTGTGACGAAGATGTCCTCGCGCTTAATACCGCTGTCGAATGCTTCCTTGAGACCCTCTCCCACCTCGTCTTCGTTGCCGTAACAGTACGCTGCCAGAGTCAGTTGGATGTCTCCAAAGCAAATGCATCACGGACCGCAATCAATGTGTGTGTATCCGACTGATAGGGCGTACGCAACAGCTTTCTTTGTCTCTCCCTTGGGGCTTTGCCATGTCCCAAAGCCCAGTGCGGGGATCTCTGCGCCTGTGTTAAGCTTGAAGTGTGTTGCTGCCATGATTGAGAGCGGTGTAAATTTTGTGAGAAGAGAGAAAAGAGCGAGAGACTGAGAGACTGAAAGACCTCAAACCTTATATAGCAACGAAAGTTTCCCTTGCGACTTGTGCCGGTAGTATTTATCCACCTGTGGAGCAAGACGTCGAAATCTGGAAGTCACTCGCGGGGTAATTCTTTTCGTCTGAAAGAGGAAATTTCCTCCGCCGACGTTCCTCTTGGCACGTGACTTGGCTTGCAAAAATTGCAATTCCGAGGAACTTTCCATCTCTCGAGTCGATCCCTCACGACTTCTAATCTGTGTATGTCCACGGCCAGGAAGTTGGTTTGCATAGGACGAGATCGACATTTTTCCAAGGCGGCACCAGAATTCGAGTTTTCCTCGTTCTCCGGAAAACAATTGGGTTGCTGCCGAAGCCAATTGCTTCGTCAATTGCCTTGACGAGAGAGACCCTGCCCTTGCGGAGAGAGCTCCGTCGAAAAGAGACAGAAGAGAAGGAATTCTCATCTGAAAATAGCATGCAGACCGAGATGTCTTTCACAACCTGCTGCGGGTTGGAGCATTGCTTTTGTTCTTCGACCATTCCATGTGCCATCCCGAATGTTTGACCGAGGACGAGGGCGAGGTCGCGCAACCCCAGCAGCCACCTTGAGGCTACGGTAACTCGGCAACATCCCGTCTTCCAGCAAACATCTCGAAGTCGTGGCTTATCAGAAGTGTCTCAAACTCTCCGACCTACTGCACGGTAAGACCTTTCATGACGACCTCACTTTCTGTGGCGTACGCCACGAAGCAGCTACCCCAACATGCTGCCAAGTTTCATTGGCCCTCAGATGCGCCCCCGAGTTCTGATCTTGGTAGTCTTGAAATTCTTCGATCTAGAGCCGCCATCTTGTCAAGATCACCGACCCACGCAGCTCGGACCCCTTGTGGACGATCGAGTTGAGATCAGGGGGAAACACGTTGGATACCGGTGATCCGGGTCGTTTGGTACAGTATCAGGACTCTGATAGTTACCTTAATGAAGACCTGTATCATATAATCCATGATTAGCTCTGTGCCGGGAATGAACGTGCAGACAGCGCGTTGTCTTGACCTCAGGAGTTGGAGACATATTTTCGCCACCCGCTCTACCGTTATCCCTCGTGGGTTCAGGGATTTTACCTCGTGGCTGGCAACCTGCCAAGTCTACAATTTATGATTTGTTCCTTAGTTTTTTGGGGTGACAGAGCAATGGTTCCAAGTGGACGGAAAGGCTTTGCGCAGACGCGCTATCGGATCTGGGCAGGTGTCAACTAAAAGTATACTAATGCTTCAGATGTCCATTCGGCCGTGCTCTAACGAACGCCTCATGTTAGACCAGCACGAAACTCAAATAGAATTCAACGTATCGCAACCCCATAAGCCCCAACTAATGCACAGGGAGCCTTTGTCCTGGAAAACTGGGGACCCGACAGACAGGATGCACAAGCCCCCCTTTGAGATTGCCTCGGGCATATAACAGGATGTCCATACCCTTTCTTTCTCCCTCCCCGTCAGATGAAGTTTCACGTATCTGATCGCTGCAGGGAGGCATCATGGCAACATCGTCGACAGATTATAATGGATATCAACTGGTTGCTGTCGCAACTACATTCTTGGTTCTAACCTACATTTCAGTTGCCGTGCGATGCTTCGTTCGAATCAGAATCACGAGAGCATTTGCTGCCGATGATTGGCTCATGCTGGTTGCACAGCTGATCTTTACTTTCTCATGTGCATGCATTCTCCGAGGTGTTCATTATGGCATCGGGAGACACGATTCGGATCTTACTGAGAGCAACCGAATTGAAGGTTTGAAAGTAATTACCCCGTTCTCGAATCTCGAGAATTGTTATAACTTTTCGAACAGTATCAAGCCTTTGCCACCCTATCATATGTGTCCAACATGATGTTCATCAAGCTCAGCATCGCCGTGTTTCTCCTTCGCCTTGCGGTCAAACGAACTTATATCTGGATTCTGCGGATCAGTATGGTAGTGGTGGCCATCTGGTCGGTGGCCATCTGGATCTATGACTTGGTTCAGTGCATTCCTGTCCAAGCACAATGGGACTATACCATCAAGAATGCGAAATGCGTCTCTGGTCCCTCTTTCATTGCCGCCGCCTACTCGATCTCGGTCATGACCATCTTGACAGACTGGCTATATGCACTTTTACCAATTCCAATGATATGGTCCGTCCAAATGAACGTCCAGACAAAAGTCACTGTTGCCTTTATCCTATCTTTAGGAATTTTGTACGTCTCATGGCTTGCATCCCCTCTGGCCCCAACAGACTAATGAAGATTGCAGTGCAAGCGTCGCTACGCTCATCCGTCTGAAATACATCGTCGAATTAGGGAATAATTCCGACGGGCTCTGTTCGTCCTTCCCTTTCCCAATTGCGAAAGCCTCACTGATCTCCTCTCTAGATACAGGCACAACAGCCATGGTCTGGACCCTCGTCGAACCAGGGGTAGCTATCACGGCTGCCTCCCTGGTGACAATACGACCCTTACTCCGGGTACTCAAGCTGCGCGGCTTCGAAAGCACTCCCGCAGACCAAGACACTCCACTCACGCTCCGGAATGACATTTCCGGTGGCCACTGGAGCACAATCTCTAGCCAAGCAAAGAATGGTCAAATCCATAAACGAAAGTTCTCACTCACGGCAATGGAGAGGTTAAACGGGAGTGGGAAGCTGGAGACGCGGAAAACCAGTGAAGAGGATACGGGTGGGGAGGAGGGAAGTGAGGGAGGGTTCCCGGACGAAGGTGGGATCACGAGAACGGTCGACTATAAGGTTGTACATGTTCGTGCTTCTCAGTTAGACCATTGATGATTTTGACCCATGCAACAGTTATGATTTCATGAATATATGTTGTCACTCCCTCTTCAGTCTTCAATCTCCAACTATGTTGTTTTATGCCCCTTCAATCCTTTTCGTATTTCAACTCAGTGCCTTGAGACGTCTCAAACCAGGAAAATTCTTCTTTTCGAAATTTGCCACTATCGCGAGCTTTCGTTGCCCGTCTCAGCCACACAAAAATTCGAAGCTGCCATCTCAAGACGTAACGACACGTGATCAAATTTGGCCCACGTGATGTTTACTACCCCTTTTGCTCCAAATTTGTTTCTTCAACCGTGGTATGAACTTCGCACAGAGCTCAATGAAG
>Ga0302325_10016610_pt1 | contig 15586 bp, 13 predicted proteins | sample Palsa_T0_2_FD_201948 | JGI IMG/M metagenome (GOLD analysis project Ga0302325, IMG submission 201948) | Peat permafrost microbial communities from Stordalen Mire near Abisko, Sweden - Palsa_T0_2 | ecosystem: Environmental > Terrestrial > Soil > Palsa > Peat permafrost | place: Sweden: Abisko...
TTGTTCCTGGATCGAAAAGCATAGAAATACCAGCGCAAATAATGCGGCAGCCATGCCCACAACTTGAACTTGGATTTTCCCTGGGTCCGATCTCTCCACACCGAAGGGATCTCGACAATACGATAGCCTGCCAGAAATGCCTTGACCGTGATCTCGAGATTCAATTCGAAACCCCGCTGGCTTTCGAGAGTGAATTGTTTCAACATGACAGCATCGTAGATCTTGAAGGCATTGGTGGCGTCGTGCGTGGGGATTCGCCGAAACCAGTGCAGACTTACACCTGCCATGCGCGAAAGCCCTTGTTTCAACACCGGCCCATTCAGGATACGGCCGCCCTTCATATAACGGCTTCCCACCACAACGTGATAGCCCTGGCGATATAACTCCAGCATCCGGCTGACCTGCGCCAGATCGTCGGAGAGATCTGCCATCACAACCAATACGGGACCATTCTTGACCGCTCCAAAGCCAGTGACGAGTGCCCCGACCACTCCGCGGCGAACGTTGTTCTTTACCAAGCTAAGGCGCTTTTCGCCGCGGGCAATCACTTCTTGCACTGCGGGTACAGTGTTATCTTCATCGAAGTCGTAGACAACAAGGGCGCGGAATGGAAACTGCAAGTGAGTATTCAACTCGCTCCACAAATCCTCAAAACCAGCGCCTTCGTTGTAGACGGGAATGACAATTGTCAGATCGTCTGTTCCGATTCCTGCCATCTCGCTTGCCACGAAATCTTCCCCCATTTCACGAACCCAAATCCCACATCATCTGCAAGGTAACTTGACCGCGCAAGACGGCAGGGCGTCCACGCGGGCTTTGGAGTTCTCAACTTCGACCCTGAGAAGAACGCCGATGCAATTACGACATTGAAGACGGACGAATAAGCAAAAGTCAATTCCGATTGCGGGCGTTGCGCATTGACTGCGGCGCATTAAATCTGGCCCACGGCGATCTGTTCCTCGATCCACGGAATAACCTCATCGAGAATGGTACCCAAGGCGGTCTCCGCGCGGTAATTCAGCAATCTCTCCGCCTTCTCGACCGCCGGGGAACGCTCCTGCACATCGTACTCGTACGCTGGATCGCAGACCATGCGGAATGGCTTGGTGCCTTTATGCACCTTCTGCCAGATAATTTTCGCCAATTCCAGAACGGTGGTGCGCACAGAGGTGGACAGGTTGAAGTCCTGGTTGAGCGCATTCGGATGCTCGATGCAAATCCGGATTCCTCGTGCAAGATCGCCGCCGTACGTATAGTGCCGCACCTGATTGCCTTCACCAAGAATGTGCAGCGGATCTTGCCCCTTGAGCACTTTCTGCACGAGGTCCGGAACCACATGCGACATAGCCAGCTTGACGTTCCCGCTGTACACGTCAACGTCGCGCAGAGCCCGCTTTTCTCCAATTCCTACGCAGTTGAATGGCCGCGCGATCGTGTATGGCAGTTGGTATTGCTCCCAGGCCCCCTTTACAAAATACTCAGTGGCCAGCTTTTGAAATCCATACGTGGACTTAGGCGGCGGACATCTTTGCTCCGCGCCTTCGGGAGTGGGATACTCCGTCGTCGACTCGTAGACCATGCTGGAAGACAGCACGGTGACCTTCTCGAGCTTATTGTATTTGCGCGCGTGAATGGCTGCGTCGAACGCGGCCGCCGTGATGCGCTCGTTTTCCGCCATCAAATCGTATGCAAACTCGTGAAAGTAGGAGATCCCTCCTATCATCGCTGCCGCCGCGACGAAATGATCGCAATCCACCAGGAGTTCCTTCAGCAAGGCAACGTCCTTGGCATCCCCTTCGGCGAACTCATATCGTGAATTCGTATCGTAAGACTTCTGCGTGCGTCCATACTTACTGAAATTATCCAGACCAATGACCTCATGGCCGTGGTCGAGCAATTCCTGAATCAAATAACCGCAGATGAAGCCGGCGGCGCCGGTGACAAGAACCTTCATTTGTCTTCCTTAATAAAGTTTTGGATCGTACTATTTCTGGCGCCAAAAACCCCACACATCGACGACCTTTTTGCAAGCCGGAAACTGCAGATCCCGGTATGCGGAGTGCGGTGCGCCCAGGATAATCACATCGGCCTGTTCCACGGCTTGTTCGATGGGGACAAATCTTGAATCGGAGATGAAAGGATCCGTACAGAGCACATTTCGCGCTTCAACCTGAAGAAGCTTCTTCAGCTTATACGAAAGGCTACTGCGGTTGTCGTCGGAATCGCCCTTGAATGCCATTCCCAGAATCGCTACTGTGCGCTTGGACAATCCCTCTGCCCGGAGTTGGGTCACAATGAAGTTAGGCAAGCCTTCGTTAACGAGCATGGCCGCATGCCCGAGGAAGAAGTTACTACTGGAAAAAGCGGACAATTGCAGGGTATCTTTCAGGAGGCATGGTCCAGCCGCAAAACCTGCCCGCGCGAAGCTCCGCATGCGGGGGTAGTCCTGTGTAACTGCATTATAAATGCGGTAGAAATCGAGACCATAACTCTCGGCCAACATATAGAACTGATTGGAAGCGGCGAAATTCAGATACCGCCAGCTATTCGTAAACAATTTTGCAAGTTCCGCCTCAAGTGGATCTAACTCGATGATAGACGGGGCAATTTGGCTGAAGATTTCCCGCGCCTTGGCCAACGCAACCGGATCGAATGCGGAGATGATTTGAGGCAGGCTGGTAAGCTCCTCAATCGCTTTTCCTTCGGCGATGCGCTCCGGGCAGAAGGCCACGTAGATTTCACGCTTCCGCTCATCGATGCGGTCCTTCAGGAGGCGGGTGACTCCAGGGTACAGAGTACTTCTAAGCACCAGGAGCGATCCATCGGGCAGATACTCGATCAAATCATCCAGACTGCGATACAGCGCCGACACCGTGGGGTTAAGGTGCTCATCGACTGGCGTGCCGATCACGGAAATCACAACCCCCGCGCTGCGCAGGCATTCCGGATCGGTGGTAGCAAATAGAGTATTCCCAATCAGCCTGGGCAACAGAGCTTCAGCCCCAGCCTCAAGGAACGGCATCTTGCCCTGGTTGATGGAAGCAACTTTCGCTTCGTCCACATCCAGCAGTACCACGTGCATGCCGCGATCGGCCAGCACCATCCCGAAAGGTAGTCCTACGTGCCCGCAACCGCCAACCACGACTATATTCTGCATCTCGCTCATCGCCATTCCTCAAGAATCGCCACTCGCTTTAAGCTCCGTGAATCTGAGAACTGATCGTTACAATCGGCACTCCAGGATTCGTTGTCCAGTGTCAACACCCTTTGTTTTCGACATAGCCCCGGCGTTCACCGTGCAATTGAAGCATACCGGGGACGGGAATTGACAAGCATGGTGGCACATGCGCCCAGGATGATTGCGACGATGATGTTCTGATAGTAGAAAGGTTCCTGCAGCGGAATGTTGAAAACCGATGTATCCATCCCATCCGCCAGGCAGTAGACAAGTAACAATAGCCCGCAGCGAATCGCATGAACGGTTGAGCTTTCTAGCGTCGAGACCGCAAGAGAACCCCTCTTTGTGAAGCGCATTCCAACGGCAAATATCTTGGCCAGCATAAACAGATAGAGCGCCAGCCCCAGCCACCCGCCATCCACAAGATATTGAATGAACGCATTGTGTGAGGTTCCAAGGCGCGTCACATCGCCGACGAAGTTCAAGTCGAAATGCTTGGTGAAGATCGATCGAAAACCCGCAACGTATCCCATTCCCTGTGGATGCGTTAGGCAGTATTGAATCGCAAAGCTCCAGATCTCCGTTCTCCCGCTGCCGGACGCAATGCTCGCAGCGTCCTGCCCCCTGTTGAACGTATTCCAAATGCGATCTCCGCCGATTGCCCCCAAAACCACCCCGGTAAGAAGCAAAGAGGTCATCGACAAAGCGATAAAGGTATTGGCGGAGCGCTTGCTTGCCCTTCCCCATCCGATAACGAGGATCGCGAGAACGATGAGCAGCGCAATGTCAGTGCCTCTCGACTGCGTGATCAGAGATCCCGCCAAGCCCACCAGGAAGAGTACGGTGGACCGAAACCTGGGCTCAAGAGAATGCCGGAAACTGTACGCCGAGATGATCGCGATGATCGGGCAGAGCGTTGTGGGGCTGCCCACTGCGCCTCCAAGGAGACGGACTCCTGCCCCCGGTATGACCTGCATGACGAGGTTTGGAGCGAATGGGAGGGTTAGGATAACTAGGATATACACCAGGAGCGAAACAAGCCTGAAATGGAGCACACATTGGTACCAATCCGGCGGATCCCGATAGGTGTCGACGACAAACTCGACGACACAGATCAAAGTCATAAAGTACAAGGCAGAAAACTCCAGCGACACAATGCGTCCCGGAGAGTATGTCACAGACAGCAGGAACAGCAGGCCGAGGTAGAAAGCCAACTTCAGAATGGACCTGACCCTTTTGGGAATATTGATTGAATGCGCAGCCGCCAGGCGAAGAAGCGCCCTGAGGGCAATCAGGGATATCCAGCCAACCTGAAAGATGCTCCAGAAGTCGAAATGTGCCTGGGACGTATCGGATCCGACGATCGGCACTCTGAAGATCGGCGGACCCAATGCGAGAAGAAAGAATGGGTATCGCATGAAGAGCTTCACGAATGGAATGCGCTTGGCAGGCTGGACCACAGGAATCTCGCGTTCGCTGTTTTGAATCCATCGTGCAGGTTGATTCATGGATCTGCCTTGCCTTCTTAGGTGCCTTCAACAAACCAGTGTTCTAAAGCTATGCTCGAAGCATGAAGTTAGCCCATGTTCCGGGGCCAGAAGTCAAGAGCAACTCGCCAAGTGAGGTCTGCCTGATCGACGTCAGGCAATTACATTCGGTTCCGTGCGCTCTTGGCAAACTCAGTGCAGATACAAGAACTCTATCGACCCGGTGTGCAGGCGGTCAAGGTAAACGGCAGACAAATAGCTGCTCTAGCAGCGCGCAATTCGAGCAGTCAACGCTGACCATGACAGTTCGTTCGCCCTTGCGATCGCTCCACGTGACAGGCGCTCCCACTCTTCGGGCGACATCGTTGTCAATGAGATGAATGCGTTCGCGAGGCGGGTCACTGTCTGAGCCTCATTTGCATGAGCTGTTGGAATAACGATCCCACATGAGCCATTCACCATCAAGCCGGGACCGCCAAGGTTGAGACAGACGACGGGAAGACCGTTCGCGAATGCTTCGAGAACGACCAATCCGCCCGAGTCATGAAGGCTCGGAAAGATCATTGCAGTGTAACTTCGGAGCGAGTCTACGAATCGCTGCCGTGGTGCATGGCCAACAAACTCGACCGCGTCAGTGACGCCGTATTCCTTCGCTAATGCGCGCAACCACCGCTCGGCTGGTCCGGTCCCAAAAACAGTGAGAGTTGCTGCGGGAACTGTTCTCCTCGCCTCCGCCAGTCCTTGGATCGCGAAGTGCACGCCTTTCCAGGGAAGGAGGCGCCCGGCAAACACAAAGCGCGGATGTGTTGACGGCGGACGCTGAGCCTGTTGAACGGTCTGCCTGCAACTTGCGACACTCAACTGCATCTCCGTCTTGAACCGCCACCTCGCCTGGACCAGCCGCAGACTGGCCGGAGTCACAACATAAATGCGCTCTGCCGCGGCAAGCGCCGGACAGATAAAGGGACTGTAACGCTGTACGATGATTCCAAGATCGCGGAGCAGTTCCTTCAGTTTGTCCCCAGCAGGCATGCCGCGACGCAAGGCAAATGGCGCGCGCTCACCTCCTGCAATAGGCCCAACGACGAGGGGAATTCCCAGTCTCCCCATGAAGGAACCTGAGACCATGCCGGTGAAGGTTACGTGATATACGCGATCAAATCGCTTCTCTCGATGATGGCTCGCAGCAAGCCGGTACGCTCCCCATTGCCAGAGCAAAACGTAAATCGGAAGGAACCAGGCCTGCTTCTTGAGCTTGAGGGCCCACGGCGGAAGGTCATAATAAATGAAGTGCAAGCGGGGATCCCGGCTTGATGGATGAGCTTCAATAACCGTTTGGTTATTGGCGCGCGTAAGCACCCAGACTTCCTCGGCGTGCGCCGGCATATGCAGAGCCCTTTGCCAGCCTATCTCCTGCTCCGACCCTTTGTTCGGCTCGCACGCGTATGCCGACAGCAAAACCTTCATGCGTTCTCCGGCGGTGCGTTTTCGATCTTGGGCAGTCCGTGAACCCAACTTCTTCCCACCGTTGAGTCAAAGGCTCGGCTGTTACGACTCTTCACATTCAACGCAGTTCACCCCGGTCGATCAGTCGCCGGACAACCAGCGCCGAACCAAACTCATTGAGATGTCCAATGTCGTTCATCAGCGGAATCTCTTGAGCCGCATCGGCATACTCGACGCAATCTTCGCCGTTACAGATTGCCTGGTAAAGCGATATGTAAGGCACATGCCAGGTGCTTGCGGCGAGACTCTGCATCTGCGCGTCCACAACTCCACGGGAACCAACCCGGTGTCGGCTTGCAAGGTCCGGTTCGTGCCAGGCAATGGAATAGGCTAGAAGGCGCGGCAAAGGTGCATCGTATTCCGGCACCGGGCCAAAAACCATCACCGGCAATTGGCGCTGTTTGGCCCAGGCAATGGTTTCCGTCAAACCGCCCATGTTTTCCGACTTCCATCTTCCCTCAAGCAGCAGCGCCTGGATCGTGTGCGTCGGAAGGTAGGTCTGAAAAATGTAGTCCATCTCCTTCTTGCAGTCGGCGCTTCCCACCGGGTGGACAAACGGTTTGCAGTTGGAGACGCTCGCCAATAGGACATGATCGTCCGGCAGCGAGGTCGAAAGACCGCTCCACAGCGCCCCGGCCAGGCTGTCGCCAATCAGCAGATAGTTTCTCTTCCCCTCGACAGTTCGCAGGCACAGGTCGTTGTCGAGCACGGAGGATCGGCTGGATTCGGTAACAAAGCATGTTCCCACCCGTCCAAAGCTTCCGGCGTCATGATCAGCAAGGTAGGATGCGACCTTCACGGAAGCCGAGGGAAATCTTCCTTTGAAGCCTCCCGCAAAAATGACCGCTGCGGAAAATGCGATCACCAAAACCATCGCTCCCGCCGAGAGTGCAAAAAGCGGGCGTCGGCCAATGCGCAGTGGACGGCTCCTGAATGGGCGCTCCACAAATCTCCAGGAGAGAATGGCAAGCACGAACGAGAACACAATCTCCATGTACATATCGAAACGGAATGCCGAAAGTCGGTTGGCGTAACTGAGCGGCAGCACGCTCTGCAAATTGACCGACAGTCCCATCTCGTGCAGGATGATTACCGGCCAATGCCAAAGATAGAGCGAATAAGAAATCAGTCCAATGAATACGAAAGGGCGCCAGGACAGCACCGCGCCCACCAGGGACGGACCAAATTCGCCGGCTCCAATAATCAGCGCTGACCCGATGCATGGCGGTAACGCCGCCAATCCCGGAAACGGTGTATGCGTGTTGTAGGTCACAACCGAAAAAAGAATCGAACCGATTCCCGCGAGGGTAGCAACATTCCGCATCAGGGGTGAATGCAAGCGCGGAAACATGCCCAGAGACAGCACCGTCCCCAGCAGCAGTTCCCAGGCCCGGGTGTAAGGCATATAAAACGCGGCGACTGAGTCGATGCGCACCATCGCAACGCTCGTCGTCAGCGAGGCAATGAACAGAACGACCACGGCAATGCGCAGCCGCTCCGGGAAAAACCGCCGCACCACAACCAGAAAAATCGGGAACAGAATATAGAACTGCTCCTCCACTGCGAGCGACCATGTATGCAGCAGAGGACTCGATGTAGGCGAATCGAAGTAGCCTGAATGCTTCCAGAAATAGAAGTTTGAACTCGAAGTAGCAGCCGCCAGCAAGGACTTTGCAAAATCGACAAACTCGGTTGGTAGCAGGTAAAAACTCGCAACAATGCTGAACACAATCAGCATTCCAAACAATGCTGGGAAAATCCTTCGAATGCGCCGCTCATAGAACGCGACAACTGAAAACGACGAGCCAGCTACTTCAGAAAACACGATCGCGCTGATCAGGTAACCGGAAATGACAAAGAAGACGTCGACGCCGACAAATCCGCCCGCTACGCGGCCCCAGCCCAGGTGAAACGCAAGAACGCTTAGGACTGCAACCGCCCGGAGTCCATCGATATCAGGGCGGTACTTCGGTCTCGTCATTTGATCGGAAAACTCGCTCATGCGCCTTTGCTCCGACTTCCTGGCTGATGCCGGCGGATCCGGAACAAAATCTCCGGCCTCCATTCGGCGTTCTGGCGCGCAAACTGCTCGCAAGGCAATTATGCGTTCTTGATGTATCGGCTGTAGCCCCAACCATAGCAGCCCGTGAGCAATTTCCAGATGATCCGGATGCCTAAGGCAACCTTTCGGCGCAACGCATAACTTGAGGGCATCTGCTGCCCCTTCCAGTAACGCGATCGAACAAGCATATCCTCGCGGATAGTTACATCTCGGAAACGCTGCGTCTTCTGCTCCGGATACCAGCGCATGCGCGACCACTGCCTGGAAACGTGCTTGATTTTTCCGTGATGGTCGCTGAATCGCATCCATAGGTCCGCGTCGAACGCCAACTGAAAGTCCGGGTTCAGACCGCCGGCTTTATCGTAGATCCGGCGCCGCCAGAACATTGACATGCCAGGAATGTAGTTATATGTGTAGAGAAAAATGAACCGGCTGAATGGTATCTCTTTTTGCGGACGTATTGGCTTCCCTTCAAAATCGATCCATAGCGCGTTGCCGTACACCGCATCGGCATCCGGATGCGCATTGAAATAGTTGCCGACTTCGAGCAGTACGCCGGGTTCAAAGAGATCGTCGCTGTTTAGAAAACACTGGATCTCTCCCGTTGCATGAGCAAAGCCCTTGATGAGACCCTGCGTCTGACCGCCATCCGGCTCGCTGCACCAGAATTTGATGTGCTTCTCATACTTGCGGATAATTTCTGGACTATCATCCTTCGAACCGCCGTCAATCACGATAAGTTCGAGGTTAGGGTAACTCTGATCGAAAATACAGCGCAGAGTCAGCTCCAGGTACTTGGCTTGATTGAAAGAAGGCACGATGACACTAATCTTGGGGAGCTCATTCATGGTGCGACAAGACCTCTTCAATGAATTGAACTGGATTGCAGAACCATTTCATCTTGCAATTCAGTGACACGTTGCAACAGACCTTCGAGGGTCAGGCTGTCTTCCGAATCCAAATAGAGCTGAAGGCGTTCGGCTCCTCCTGGACGGACTGGTAATGCGGAACAACCGAGGCAAGAAAAGGCTCGTCGAAGTGACGGATCATGGGTGTAGACATTTCGATGTTAAACGCGGAGTTGAATGCCAGGAACGCCTGCAGCGCCATTGCCTCGTTCCAATACATCGGCCAGTAGGGGGCCTTTTCTTGCCTTCCAAGCACCCAGTATTCAGCTGGGTAGGGAATGTTATAAGGAAAGGAAATGTCATGAACGTGTATCAGCACATTTTTTCGCAGGCGTGGCAGGACTTCAAGAAAAAGAAACGGGATATCCCCATCAATGGATAAGACATGACTCGAATCGATGAACAAAATATCGTTTTCTTCCAATTGCATGAATAACTCTATCTCGATATCCTGTACCTCGCTTTGCACAATGCCGATTCCGGAAATAGATTTGAGCTTCTCGTAGGGGAACGGCTCAATGCAGCGGATCGCCAAGGGGTGTCCTTCCTTGGAATTCCGTTCGGCTGCGAGTGTGCAATAGTAAGTGGAGACTCCGCTTCCCACTTCCAGGTAGCGCCGGGGCTTCGTCTCCCGAATCATCATGTAGAGTACCAAAGCATCGAGTTCGGTATAGCCAGGCCCGAATCCCAAAGTAGCGACTTCCGCATAGGAAGCAAGCGATCGAAACTCGTCCGCATACTTCTCAAGGAGTTCTGAAAGCCGGCGCTTGTATAGATCGACGTCGAACGAGATCCCGGCCATGGCGCTGGGCTTGTTCCAGCGAGTTTCGTGGCGCTCCAAAGCAGACTCCGCAGGCAGCGGAGAGTAAAAGTCTGACATTCGCGCCACTTTATACCCGAGCACCGCGAACAAGCGCCGTTCAGCCCGAATTGAAAATCGCTTGAGATTGCGCAAAACCTTCTGCCCTGGCTTGGGCAACGCGCGCATGATCGTGCGCTTGATATTCAATCCAGCTTCCTCCTTCACCCTTGAGAAACGAAATCAATCTCGCGAACGACCCCTGCCGCGCCCCGGCCCCGTAGCTGATATTGCTCAAGAATCCAGGCGTATGTCTTTTCCAACCCGCTGCGAAGCGAAATGCTCGGCTCCCATCCAAGATACTTCTGGATGAGGGTATTGTCGCTGTTTCTGCCATTCACGCCCTTGGGAGCATCTAGGTCGTAGCGGCGATTTAGTTTGATTCCCGCAATATCTTCAACGATATCTACTAACTGGTTGATGCTGACCGCTTCACTCGATCCAAGATTGATTGGTTCAAGAATATTGGAAGTCATGATCAATTCAATGCCTTTTACGCAGTCGTCGATGTACATAAATGAGCGCGTCTGATGACCACTGCCCCATATCTCAATCTCATGCTTGCCGGTTAGCTTGGCCTCAATCACTTTCCTGCAAATGGCCGCGGGCGCCTTTTCTCTTCCACCGAACCAGGTTCCCCATGGGCCATACACATTGTGAAACCGCGCCACGCGCGCGTACAAACCGAAGTCTTCCATGTAATGGCGGCACATTCGCTCGGAGAACAGTTTCTCCCAGCCATAGCCATCTTCGGCAAGCGCCGGATAAGCCTCCGCTTCCTTTAAGGCTGGCGGTACAAATCGGTCGCCATCGTCGGAGGTGTGTTGTAAATCCCCGTTATATACACAGGCCGAGGATGAATAGAAGAAGCGCTCAACGCGGTGTTTCCGCGCCGCCATCAACATATGCGTATTGATCAGCACAGAAAGCATGCACAGTGCCTTGTTCTTTTCGATAAATCCCATGCCGCCCATGTTCGCGGCCAGGTTGTAAATCTCTGCAGCGCCCTGTGCCGCAATCTCGCAGCTCTCTTTCTCATTCAGATCGAGGACGAGATTCTCAACATCGTCAAACTTCTGATACCAATGCTCCAGTGGTTTCACATCGACAGCGCGGATTTGACTGTATCCCTTCTGCCGGAAAGATGCCACCAGGCTTCCCCCGATGAACCCGCCAGCCCCTGCAACCACGATCAGTTCATTCTTCATTGACTTCTCCCTTTCTCAAAACGGCGCGAGATGCAATTCTCTTGCTGGCGCGCGTAAACCGGGCGAATTTGATGGCCCTTTGATCTCCTTGGTACCCTTCACCGAGTTTGGTGACAAGAAAAAGACACACCCACAACCTAGGAGTACCAACACTTAGGTAGCGGCAAAGCGTCAAGTTCATCTATGTTGTCCTTATCTAACGCATGAGGAAAAGCCGTTGCCCGCTTTATTTGACCGACTCGGCGCTTATTGAGAAATGTGACCTCGATAACTCTGGGAACCTCAACATCGCCTTTCCTGACAGCGCCGCAACAGTTATTCGGGTGGATATGTACAACATGAAAGAATTGCAGTAACTTGTCGAAACACGTTGAGATCAATCCAAATGCAAATCGGTCGAAGAGTTTGTCGAGGAAATGAAGCTCGATCACGATGATCCTGAACTGATTCAGCAGATCCGGAGGCGCGCTCAAAATCACCTCGTACTCATACCCCTCTATATCCATTTGCAGAAGCAAATCGCCGGTGTAGCCCTCCAGATACTTGTTCTTCCAGGTTGACAGGGTAAAGAAAATGCCTTGGTCAATTGCGCCCAGGAATTTCTGGTCAAACGTAAACTCCGGCCTTGAGATTGGCGGCGCAACAACAGAGTAATCCGCAAGAAAGGATCGTATCTTCAAATTCGCCAAATGTTCTTCGAAATGCGATCTGGTGCTTACGCCAGGAGAAAAGCAGTACTCAATGCCAACGAGATCATTTGGGATCAGGTACCCTCCGTCCCCATCCGCTCCAATACGGATCAATTCCTTCCCACAGTCTTGAGGACTCAGCTTTCTGATGAGGGCAAGCACATCTTCCACCTTGGTCTGCCTCGACACATTGAGGCTTCGCGCGAAAAGCCACTTCTTAACCAACTCTTCCATTGGCTTTCTTCTCCAAATTACTCTACTTTACAAAGCCGCTTCGAAACTCGAACCGCAGGATCTCCAATCGGTAAAGCATGCTGAATTCCGGAAAGTGCCTCTTGAGTGAGCGAGGACTGCTCCTATAGTCGAAAAATGCTTCAGATACCCAATAGGAACCTGTAATAACAACGATAGTGGGAAGGCGACCGGCTAAGGGGCGATGTCACAGAAGGCAAAGGCAGTCGATAGCTTGGGAATAGCTTTCCACCACTGGGTTGGTATCGCAATTTCCTCGGACAGACCAAAAGTAAAGCATGCATACGTACACCATGTAAGCCAAAGCCTGTGTCTGCGTCTCGTAGCAGAGTTCCTTCCCAAACCAGTCCTGGCATAGTTGTATCGTCTCGTTCAACTTTTGAAGAATCTTAATTGTAGGCCTTCGCTGAATCGCCATGGGCAGCAGTATGAAGTGCAGCGGGTCAAACAACGGAAGTCGCTCAGCGGCGGCATACTCCCAGTCAAAAACAGAAGCAAAATTGTCTTGCAATCGAATATTCCACGGAGTGAAGTCGTTATGCGCGCTTACGAACAACACAGGGGAGTCGGAAAACCGCTCTTCAATTTGTTTCATCGCCCGCTTGATGCGTGTTGACCAAGCCTAAGAGAGAAGCCCATTCAAGTCCGCCAACCGCGAATGGATGGTTCGGTACAGCCCGGAGTCCTCATAGCGCATTTGTTGACGAGAAAACATTTGAAGCTTCTCCAAGAAATCCAGTTGCAATGGTCCAAGCTTGAAGTCGAGCTTGCCTGCCATTGGAGATTGAACGACGAAGCAGAGATCCTTGCCCGAGCGATGCGCAGCGAGGTTGGGGATATGATCGACGAGTGACGGCTCATCCCGCAGGTTTCGCAACCATTCAGCCTCGTTCTGTAATAGGGCGTCAACGGCTTCCCCAGCACCCGCCTTCACAAGATACAGTGGCTTTGCGCACTCCTTATCCAGAAGAAGGATCGTGTCCTTTGACCAGGGCCCGGGAGCACCGGCGCGGCAACTGGATAATCCTGCTTCCTTCCCGATCGTTTCCCGGATTATTGCCAGGTTTTCCGATTCGACGCATGCCACTGAACCCAGCAACCGCGGCAGGCCGGCCATTGCGCGCATTGGAATTCCCAGCTTGCCCGGCTTGAAGAGTCTCCAACATGCATGCTGTCCGGCTCGCTCACGGGGAACGGTATAGCGCACCAGGCCTTTCCAGGCCAGTGCAAGATGCGTCCCATCGGATTGATCCTGCACTCTGTAGAAGCGGCTTACTTCATCCACGATTGCCTTCGTTTTCGATCAATGCCTCGCTGATGGCATGCTCGACATCCGCAATCACTTTGTCGAGCGGTTGTGAGGCATCAACGACCACATGCTTTCGTTGCTTGTGAATGAACTCAAGGTATGCCTTGCATTGCCGCGCGGTTTCTTCCGGAGCGACCTCCTGTTTGCGCGCTTGCAGTACTTCAGCAGGAGCGTTCAGTAGAATCCACAGCATCGGCTGCGGCATCAGCCTTCCTATCAATCGAGCTATCCACAGAGGCGCTCCGAAGCGATACCGTTTTGGGTCAACGAGAAGGTCATGATAGTAGCGGTCGCAAATCAAGAGAGCGCCCTTCTCCTCATGAAAAACACTCGCGTACCATTCTTCCCCAAGCCAGACCACAATTTTGACGAGCGAGAGAAACGTCCCGCGCGGGGGTTTGCCGTGAGGGTCAAACACAATGGTGATCTGCTGGCCGCGCAACTGGGCAACCATGCGCGGCTTCAAGTGGCGCATCTTCAGCGCGCGCTCACCCCGATCCAGCCTGCTCATCAATCCGTTGATGACCGAGCTTTTGCCGGCCCCATCGGGGCCAAGAAAAACGATTTTCAGTTTGAATTCTTCCTTTACTTAAAGCGGCTCTTAAGCTTCTTGCTTGCACGTTCAGCAAGCGTATCGATGATGGCAACGTATGCGTCTTCTACTACCGCGTCAAGCGGCTTGCTTGCGTCCAGAATCATATACCTTTTTCGCATCTTCACAAATGAACGATAAGCTGCAATTTGCGTGGACACCCGGGTGGACGGAACATTCTGTCCACTCGATTGCGCGCCCTCACTTGAGGGTTCCAGCAATATCCAAAGATCGGCCGAGGGCAATAGCCTTCCCACCAGCCGAAGAAGCCACTTGGGAGCGCCCGATGAAGAGCTTTCTGGGTCGGCTAGCAGATGGTAGTAACTGCTCTCGCATACGCGTAGAGTGGGGAGCGTCTTTCCAACAAACTGGCTCAGCCACTCTTGGAACAGCCAGCGAACGACCTTCACGCTCGAAGCGGAGTCATGGCCTCGATTCTCCGCATCGGCGCCTTCACGCAGGGCCATTGCCGGGGCCTTGAGCGCAGACGGCAAGTAAGGCCCTATTTTGCGCTCCTCAACCACCACCGACGAGGATTGAAGGATCGGCATCAGCCTTTCTACCATTTGCGATTTGCCGCGACTGCGCGGGCCCAAGATGCACACGGTTTCCAGATCTTCCGGAGTAAAGCGGGCTGCGAATTCCCGTGCATAGTGCCGCGTAATATTCCGTGCGTTGCGAATTGGGCTTTGCAAACTGCGCAGGGCAAGCGCAGCGCGGAGCGGCCGGACGCATGCAATGACTTTGCGGCGGTCGCCCTCGATGACCGAATCCACCAATCGCGTTGCAGCCTTCAATCCAAATTGCGGCTGGAGTGCTTCAATCGCATCGATCCTGGCCTCGGCGAACGTTCGCTGCGCCTGGGGGAAGTATTTTTCCTTCAGCACTCCCCCAAGAAGCAAGCCCGCAAACAAAGATACAATCGCCTCATGGATCGGATTGAGCACATAGAATCTCAAACTCCCGGCCCGGCGCGGAATCGCTGCCTGCAGCAGCGTGTCCATCCGTAGATATGGAATTCCCTTCCAGGTGAGAGTCAAATAGAAATCTACCTGTAGTGAGCGCGCTCCCGCGGCCACTGAGATACCTTCAAGGAGCACGCTGGCCACGTAGTGACGCTCGGCATAACCTACGATGCGAATCCCCTGGATCGAGCCGAGTACGCGAAGGGCGAGCGGCAATTCGCCCCGGGGAATCAGTAAATCCAGGTCGCGGCTGTTATTGTCGGCGGGAAAGCCATCGTAGTTCCGCAAAACATGGAGCCGAATTCCTTCCTCGCCAAGTGAATGAATGAGCGCCGCGAGAAACTCACCAAACGGTATCGTCCGCGGCCCCGGCGGCACTGACGAAGTTGCTTGCATTTCACTCCCGGTTGAACGCCTGCAGAGTCAACCTCCCGCGTTGGCCCACACGGCGATTAGAGAACTGCCTGCATCGCATAAAAACCTATGCGCGGCGGACGTACCGACGAATGCGCGCGAGCATTTCGGCGGGATGGAGTACGGCTGCGACAAAAAGATGGCCGGCGCCAGCAAG
>Ga0302325_10016611_pt1 | contig 15586 bp, 10 predicted proteins | sample Palsa_T0_2_FD_201948 | JGI IMG/M metagenome (GOLD analysis project Ga0302325, IMG submission 201948) | Peat permafrost microbial communities from Stordalen Mire near Abisko, Sweden - Palsa_T0_2 | ecosystem: Environmental > Terrestrial > Soil > Palsa > Peat permafrost | place: Sweden: Abisko...
TGCGTGCTGACAAGGAAGGTTGATAAATATCTCTCGACTCTGGGCACCTGTAATCGACCCGAAAATTTTAAACACTTGGTGTGGACCATCGTTCCGTTTCAAGTTCCCAAATACTTTGCAGAAGGGTGGCCCGTTCTAGCATGGTGTTTCCAATGCCTGTTCATCTTCTGCCGCACAGTTATTGCTTGGATCCTACATCTTTTTGACAGAAACATGGTTGTTACTGAAATAGCTGTCAAAAATGCTTTGGATATCCTTTGCGACATCCAAGTTGTGACCGGTACAGCGATCATGATAGCAGGAATTGTCCAAAAGGAGTCTTTGACCTTCTATCATCAGCAAATCGTCATAAACTACTAGTTTCTCACCCTAGACTAATTCTTCTTAGCGAGGGCGGGATTCATCAATGAAATTGGTGAAGAGGATGCCTGGCATTATTGGACCAGGCTGATTGCAATCTTCGCTAACTCTGTTTTGTGTATTTACTGCCAATTGACGACATTCCCTCGACAAAACGACCAATGGAATTCCTACAACAGTGAATTTTGTTTCATATCACATGACAAGTCGGGATATTATCAAACCTTCCTGTGGCTGGCTGGTTTGATTCTGAATTTCCCTCTTCTTATAGAGTGGTGTCTCCTTCGATTCTTCGCTCTCGTGGCCTGGGGCGATGACCAGTCGATGACTGTCATCCTTAGTCTCTTCGGTTTCGGGGCATGGAACTCCTACGATCTGATTGATCTCAAACTCTCTAATGCAGACCTTGCAACTGACGAGTCTGGTTGGGGATTTGGGCAGGTATTTCCCTTGGCCTCGCTGGGATTGATCTTGCTTAATATAATGGATGCTGTGCAAAGTGAGTTGCCAAAAGCTGATGTGCATCTCTTAGAAATATACTGATGTTGAACAGAAGCTATAAAAAGCTGCCCGAAAGCTCGGCCAGGTGTTATATTACTTAAGAGTCATCTTGCATAGTGGCTGTGAGCTGGTAAAACGCCGAATGGGTATTCCCGACCGAGTCACTCTATAATTAGCATGAATCAACATGCTGACATCAGTTCGAGATTCTTGAATAGCAGCTATGGGCGGGATGCCGTCAGAAAACTGGGCAGCACCAGAGTTTCATCGCACACGTGACCTGTCAAGGAAACAAGCGAGCCGTCCTTTCCCCTTTTGATAGATGGCGACCAGTCCGTCTTCAAACCTAACCAAACTCGATCAACACTCAACCAAAAATCACCATCACCAGGTTCTTTGTTGTACAAGTATAGTCTTTTGCAAGGAGATATCCTTGCTCTCCTCGACACTCAAAATTCACGACTTCCTCGAAGTACCACTCCACGGAGCACCTGTGCAGCAATACTCCTCTCAGGAACCTCAATGGTCCATAACACCATCGATCTGGACCCAAAAATCTCGTGCTAGCATGGAGCCAAACCCAGAGAAGCCATACCAACCCCGTGGGCCATACCAATCACGTCGCCACAAGCGCGAAAACGCCTCATTTCTCGAACCTCATGCTGTGAATAGCAACACCGTTGGAAACGAGCCGGCCAAAAAGAGGCATTGTGTCTCAATGGCTTGTATGCCATGCCGCACTCGTAGGACTAAGGTCAGTGTCATAATTCACCCATCCGAGTAAATGTGAGAGGTGGCAGGAAGCTTATCTCCGGACATAGCTGATATAGAACAGTGCGACGGCGAAAAGCCAACATGTAGTGCATGCAAAACAGTCCACAAGACGGAGTCAACATGTCACTATGCGCCGGAGGAAGATTTCAGAAGGAAAGGAGCCTTAAGAAAAGTGATTGCCGAACAAGAAAAGGACAGGCGTGTCTATGATTCAATAATCAGAAAGATCAGAAACGGATCTGAGACCGAGAAAAAAGCATATGTACGATTGGTAAGCGAGGGCGAAGATCCAGAGAATAACCTGGAGAGACTAGATCAGATCGTTCAGATGATGGACTCGGGCCCCTCAGGGAATCCTCAAGAGGCCTCAGTTGCATCTCCACTAAGTCTGGAAGACAAAGTTGCAATCCTTCCAGAACGCCCGTGGGAGGCTAAGGATAATCAAAGTCGTTACTACGGTCGTACGTTACGCCGTCTATTGCGATCTGACGACGATGTCCGTTCCGTTCCAACGCCTACCGATGAAGTACCGGAGTGGACGACAGTCACCTCTGATCAAAACTTAATTCAACACCTTTTGAATCTCTATTTCACCTGGTCACATCCCTTTTACTTGCTCTTCTCCGAAGAAGTTTTCTACCACGGTTTACGATCGAAGAAACTCAAGTATTGTACTCCTTTGCTGATGAACACTATTCTCGCTATTGGTTGTTGCTACTCTGATCGACCTGAGACTCGGAAAGATCCTTATGACCCGGACAGCGTCGGAGATCATTTCTTTGCCGAGGCAGAACAGCTCTTGACTGAAGTTAAGAACCAGAGATCCTTGACCGTCGTGCAAGCACTTGGTTTGATGTCCCTCCGCGAGATGATGCTCAACCACGAAGACAATGGTCAGAAATACGTCGCTCAGATGACGGATATGGCAATCAGGCTCGGACTGCATATATCACAAGACAAAAACAGCCACCTCGGTGCTTCTGAAATCGAGGTTCGAAGGATTACTTTTTGGGGGTGCTTTGCTCTTGAAAATACATTGGCTATTTGCACTAGAGGATTTCCTACGAGTCTCAAGACAGAGATTCGACTTAAGAAGCCCAAGCTGGATCATAATCTCGAAAAAGCCCTTTGGAGGCCTTATGGCACTCTCGAATATGATGCTGGGTCGCTCGACATGGTGCAGCCTAGCATGAAGTACAATATTCTCATTCAATTCAGTCTTCTCTCGGAGATCGTCGAAGACATTCTTCACATACCCTACATGCACATAGCTCGAACAAATTGTCAGCTAGCATATCAAAGTTACGAAAAACTGCAGAAATGGTTTCTCAATCTCCCCTTGGAGCTCAAAATTCATACTCAAGGATCCCCATTACCTCAGATAATAACACTTCAGTAAGTGAACTCTAGTCTTGGTGAATTGGGCCCTTGCTGACTGATCACCAGTTCTTACTATCACCACTGCGTTATCCAGTTATTGCATCCATTCCTCAATGAGCCCTTCCTTAAAGGTTTAAAGTCAGCTCGCGAAATTTGCACTGAATCTTCAGCGGGTATATCAGAGTTGACCATGCTTTATGCACAAACCTATGGTTTGGATAAAACGTCTCTTGTCAACACATATTGCCTGGAATCAGCCGCACTTATCTACATTATCCAACTTTCCTCAAGTCGCGCATTGCAAAACACCCAACGGACGGAGATATACCTCGCTGACGCCATTCGAGGATTGCATGGAATGAAAGGGGTTTGTAAAGTGGCTGGTCAGTCTCTACATGACCTATGCAATCTTCTTCAAAAATCCTGCAAAGACATACCCGCAAGTGTCCAGTTAGCAATGAAGGAGACTGCTTGTATCGATGATTTGAAAGAAGATGTATCTTTTGGGGATTTCAATTGGGAAGATATGTTCTCTGGCGTGGAGAACGTTGGATAATGGCCTGGGAACTGTATTTTGCGCAACAAGTTTAATCCTAATGACCTTACTGTACATACACGTTCAAACTTGCCATAATAATTAATACTGTACATACATGTTCAAACTTACTATAATAATTAATTTACGAAGTCAACTGCCATGCATAGTACTCTGGATGGTCCAAACGGGTAGACTTCAATTTAGATAGTTCGAGCATAGCGCATTAGTGGGCGGCTTTTCTCGACTTCTTTGATCGCAAGTAGAACTTTTCTTCAAAAAAAATCTCTCCGATATGGTGTGACTTGTGGCTGGAAACTTTGTTCGGTTATCTAAGATTGAAAAAGTTGGAACAATGACCAGGTCACTTCTGTTGTTATCAAGGGAAACACATGCTCGCTGCTAGCTGTGGGTAGGTGAGTAATTCGTGGTGCAGATATTGTTTGTACGGGGATAGAACTAGATTTGTTATTGCGCTGCTTGAAATGTGGTGCTGTGTCTCGCGAGCATGTTTGAGGCTATATTCCGAGGCTTAATCATTGCTGGTGTGAGGAGGAACACCAGTCATCTGCCACAAGTAAGAGTCTGAAACCAACTTGGGGTCATGCCATTCGAGAATGGCTTGTAAATACAAGGTTGCTTCAATCTCAGAACCTTCAACCTCGGGAGATCACAATCAAACTCTGCTTGGGAAGATTTGTTAGGAACCTGCTCTATGATCACGTCCTATCCAGTTGTCTAATTGCCAAAAGAGTTCTCTGCCAAAGCCAAACCGCTTCCAAAGAATGCCACGTCCCATTAAAATCTCCCATTCTATCCAAACGCGACATTCCTGCGAGCCAACCTCGTCCTCCAAATGCATACACCTTTCAATTTTCCGGTTCCAAGCATCAAAATCAATCTTCTTCCTGCTCTCCATGAGCGTTGGGAGGGCGGGCTTGACCACGCTTGTAGGGAGATATATATGGCTCAGGATAAGGAGATAGTACTTGAGGTGAAAAGCCATGTTCTCTGAATGGGCCACCAGAATTGTTCATATTGGAAAAAGTGTTCGAAGCCATGTTTCCTTGTGACGTAGAAGGACCTCGTGGATGGAAACTTTGGCCGAGTCGCTGGTCCTGTTGGGAAGGGATTATTACTGACCAGGGACTTGCTTGTGTACCGGTGGCTGGCGTAGATGGACGGAAACTAGTACCCGTCGGTGGCGGTTGGTACTGTCGTGCTGTTCGATTTGGAGCATATCTCTCTGTCAGTTGGTCGTAGAGAGGGATTGGCTGTGCCATGTCTTGGCCCATCGTCTGTGGCATCTGTTGATACCAATGTTGTCCCATTTGCGGGGGTCCTTGCTGACTAAATTGCTGTGCCGTTTGTTGTCCGTTCTCATTATGGAATCCTTCTCCCGTACCTCCTCCAAATTGTGGCCCTACAGGATGATATGATGGTTGCATCCTTTGCCTAGGCTGGAATCCAGAGTCGATTGGATTTATTGGCGCGTCGAAATAGGCTGTGGAGCCGTGGAAGTAGAAGTTGTTTTCCACTACTGAAGGGAACATGTGAGCTGCTGGCGTAGAATAGAAACCTGCTGATGGTTGAACTGGAGGCTCTTGGTGTGCCGGCACACGTCCAGAGCTGTAATACGGGCTAGATTCGTCCCTGAGGCTTCCAAAAGTGTTCGAGGTTTGTTTGTTAAGGCGTGGGGACAACGGCTGGTCCGGAAAGATGCTGTACGGGTTGTGAGTTGGAGCAACTGTTGATGGAATTTGGTGGGGAGCCTTAAGTGGACGCGCGTTGTAAGAAGATCTTGTTTCACAAGATTGCAACCGTTCCTGAACAGGTGGTTTTGGAGTGTTCGAGTTCGATACTGCGTCTAGAGCCTCTTGGTGTTGATTGACATTTGCAAGAGAAGGGCCCGCTGTGTAGCTAACTTTATGCTCAAGACCATTGCCTTTGTCGGAGTTACGGTTATCCTCGCTCTGCAATCGATAATTCTCATACAGCTCCATGGCCTCTTCTCTAGCCAATGAAGTGTTTCTCAAGCTACCAGTATTGATCACGGCATCCGTGCTCTCGTACCTATCCGGGTCCACACCGAGCTCGCTCATCACTTTCTCGTAGCTTTGTTGATCAAGCCGATGATCATAAGCATGCGATCCCTCGCTCCATCTATACATCCAGAGGTATTTTACCGAGACCAGAAGTAAATGTTGGAGTCTTACATATGACTTGCGGTCAAGCCCACCGGAAACGAGGGAAAGTTGCTCAATGTTTGGGTTCGCGATCTCACCGGGTTGTAAGATGGGTATCGACTCTTCGAATTTGATCAAATTTCGATGGTTGATGTATTTCCGAAAAGGTGTGTCTTTGAATGTTGTTAGCTATTCAATGTTAGCTTTTTCCTGTTTGTCTCGATACTACGCCATTCCATCTGAAGGTCGTGGGTAGTGAAGTCCAATCTAGCCCAAGTCCAAAGGTATAGTGATTATCAATTCAGAGAAATATAAACTGGACTTGAGAATAGGAACGAGTTTGATAACAACTTACATCACTGACTCCTAACATTAAGTCACCCGGCTCGGTCGACCCACGTCGTTGCCAAATCTTGAGTACGACAACTGGATGCCTGTATCCATTATCTAATAACTTAAAATCGTCAGAACAATGTCCTTGACGAACACACGTAATTTCTTCCTCGTTGGGACGACGTTGTCGTAACCAGACAATAGATCCAACGCAAACTTCCTCGGGTTTAACATCGCGATACTTGGGGTCTAACTCCAGCCCTTTGCTCGACCACTTTTCAGTGGAGGCCGTACTTTGTCGATTGCGAGACATAGTGGATGGGGTTGGAGGTCTCGTAAATAATAAGGTTTCGACTTCGTGCTGAATGTTGAATGACACGTCAAGAAACCCACAGTCGAAGGCTTGCGTTGAGGGATTAGGAAATGAACTTTAGCTCACTCAAAGGAATAAAGGCTGTTCTGGAAAAAGTCTGTACGGAGTTGAAGTGTTTTGGTTGAAAATTATATCGTGCTAGATTTTATAGGACGCGTATCACCACTAAATTTCTGAGCTTTCGCGGTGAGTGGAACACGTAAGAAAAATCCTAAATTTTTCACGACAAAGGGTAAGTATATATTTGTATGACATCGGCTTGTTCAATGGCTTCTACGTCAGCTTGAACTTTTATGGGTTCAACTACTTGGAAAGTCCATATAAGATATATTAGGAGGAAATACGAAGAAGAACTGTATTAAATTAGAGGTTCAAACGGCCTGTATATCAAGCCTCATGTGTTTTGGGGAAGTAACTAAGTCCTTTGGTGAACTTCTGCTCATATCCTATGTCCGAGGGCTCATTTTAGATCAGCTACCTTTTGTCCAACTGTAAGCGCTGAAGCCTTCTAAACCTTAAAGCAATGTTCGTGTTCAAGTGCTCGTCCATCAATTCCATTATAACGTCCTCCAGAGTGACCTCCGCGCGCGCGGATTCAATGGAAATGCTGTGCCTCCTCTTCCAAAGTTGGTAGAGAGTCACGATTCGGATTCGCCAGAGATCTGTTTTCGAACCTAGAGATCTTCCGACCTGGAAACAGGCGGCCAGAATCTGCTGATAGGTGTGGTATCGAGTGCAGGCGCATCAATGTGAAACTGATACCTTGAACCCGTATCTTACCTAATTACTTGATACAGTTCTGGAGAGACGTATGATACAAGGTGGTTAACTAGAAAACGGGTCAGCACGTTCTGTACATATGCAATGATCGAGGTTTACTTTTGCATCGATCACCAGTCAAATTAGATGTCCTTCAATCTGGAAACCAATCATTAGTAGCTCCTGAGGACAGAACTGGGTGGCAATGTTTGTTCTCTTCCGCAATTGCCGCATTAGAAACGCCTGGCTGGTGTAGATACTACCTTTGGGACCTGCTTATGGCTTCCATTATAGCCAAACAACGCAACCTAGGCAGACTCTTTCGCACTGACACGATCGTGTGTTTCTTACCTTCAATTAATGGTCCAACCCTCCCAGATCGGGGCAATGATTCCTTCCTGTATCTTAGATACCTATTTCTTCCCGCTAAAACCAGCTCCATTGAATGTAGTAGTAGGAAAAGGCGTATACAGAACATATTTAAGTATTGGAACTGCGTGTGTCGCGCAACGAGATGAGATACAAGGAGGTTGTCCTCGACCGATGAAACGCGACATATAGCTACAGGATGTTTTTTTTTTTTTTTAAAAAAAAAAAGAAACGAGAGTCCTCGATATATAGGGGGGAACAGAAAGTTAGTTTTCTCTGATTCTTGACTTGCCTCTTTGTCTTCAATCTTGTCGGCTTTTCTACTTTTATTCCACTGTTTCGGAACAAGAAAGGAACAATTCTCTGGCGCCTTTGTCCGGGATAATTGACCTCGTGGCATGAAAGGAACGGGATTTGATCCGGCTCTCGCTTTCTTCACCAATTTACATCCTGAAATTCTTACTGAATCCTTGCTTCTCCCCCCTAGCTATTCCAAGGCTCCCAGCTGACTCTGTTGGCAACTTCTTATGAGTCATAAGTCAACGGCCCTGGTTCAAAAGGCAACAGGAAATATGACCCGAGGAGTAGGCGCATACGAAGTAGGAAGCTCCAATAGGTGGTTATAAGATTGGCAATTGGGCCTAGTCTGAAGATTTTCATAATAGCAGCAGTAGAATTCTCGTGTCATATAGGGAGATATCCTCACAATCCGTACCTTGACGACTATTAACAGGCCGCAGTCCTAAGCTTAATATTATTCCTTGAGGGAGTAAACGCGAGCTGGATTAAACAGTGCAGCAAATTGAAACTGAAAGTTTATCCTGCTTGAAAAAGATATGAGAGTGGTTTGTCGGAAGTTTCGGCGAATAGGGATATTGTTTACCTCCTGTGATTGGCGACCCTAAGCGAAAGGCGGCTGAATCGAGCTAGGTTAGTGCGTATTATTTCTTTTCATTTTTCAGCTAGGTTTCACTTGTGTAACCCGTGTCTCAGCCGGTGGGCTGTCCCACCTTCCTACGACCTCATCAAACTGACTAGAAGGTATATGATGACTCGACACCGATCACTACGACCCACCAAAGCTGAGCACGTCCTGATATAGTATATCTAAACCCCTCGTGCGATTAGCGAAACCCACAACACCAATCTAAGACCGTTTCAACTACTCCAAGTCGCTAAATAGCAGGCACCAGTATCTTCAGCCCTAGCCCAACATGGCAACGAAGCTCGTGGGACTGAATTACGACCACCCTGAATTTGTATCACGTCTGACTCTGACGATGGAGACATGCCTCCAATTCTTTGCCGCCGGTGCTGGCCACGGAATTCTCAGTGTGGCATGCACCGATTTGGAACGTCTGCAATATTGGGAAGCCGTAGCAAACTACGCGCCGAGCTATGTTTCCCAAACCCTCATGACCGACCTCTTCATAAACGGTCGGGCCGCGTTAAAATCTTTCTCGTCACGTACCTCCCGGAACTACAAGATCCACTATGGCAACAACCCAAGTTCTTCTCGACTGTTGCTTCTTGAACTACTTCGTTTAAGTGGATTTCTCTTCTCGAAATGGCTTTTCTTACCACGCAATGGCATTCTCACTTCGTCCCTGAGCTGCATAATCCACAAACCTTCGGTTCTGTTGTCCTTCGTATATGTCAGTCTAGTTCTTTGGATGCTCTCCCGCATACTGCCAGAACTTACCGTCATATCCTCCTACTCCCTTACCATTCCAAAGCTTGTTGCCCGATGCACAGGTGCTATAGCCCAAGTCAGGATAAAGATCCAAAAAGATAAATTGGGCCGCAGGCCAGTGAGAATGCTTGCTTTTATGGACCTTTTCTCCTTATACCAGTATTCTGCTGTCCTTACGCCACCACAAATTCGGCTCCTTCGTGTTGATTGCACAAATGGTACTGCAAAATTCTCTTTCCTGACTGTGAAACTGGACGAAGCTCCGGACTTCTGGGCAGTATCATATCTGTGGGGATCGGATTCGAAACCTGCGGTACTCGAGGTTGTCACCACGGGTTCTGGACCGACTTCTAAAATTATTCAGATTACAGTCAACTGCGCGGCGGCGATTCTAGCTCTAACTCCCACCAAAGATGTGAGGTTCTTATGGATTGATGCTATCTGCATCAATCAAGCTGATGATCGCGAAAAAGCACTTCAGGTTCCATTGATGGGCCAGATTTACTCGCAGGCTTCCCTGGTTGTCGGCCATATTCACACGAAAAGCGAGCTTTCCTTCGGACTCCTTGTACATAGGATGATCCAGACCTTTGCTAACGGGAAGAAGTACGATTTCAATTCCGGGGGTTCGTTTTTAATATATCGAGCACTATCTGAACTACTCCAACACCAGTATTTCCAACGTGCATGGATCTTGCAAGAGATAGTTCTGGCCAAATCAATGGTGCTTATCCATGGGAATGATTGTATCGATTTCGATCATCTTTTGATGATATCAGATGCATTTTCGAAGAATAGAGTCCTACCAATGAGACTCGATGATACTTACTTCCAGAAATGGTCGACAGGAATGCCCAAGGGTACGAAAATGCAAGAATGGATGCAGTTCAGTATGAGTGTTTGTGCCTTCAAGGAAAGAGCCACAGTGATTGAAAAGTTGAGGCGGTCTATAAGGGAGGGGGATACCTCTCATCGACTTACAGTTGCCGAAATCGTGGATCACAACATGATGCTCGGTGCAGGAAACCCCAGAGACCAGGTCTACGCGTTGCTGAGTCTTGCATCCGACTCCAGTGTCCCGCAACTACAACCTGAATATAGCTTCGCAATCTCGAACAAGGAGATATTCACGAGAATATCGTGGTATTACCTCCAAAAAGGACATCGATTGAATTTGTTTCTCAGCGCTGGCCTTGGGTGTAGGCTGAACCAGTACGATCATGAGAATCCAAGAACACCAGGCTTGCCGTCATGGGTATTCGACTTTTCGTTTGGTCCTGCTCGTGAGTTCCTGCTGGGTAATTGGGCAGCCGATATTGAGCGGGCCCGGCCAGTCCGTCTAACTTGTAGTCTCTCCCCGGAGTACTTGTCAGTTCGCGGATTGGTTGTTGACAAGGTGGCCTTTATTGCAACTCAGCCACTCAAAGCAGGCGATATTACCCCCTATTCGCCAGCCTCCCTAAACTTCATGTTGAAAGCGATAGTGTCAGTCTTAGACGAAACACTTGCCTTGGTTCAGAGCTCGGTGCCTGATCCATATCCAGACCAGACGAAAAGAGAGGAGGCGTACTGGAGGACTATGATTATGGATCGATACTGCGGTAATACACCAGCAAGTACGGAAGGAAAAGAGATGTTCGAGCGCATCTGCAAGTACACACGCACAATGCATACGAATCCCTCCAGCCAGCCCCTGGATTTATCCACATTGGACGGGGGAGCCATGGAGCAACGTCTCCGCTCTGGAATAGACTCTGTCACTGAGAATATAACCAAGGTATGGGTACCCTACACGTTTGTCGTTCTGGAATCTGGCCATATGGGATGGGCCCCACACGGGGTGCAAGTTGGAGACGTCTTTTGCTTGTTTGACGGTTGCATTGTACCTTTTGTACTTCGTCCTTTGGCTGACAATAATACGTTCTCTCTCTGGGGTGATGGATACGTTCATGGATTTATGCCCGGGCAGAAACTCGGAAGTGGAGGGAGATTGAAGGAATGGTTCAACCTCGTTTGAAATTTTTAGATGAAATAGAGAAAGAGCTTTGTCAGGAATGCATACCAGCCATCATGAAAGAACTGTGTTTTACTAATTCAATGATCATACTGTTGCCCTTGCCGGCTTTCCATGTATCTATGGGATGGATTAGCCTGTGGGGCTCACCAGGAGTACTTTTGAGGAAGAGAAATTGAATAAGGTCGCTCTACTTCTGATGTGGCCAAGTCTGGCTCTAGGTAAATTTGGGGCATTTGCTACATGCCTTGCACTCAAAAATATTATTAAAGCCGAGTGAACAAGATGATCGTCCTGATAATCTTCTTGATGACTGACTTCAAACTGGAAAGTTCAGTTCGAAGCTGACATCTTATACTCCCAAAAGTTTGTGTTGTAATGCATAGAAAACTGGCAAGCAAAATGTTTGTCCATAATGATCAACTCGTGACGAGGTTTTCTATTCAGGCCTGCCGCATTTATATTGAATGATTGTGACTAGCAATAGACAGCACAAACTTTGAGGAGTATGTTATCCTTCTGAGGCCATGTCTTCTTTCCCCTTCGTTCACCTGTTCCAGCCAATAGCAGGTTCTGCTGAGAAGAAGATACCTTATTCATTTCAAACCAATCATAACAAGAACCCTAAAATCCTTGTTCGGATTACAACATCGCATATGTTCTAGAGCCTCAATACTGGGGCGGCATACCTCGCCTCCATTATAGAGAATACCTCCACCAAGCGAAAGTACCAACAGCTACAACAACAATTGCCAAAGTGCATTTAAATACAAATGAAAATGAATCTTCATCGTCAGGCTCAGAAGGGCTCAGATATGGTAGCGTGCGTTGATGGGAAAGCGGGAGAAACAAGGCTGTTTCTGTTCCGCCGTACGCAGTGTTTCGCGGCGCTGATTGGCAGCTATAGATCGGAGTAGGCTGATATACCGGTGGAATGACCAATTGTTGAGAGTTGTTGGCAGTACTCCGAGACCCACTTGTGTTTTGATACAGTCTGATTGTATTCGCCAGTTCGAGAAGTCGGTTTTCCGCCGTCTCAAACAGTGTGGACGTTTCCTCGAAAGCCTCAGGTACGAGTCCCAATTCTTCCATCAACAAAATGTAGCTTGCCTTTGACAGCCTTTTCTTATATGCTCTGCAACGGCCCCTTGAATATTGTGTGAGCGTTGAAGCTGGGACTTCGTAAGTATGTCCCAACTTCACGTAGGACTGCTTCTTCAGTTCGTCTTTCTCGAGAACAAGTTTCTTTTCATTTTCAAAACAAGGATTAGACAGGTACTCTGTATTGGGTTGGAGGATAGGTATGGACTCTCGGTAGTGCGGTCGTCGAACTCGTTGGTCTAGGTATAGAGGAAGCGAAGTATCATGGAACGTCGTTACCTGCAATCATGTCAGCCCGATCAGGGGTTTTAGAGCCGACAGAACCTACGCAAACCACAGTGCACACAATGTCTCCATATAACCTCGAGTTTTCTCTCTGACGAATTTTCAGCACCACCACTGGGTGGTCGTACCCGCCTTCTTGCAGAGCGCTGCGGCCACAACAGCCGTCTCTGTTGCACAACACAGCGTCATCATTACTTGATTTTGGAGGCAACCAGACAATGCACCCTCTGCAGATATCTCCACTTCTCAAAGAAGGAGTACGATGATTTGTTTGAGCACGGGCTGGAAGCGACCCCGCGGCTGCTTGCTGCCTGTGGTATGTCGACGGCATGGCAGATAATTTAACGGGCATTCCAAGGGACCAAATGACTATCGATAGCTTCCAAACTAGTTGTAAAGGTGTTAGATTTCAAGGAGCATTCAGTATAGACTTAACTCTATATTGATGCTCAGATTCTAGGCAACACGACTCAACCTCATGCGTTTGCATTGTGACGCAAGGCTGAATCCAACGGATTCCGCCCAGCCAACAAGACCTAACAACAGTCCTGCCAATTCAAGAGCCAAAAACTACTGCCTCATTGGTAATTGGACGATCTGCCTAGGTGTCTGCTAAGCTGGGCGCATGTGGTCGCCTTTGTGGTGAGGCTTGGTAAAACTAGGTCGAGGTCGAGGCCTTTGAGGCCGACCTGGTCACCCTTTTGGAGTTATCACAATAGCTGAAAAGTTCTCCCAGTAATTTCATAGAGCAGACCACCAAAATTAGATTCCCATTCTCAGTGCATAAATATAAATACTTTGGATTGTAGAGGCCCTTTACTATTAATTTTAGAGCTTGCAGGAAATATTTCGCCTATATTAAACTTCGATCTATTATCTCTAGTTTAAAGGATTTTATAATCCGGCTAACTAGACTCCCACTAGCCTGTCCGAGCAGGTTTTATAAGCTAGAGGTTTAGTTTAACTATCGTGATTGGTTAGTAGAAGGTCAAAGAGATTCCGGTTAAGCTATATTTTAATTAAAATAATCTAATATATAATTCTTTTTATATAAGCTTTTTAAAGTATTATAAAATATTATTAGTTTAAAAATTAAAAAATATTTTAAATAATATTAAAAAATTAAAAAGAAATAAATAAAAAATTATTATAAATTATTAATAAAATAAAATAATAAAATTTTAAATAATAAATAACTAAATATTAATAATTTTTTATAAATATATTATAAAATTATTTTATTTAAATATATATTTTTTTATTTTTTATAATAATAAATAAATTAAAATATAATTTAAATAAAATAATTTAATAATATTTATTAATTATTAAATTATAAATTTTTAAAAGTATTATTATAATAATATAAATATATTATTAAATTATACTTTATAGTATTTATATAATATTATTAAAATACGAAGGCATTAGTATTATTTCTGGCCAGTATACTGCTTATTGTAACGCAATCTGCAAGCCTATCAAATTACCCTGTACAAGCCACTCAGCCTCTCGAAGAGCTATCGATACCTGCTGGAAGTCAGTTTTATTGATTGATGACGAGATTTCCCTTGCAAAGGCTGCCGCGGATGGACACAGAGAACCGCAGACGGTTGTTAGACGGTCGCTCGTTGAAGGAGCAAAGTATGGTTGGCATCTGAAATGCACGATACCCAACCTTGAACACTGGTGACTATTCAGGTAAAGACATAGCCTTTTCGCCCTTTCACCTTTGCTCTATTATGCCGATCTAGAACTGCCGTTGGACTAGTGGATGGTGTTCTCAGTATTTGCTATTTGGGGCAGCAAACGCAGCTAGAAGTTCACCAGCCAACCGCCCAAAAATATACAAATTTTAAATTTAGCCACAAAAAGATCACAAAATAAAGAAATCGAGCTGATATTCGTGATCTACGACTTCACGTTAGTCATTATTGAAATACTTAGGGTTTTCTGAGCACTTTGAAAAAAGTCCTTTTTTTGGTTGGGCGGTTGAGTGGTTTGGGCGTTTCGCCGTGTACCCTAGCCCTAGGTAGGGCGGGTTGTAAGCGGTCCAGAGGCGGTCAAGGCTCACTTTTCGCGAAAAACTGAAAAAGTGGCTAGAAACGCTTAGATTGGCGCACCCGTGCCGATAGCTGGTGCCGATAGTTGGTGCCGATGCGACCATTCTGTTTTTGCAATCCTTTACAAATTATACTGTTTTCATATAATAGCTATGTCTCCGTTCTGCTCTGCACTTCCAGAACGCCTTCCTAAGCTACAATTCCAAGCGCATTTTTCCTCAACTCATAAGAGAGCATGCATCATTGACGTTAAGTCATCAGGGTTAATGAATCAACACACCTTTTCAACTCACGAGCCGTTATTCCAGGAACTGTTCCTCTCAATATTCGACATCAGTCTTCAAGAATCCACGGAGACACAACGATGAGACTTATTCACACAGAGAAATGTGAAGTCCACGATTTTTTGGATGCTCTTAGCATCCCCCGATATGCGGCTATTTCATACTCCTGGGGAGCTGACGAAGTTCGACACGGGACTCTAAGAGAGACCAGTCTGGCTTCCGAGAAGCCAAGTCTCCAGGAACTTAAGGAATTCTGTCTCCAGGCTGGTAATCTTAGCCTAGAATGGCTTTGGGTTGACACCGTTTGTGTGAATCGTTCCTCGAGTGCAGAGCTCTCTGAAGCTATAAACTCGACGTTCAAGTGGTTCCGGCAAAGCGAGGCTTGCATTGTCTATCTCAGCGACGTTGACTATGTCGACGATTCACAGGAGCAAGAGAAGAGGATTCGACAGAGCCGGTGGATGCGAAGGTCTTGGACTCTTCAGGAACTCATCGCCCCCCAAAACATGCATTTTTATGCCGCAAACTGGATGCGGATAGGCACGAAAGAGTCTCTTTTACCTCTTCTCTCCGAAG
>Ga0302325_10016613_pt1 | contig 15584 bp, 16 predicted proteins | sample Palsa_T0_2_FD_201948 | JGI IMG/M metagenome (GOLD analysis project Ga0302325, IMG submission 201948) | Peat permafrost microbial communities from Stordalen Mire near Abisko, Sweden - Palsa_T0_2 | ecosystem: Environmental > Terrestrial > Soil > Palsa > Peat permafrost | place: Sweden: Abisko...
TCTACTCGAGGCAAACGGTATCGTCGTCATCCACTGTCTAATGGACTGTCGGGACGTCGATGCATTCTCCCGTTGGTTTAAAGACCGGCCACTCGTCGTTCTAAATGCTGATAACGAGCACGTAGATCGACTGCGATTCGACGCGGCCCACGAGTTGGGTCACATTGTGATGCACGCAGACCCAGAGCCGGGTAGTGGGATCCTTGAGTCGCAAGCTCATATGTTCGCGGCGGCTTTCCTTATGCCAAGGAACGTTATCAAGAATCAACTGCCGACGCGGCTCTTCTGGCCTGTCTTCCGCGAGTTAAAGCAGACTTGGGGTGTCTCGGTTCAAGCGCTTCTTCGGCGTGCGCTTGATCTCGGTCGCCTGACGGAGGCAACATATCGGCGCGCCATGATGACGTTGTCGAAATTGAATCAGCGCAAGAACGAGACGATGTTCCCGCTAGAGGGCAACGAGCCATCCGTTCTGCTGCGAATGGCCGTCGAAGTTCTTGAGGCTAAGGGATATACGATCAACGATTTGGCTAGTGATACACGTTTGCCCGAGCCATTCGTCCGCGAGGCAGTATTTTCGGATGTAGACACACGGCCTTCGGTTGAGCTCAGTCCTACATGATAGAAGGTCCGTATGCGCGCCTATTTTCACACCCGCAGAATTTGCCCGAAGGGAGGTGAAGCACATGGCAAAGCAGACACACAAAGTGTCTTTCATAGCGAAGAAGCCAACCGAGACGCCCGTCAAGTTCAAGACGAACGATGGCGAATTAGTCAAGTTCAATGCGAAGAAAGAAAAGCCACAGCGCGTGACTTTCCAAGCAACGAACACGCGTCGCAAAGGGAGGTAGCATCGTTTACACCCGGTCCTGGTAGAGCCTCGATTCGTCGGGGCTCTACTGTTTTGACGAGCGCAAAGAAACCGACTAGAACTCAAGCGAAGTTCAGAGACGGACGACGGCGAAGTTGTCAGGTTCCAAGCCCTCAAGGACCAGCCGCAGCGCGTTACTTTTCGAGCGAAGAATACCCCGGCAAGGGCAAATAGAAAGAGCTCGCTGCTAAGCGAGCTCTTCCGCTCTTCCGGCTAGCCAGGACGAAAATAGCCCTACGGGCGATACCGCCCAGTCTTGCTGCGCTGGCGAATGCGAATAGTGCCATCGCCTAGGACAATGTTCGGGCGCTCGATGGAGCCCGATTTGACCAACCGACTCATGCCGCCCACGACATCGCGCGTGGCGTCAAGCACGAGCCCTGATAGGCCCTTCCCCGGTACTTTGTAGGCTTGAAAACGCACGTTAGTATCGGACGGCACAACGCCGCCCTTAACCCTGGCGTCGTAGAAGCTGCGCTTCTTCATGGCATTTCCCATCGTTCCGGTCTTGAATACCCGTCCACGAGCTGTTCAGTTCCACGATCAAATCGGATCGTTAGCTGGCCGTACGCGGCCTTACGGCGTTTCCGACCCCTGAGGTCTCGATACTCCACGTCCACGACGGAGACCTCGAACTGCTGAAGGGGGCTAATGTCGAAGACTCGCTTGCTTGCACTGCTATTCGGGGGCAATAACTCCATCTCGACTTTTCGCACCTCCGGGAAGGGGTCGAAGCCGTGTCCCATCCCTCCGCGAAAGTCCGCGCTCGTAAGAGACACCGACACAGCAATGTCGCGCGCAACTGCAAATGGCTTCGTCTGAACGTTCTCGACCTTTAGTCGCACATATCGCGGCGTCGTCACGGCTGGCGTCGTCACGCCATGTCGGGCCCAAAGTTGCACGTCGTCCTGGGCGAGTTCCGCCGGATAGGGATCGTCGTTCTCTGGAGTTCGCAGACTCTCTTGGAAGAGGCGAAGCGATAACCGTCGTGCGAGGTTGCGAGCAACCTCGCCGTGTTCAGCGACGGATTCAGCCACAGCAGGGCTCGTCTCGGGTGGCACCGGTAAGCGCGACAACGACAGCTCGAGTCTCAGCAAAGGTGCATCGCCTGCGGCTTGTCTTTGGCTCGCACGACCCATTGCTCTTGTGACAAGCACAAGCATCAAAGTAAATGCGCCGGTGCACAGCGCTCCAATCGCTGCGATCTTGTCTGCGGCCGGATGAAGTCTTCCGGCATCGTCTGCGGTTGCGTACAGATCTTGTAGCCAGCGCCAGGACCACGAGATTCTGAAATGTTGCGCGAGGTGCACAAGGAAAAGCAGAATCTCCCAAAGTCCGACGACGATGGCGATCAGTGCAAGGACCAGGCCGACCACCAGTGCGATGGCGCCGACACGGCCCCAGACGCTGGTCCGATTAATCACACGCGCACCCTCATTGCTTTGGCCTCTCGGGGCGAACCAAGCAACCCATTACGCTTCTGATTCGCAGCGGCACACCAACGTCCTCGGCGCTACTTTACTCCCCCGGGTGTTTGCGGGCAGACGCTCGCAAAACGCGCGCTCGAGATCGCCGCCGCGGGCGGTCACAACGTCGTCTTGGTCGGGCCGCCCGGATGCGGCAAGACGATGCTGGCCCGGCGCGTGCCGTCGATTCTCCCCGCGATGACGATCGCCGAGGCACTCGACGTCACGAAAGTCTACAGCATCGCGGGATTGCTCGGACCGTCGCCGCGCGTGGTCGCCATTCGTCCATTTCGCGCCCCGCACCACACGGCGAGCCGCGTGTCGCTGGTCGGCGGCGGCACCCAGCCGCGTCCGGGCGAAATCTCGCTCGCGCAGCACGGGGTACTCTATCTCGACGAACTCCCCGAGTTCTCGCGCGCCACGCTGGAAGTTCTTCGTCAGCCGCTCGAAGAGGGTACGGTGACGATCGCGCGTGCGGCCGGTACGCACACGTTCCCGGCGCGGTTTACGCTGGTCGCATCGATGAACCCGTGTCCGTGCGGATTCCGGGGTGTTCGCGGGAGCGATTGCCGCTGCGACGACGGCGTCGTGCAGCGCTATCTGGGCAAGCTGTCTGGGCCGCTGCTCGATCGCATCGATCTGCACGTCAGCGTCTCGCGGGTGTCGTTCGACGAACTCGTGCAGCGCGGGCCGCCGGAGACATCCGGAACGATTCGCGCCCGCGTCGAGTCGGCACGGGGGCGCCAAGCTGCGCGCCTACGTTATGCCGGCGTCGTGACCAATGCAGCGATCGCTGCCGCCGCCGTGCGCAAGCTGTGCTCGCTCGACGCAGAACCGGTCGCGCTACTGGAAAGCGCGGTTACTCGCGGTGCGCTCAGCGCCCGCGCGTTCGACCGCGTCGTCCGCGTCGCTCGCACGATCGCCGACCTCGCCGGCGCCGAGCGGATCGCGCGCGAGCACGTCGCCGAGGCGCTGTTGTATCGCGGCGTGGAACAAACGCGCGGCCGCTAGCGCGCTGCGTGCGGCTGGCCGGAGGCGCATCCAAGCGAGACAGGCAGGCCATCGATCTTGCGAGTGAGCACCACTGGGCTTGCGGTGTTCAGTGCAACAAACCCGGAAGTCACGATTCAGAGCCACCGAGTTTGGCGCGCCTGATCTACGTCGTAAGGTCTTTCCTTGTTGGATACTCCGGCGCCGCTGAAGGGTGGTGCCGATGAAGTTTGCCGCCAAATGCCGCTATTCCACGAGCTTTTCCTTAGAATCAACCTAGCGCCGTCGTTGAGGAACGACCCCTATAGTCATACATTTCGCCGACGAACTGGTGCAAGTATACCTCTTTGAAGGCTAGGAACGGTGGCGATTCGATGACCATTACACGGCGGAATGAGGCTAGGGCCTGATCGACCTCCTGCGGCCACGGAAGCAGCTTGTCTTCGATCACGCATGGTGAGTGAAACCTTTGCGCGGCGAGGCGCGATTGCCGGAGCGGCTACGGTTCGATGCGGGCAGCGGCGGGGAGCGCGGCCTCTTCTTGCAAGCACGCGCGTACTGGGCGAGGCTACGTTTACCGATCTCGACGTAGGTGCCGCCGCGCGCCTCAAGCCCGCCTTGCGAGGACATCGAGCGCGTCGCGTTTTTTGCCGTGAACGGTCTCACGCTTCTGTCGGCGACTTCCGCCGGGTGGATCGTGATTGGGGACCATCAGCGGCCCTGGGCGATTCTCATTCAAGGATCGGCGGGGTCACTCCACATCTCGGGGTTGTGGTCAGGTACGGCGCGGCCCAGGTTAGACCGCCGACGGTGTCGCCGGCGGGTTGATATTCGCACCCCACCCAGCCGCTGTAACCCACGGCATCGAGAACCCCGAGCAGATACACGTAGTTGACTTCACCGACATCGGGCTCGTGACGCGCCGGATTGCCGGCGATCTGGACGTGGGCGATGAGGGGCAAAAGTATCCGGATCTTGCGCTCGAGGTCGCCTTCGGCGACCTGCGTGTGGTAGAGGTCCAGCTGCAGCATCACGTTGGGCCGATCGATGCGCTCGATCAACGCCTTGGCTTGCGACGTCGTATGCAGAAAGTAGCCCGGCATGTCGATCGGATTGATCGGCTCGAGCAGCGCCCGGATGCCGAGCGGCGCAAATGCGTCGGCCGCCAGCTGAACGTGCTCGACATAGCGCTCGACCGTCGCAGGGTCGTGCTTGTCGGCATTTCCAGCCATCACGTGGACCGCGTCGCAATGCAGCCTGCGCGCGTACACGATTGCGAGTTCGAGTCCACTGCGAAACTCGTGCTCCCGACCCGCCACTGCGGCGAAACCCCGTTCACCGTTGCCCCAATCGCCGGATGGTGTCGTCAAGAGCACTTGCCGCAACCGATGCTCTTCCAGCCCGGCTGCCAATTCTTCAACCCCAATTTCATAGGGGGTGCGGTACTCGACCGCCTCGAACCCGGCGCGCGCCGCGGCGCCGAATCGTTCGAGAAACGCAACCTCACCGAACATCATCGTGAAATTGGCCGCGAGCTTTGGCATCAGCCGCCCTTTCCGGAGGGCCGTACGCGCAATGCGTCGACCGACGCCGCATCGAGCATACGAAATGGGGCTCCGCGAACGAGCAGATACAGTCGTGCGGTTTCCTCCAACTCCGCGAGAACGTCGGCGGCGTCGTCGAGCGAGTTGCCCGCGACGACGGGCCCGTGATGCGCAAGCAGGATCGCTCGCGACTCGGCCGCTCGCCGTCCCACGGCCTCGGCGAGAGCCGGGTCGCCCGGCGGTGCGTACGGCACGATCGGCGCCCGCCCCACCCGCATGACGTAGTACGGCGTCAATGGCGGCAGCGCGTCGCCGTCGCCCAACTCGGGAAGCAACGTCACTGCGACCGTATGAGTCGAATGCGTGTGGATCACGGCGTTCGCCGTTTCACGCGCTTCGTACACGGCCCGGTGCAGCGCGGCTTCCTTCGTTGGCGGGCTGCCCGCCACGTGCGTGCCATTGGCCGCGACGTGCGAGAGATCATCGCAACACAGCCGGTCGAGCGCGGCACCGGTCGGCGTCATGAGGTACCCGTCGGGAATACGGATGCTGATGTTGCCGGCCGATCCCGACACGAAACCGCGGCGGACCAGTCGCTTGCCCAGCCGGCAAATCGCCTGGCGCACATCCCGATCCTTCACGCGGTCATCGCGATCGCTCGTTCAAAGAAATCGGCTGCTCCGAAGTTGCCGCTCTTGAGTGCCAAGCCAAGCGGAATGCTTCCGTCCGCGACCGTCCACGGCACGCCGATGTCGATGCGCGGTCCGATGCGCAACCGCCTGACCGCCAGCCCGCGAACGACCGCACCCGACGTCTCCCCGCCGGCAACGATGATGCGCCGCACGCCTCCGCCGACGAGCCCCGCGGCGACGCTGGATAGGATCGACTCGACCCGCTGCCCCGCTTCTTCGATGCCGAATTGCACTTGATTGCGCCGTATGGCTTCGGGCTCAGCCGTCCCGCTGACCGCGATAGCCGCATCATCACGGCGGCTGTTCGCCCAGGCAAGCGCACGCGCCACGGCGCGATCGGGCTCCGCGACATCCTCAGCAGTCAGGTCGAAGACGGGATGCCGTCTACGAAACTCGGCAAGTTGCGTACGCGTAGTCACCGAAGCGGAACCACAGATGACCGCTGCGCGTCCGCCTCGGACGACATCGGCGACTGCCGACCCCGCGCCGAGCAGACCAGCGAGACGAAAGTTCCGCGGCAAACCCAGCGCGATCCCGGCGCCGCCCGTGACGAGTCGCGCACCGGCGACTGCCTCTGCCAGCGCGGTGAGGTCGTCATCCTCTGTGGCATCGACGATCGCGTGCGCCGGTTCGCCACCGGCGAGGCGCTCGAGTGCTTCGCGAATTGCCGGCGCGCCGCGCCGCACGTCGTGCAAACCGACGGAACGAACCGGCCGCCGGCTCTGGCGAGCCAGCACACGCAGGAGGTTCGCGTCGCCCATCGGCGTCAGCGGATGATCGCGCATCCCACTCTCCGAAAGCGGCACGTCGCCGACGAAGAGGTAGCCTCGGTAAACGCTGCGGCCGTTCGCGGGATAGGCAGGACAGAACACGGTGGGCGACTGACCCAGGCGTTCCGCGAGCGCGTCGGCCACCGGGCCGATGTTCCCGCGGTCCGTCGAGTCGAACGTCGAGCAGTATTTGAACATGACTTGGCGCACGCCGAGCGTTTCCAGATAGTCGAGTGCCTCGAGCGACTTCGCGACGGCAGCGGCCGACTCGATCGATCGGGTCTTGAGCGCCACGACGATCGCGTCCGCGTCGACCCCGTCGCCCGGTTCCGGCGTGCCGATCAGCTGGACGGTGCGCATTCCGCCCGACACCAGCATGTCGGCAAGATCCGTTGCGCCGGTGAAGTCGTCCGCAATCGCACCGAGCAGGAGGGTCCGGCTACTCGTCACTGGGGACGGGAATCTGGCCGGCGTGGATGTTCGGGATCGCGAGCCGGTCGTGGTCGCGCATCAAACGTTCCGCTTCGTCGCCGTCGCCCGATTCGAGACAGTCGATGATGCGTTTGTGCTCCGGATACGTCTCGTGCGGGTCGCGATAAAGCCCTCGTTGAGTGCTCGTTTGGAGCACTTGCTGCACCTCGCAAGTGCGAATGAGCATCCCATCGCCCGATGCTTCGATGACCGTTCGATGGAATCGGATATCGGCCTCATAGTACGGGCGCGTTTGGTGATCGCGATCGTAAGCCAAATACGCGTCGTCGAACATTGCGCGTAGCATCACGAGCGTTCCGCGATCGAACTTTCCCGCCGACAAACGGCATGCGAGCCCTTCGAGCACGGCGCGCATCTCGAACATCGATGCCATCGCCTCAGCGGAGAAACCGCGGACGTAGAGCCCGCGCGCGCTCGGAACGAGCAAACCTTCGACTTCGAGGCGCGCCATTGCCCGGCGCAGCGGCGTGCGGCTGACCCCGAGTTGCTCCGAGACCCGGCTTTGGTTGACGATCGTTCCAGCCTTCAGCTGCTTGTCGATGATCATCCGTCGCAAACCAAAATAGGCGACGTCGTCAAGCTTCGAATGGAGCAGTTCCGAGTCGGCGGGACCGAGCATCTTACGCGTGGCCTTTCTGGTCGAAGCGCGGCGGGGAGAGAATTTCCTCCAGCTTCACCGCTCGCCCCTCCGCAGCCGACCGATACGCCGCTTCGACCGCCGCCATCGACGTGAGGTAACTGCGGCCGTCCGTTTCCGGGGCGGCCTTGCGGTTGACGACCTCGACGAAATGCTGCTGTGCGGCGATCGCCGCGCCGCCTTTCCAGCCGGGGTTCACCGAATACGGACGCTCACGCGCCGGTGCACCGCGCGGTCTGAGGTTGATGGTTCCGTCGCTTGCGAGCGCGATCGAACCGCCGCTGCATTCGATCTGTACCGTTCCGTAGGTTAGGCTTCGCACCGGCTCGGCAAACGCCGCCCGGTCTGCATCGTAGACGACCGAGATACCCCCGGCGCACTCAAGAACCGCGATCGCCAGATCTTCTCCGGCGATCACCGGGTTTACGCGGCGCGTGATACAAAAAATGCGTTCGATCTCGCCGAACAGCAGTCGAGCCGTATCGAAATAGTGGATCCCGGTCTCCAGCAGCAGGAACCGCTGCATGTTCGCGAAGTGCGGCTGCTCGCGGTAGGGCTCGGGTCCCCAACCGTCGCCGGGACGCATCGAGAGGATCGCGTGATGCGGAGTGCCGAGCTCCTCCGATTCGATGATCCGAGCGATCTCCCGGTACCACGGCTGCCAGCGCCAGTTCTCGTTGACGACCAGGAGCGAGCCGCCTCGTTCGCAGTACTCCACGAGTTCGACGCTCTCGGGCCACGACTCGGCGATCGGCTTTTGACAAAGCACCGGCAGCCCGAGGTCGTTGGCAGCGCGCACGAAAAGGCCGTGAACAGCCGTCGAAACGCAAACGTCGATGAAGTCGGGCCGAAGTTCCGAAACCAGCTCCGTAAGGCTCGTGCCCCATCGCTGCACGCCCGCCTCGCGGGCGACGTCGCGGAGCCTCGCGTCGTCGCGTTCACCGACGAGCCCTACGATCGCGGCGCCGCGTACGGAGCGCCACGCCTCGAGCTGGATCGGCGCGAAGTAGCCGGTCCCGACGGTGATACCGCGCAGCGTACGCTCCGGCCGCGCCATCAGTACCGCATCGAGACGAGCGTCATCGAGATTGCGGGGATGTAGGTCACCAGGCCGAGCACGACGACGCTGACCGCAAAGAACGGTACCATCTCGCGACTGACGCGGCCGATCCCTACGTTCGCGATTTTCGATGACACGAACAGCGTCGCACCGACCGGCGGCATATGCAGGCCGATCGCGAGGTTGCATACGATGATGAGCCCGAGGTGGACGGGGTTCACGCCGAAGTGCTGTGCAGCCGGCGCGAACAGCGGCACCGTCAGCAAGATCGCCGGGACCGGCTCGAGGAACGGCCCGAGGATCAGAAGCACGATGTTGACGAGCAGCAAGAAGACCCACGGGCTCCGCGACACGTGCTCGACGAGCGCCGTCAAGAGCGCCGGCAATTGCTCGATCGTGACCAGGTACGCGAGCGCGGTCGTAGCGCCGATCAACAGCATCACCGTAGCGCTTGTGATGAACGAGTCCAAGATGATTTTCGGCACGTGGCGCCAGGTAATGTCGCGATAGAGCAGCAGCGCGACCGCGAGGCCGTACACGACCGCGACCGAAGCCGCCTCGGTGGGCGTAAACAGCCCGCTGAAGATGCCGCCGAGGATCACTCCGGGCATGAGCAACGCCGGAAGACACCGCACGAAGCTCGTGACGACGTCGCGCAGCGACGAGCGCGCTTCGCCCGTGTCGCAGCCGCTCGTCTTCCCGACGTACACGCACACGCCCATCATGGCCAGTGCGAACAAGACGCTGGGGATCAGACCCGACAAGAACAGATCGGCGACCGAGACGTTGCCGACGAACCCGTAGACCAGCATCGGGATCGAAGGCGGCACGATGCATCCCAGCGTACCGGCGGTCGCGACGAGGGCGGCTGCGAACGAACGTCGGTAGCCGCGTTCCGTCAACCCCGGGATCATGACTGAACCGACTGCTGCGGTGTCGGCGAGCGCCGACCCCGAGACGCCGCCGAACACCATGCTGGCGGCGACGGTCACGATTCCGAGGCCGCCCGGCAGAAAGCCGAGCAGCGTCCGGGCGAACACCACGATCCGCTTTCCGACCCCCCCCACTCCGATGAGGTTGCCCGCGATGATGAAGAGCGGGATCGCGACGAACTCGAACGGCTGGATGCCGCCGAAAAACGTCAGGAAGATCGATTCGAGCGGATATGGGCGCTGGAAGATCGCGATCGTCGCGGTCGTCACCAGCAGGATACCGAACGTCAGCGGGACCCCGAGCGCCAGGAAGAGGAGGAAGAGGAGGCAGAGGACCGCGAGGACCACGGCCTAGACGCTGCCCCCGCGGCGCAGACCGCCGATGGTCCGCAGCGCCCGCGCGAAATCGACCGCGAAAAACAGCAGCATCAGTCCGGCACCGACGGGCATCGCGGCGTACAGGAGGCCGACCGGCCAGTAGAGCACCGTCGTCTGCTGCGACATGTTGACTTTCGACACCAGCGCGCCGAACCAGATCATTTGGCCCAGCAGGAAGAGTACCGCGCCCAGCACTACCGCCTCAACCCACGCGCGCGGGACCGGCGCGACCCGTTCCACCGCCTCGTGGAGCCGCAGGTGCGCGCCCCGCCGTGCCGCCGCTGCGCCGCCTAAGAACGACCCCCACATCATTAGGAAGGTCGCGATCTCATTGGACCATGCGACGTCGAGGCGAAACGCGAACCGCGAGACGACGTTGGCGAACATCAGCACGACGATCCCGGATCCTGCGATCACGACGAGCACGTCGATCACGCCGCCAAGCCGTTGCAGCCACACTGGGTCTTGATCCATCGGACGCTGGCGAACGAGCGCCACGTCGAGCTCAGCAGGATCGCCGCTCACGTCCGCTTGGACCCTTTGCGAATCGCATCCGACTCCGCGAGCAGCGTGTCGACGTCCTTTCCGTAGACGCCGCGCGCTTTGTCGTACACCGGAAGCGCCGCGTTGCGAAATGGCGCCACGTTGGGCGCCGTGACGACTGCGCCCTTGGCCTTCATCTCGTCCAGCTGCTTGCCGTCGTTTGCCCTCACGGTCTTGCGGCTCAGGGCCGCCGCCTCTTTCGCGGCTCGGACGACCGCATCACGATCTGTCGCGGACAGCTTCTGCCAGGTGCCCTCGCTGATCGCGAGCGGGATCGGACTGTAAACGTGCTGCGTGAGCGTGAGATACTTCGCTACCTCGTAGAAGCGCTGACTGTAGATGGTATCGACGGGGTTTTCTTGGCCCCACACCGTCCCTTGGCTGATCGCGAGATACACTTCGGTGACCGGCAGCACGATGGGGTTGAAGCCGAACGACTCCATGATCCAGCGCAGCATGTCGTTCGGATAGATACGGATCTTTTGACCCTTTGCCTCGGCCGGCGACGATAGGCTGCCTTTGGTGGTGAAGCTGCGGAAACCGGCTTCCCACGTGGCGATGATCCGCATGCCTTTCGGAGGCAACAGCTCGAACTGCTCGCGCAGGTACTTCGATTCGTCGTACAGCCGCCAGCCTTGATCGTACGACTCGACCAGATACGGCAGCGCCGTAAGGTTCATCGTTTTGGCGAAGGTGGCGTACGTGCCCGTCGCGGTGACGGCGAAATCGAGTCCGCCGAGCTGCAGCATCTCCAAGCTCTTCGGATCGTTTGCCAGCTGGCCGGAGCTGAAGACTTGGACCTCGTACCTCCCGGCGGTATATTCGCCGACTTTCTTGGCGAAGAGGTCCGCCGCTTGTTGGCGAGCGCCTACCGGAGTGTCGGTGTGGCTGAACTTCAAGACCGTTGCCGCGCGCGCGCCGCGTGGGACAGCGGCGCACGCGACGGCGGCCGCCGTGCCTGCTAGCATGGATCTACGACTGAGGGTATGCTGATGATCGTTCATTTCGACCCAATCCTTGAGAAGCGAGGTCAGCCGGCGGTCTGCAGCGCGCTGATGACCGCCGCAGTAATCTCTCGGGTTCCGCTCGTCCCGCCGAATTCGAACGGGACGATTTCTCGCTGCGCGAGCGCACTCGCGATCGCGCCGTCGAGCAAGGCCGCGGCGTCGGCCAATGGGGACGATCGGTCGCGCTCCGCAAGCCAGTCGAGCATCATCACGATGGAGAGCAGCATCGCCGTCGGATTCGCTCGGCCGGTTCCGACGATGTCCGGTGCCGAGCCATGAGCGGGCTGGAACAGCGCGTGCTCGTCGCCGATATCGCCCGATGGCGCCATCCCCATGCCCCCGATCAGCGCGGCAGCGAGGTCGGAGAGGATGTCGCCGAACATGTTCTCGGTGACGAGGACGTCGAACGTCCACGGTTTGAGCACCAAGTTCAGCGCCGTCGCATCGACGTACGCGCAATCGGCGCGGACTTCCGTGACGAGCGCCGCGCGCTCGACAAACACCTCGCGAAAGAATGCCATCGAGGTAAAAACGTTGGCCTTGTCGACGCACGTGACGCGCCCGGGCTTTCCGCGCAACTGGCGCCGCGAACCGAGCGCGAGCGCGAAGTCGGCGACCCGGGTCGTGCCGGCGCGAGATATTCGCATCGTGTCCAGGACATCGTCGTGCGTGACGACGGCCCGGCCGCGCGCATAGAAGAGGCCCTCCGTCTGTTCGCGGACGAGCACGAAGTCGATGTCGGCCGCGCGCGGATCCGAAAGCGGGGATGCAAGTCCCGGTAGCGCGCGAATCGGGCGTACGCCGGCATAGAGCTCGAGCTCCATGCGAATGTCGAGCTGCGGCGCGATCTCCGTCCCGTCAGGATACCGGATGTGGGGGAGCCCCATCGCCCCGAACAGGATCACGTCGGCGTTCTTGAGCGCGCTCATCGTCTCCGCTGGGAGCGCGCTGCCTGTGTCGGCGTAGCATTGTGCCCCGCCGGGATACGGTCGGCGAAGGAAATACGTTGCCCCAAGCCGGCGCTCGAGCGTGTCGAGGACCGCCAATGCCGCATCCATGACCTCGACACCGATTCCGTCGCCCGGTAAGAGCGCCAACGAGTAGCGCGTCACGGATGTTCCCCGCCGACCCGCGAGCGCGCCTCGAGGCGGAACACCCTGCGAGCCGTCTCCGCAAAGATCGCGGCACGCTGCGCTGGTTCCAGCTTCAACGCAGCGAATTTTGCGAGTTCGACGGGAACGTTGTCGAGGTGGTCCGATCCAAACATGATCCGGTCGGCCCCGACCGCGTCGAGCATCGCGCGAACGGCAAACGTCGGGCACCACGAAGGCTCGAGAGTGACGTTCGGACACGCGCGCGCGATGGTGAGCGCCTGCTCGTGATACGGTCCGAAGCCGGCGTGACAAAAGACGAAGTTCACGTCGGGGAACGCTCTCGCCGGCGCTTCGACCCGACGGGGGTCCGCGACCGAGCCGCCGAGCCCGGTGTGAACCATCACCGCGACGCCCGTTTCCTTCGCGATCGCATAGATCTTCTCGCAGATCGCGTCGTCCGGGCTCACGCTGAAGCCGCTCGTATGGACCTTGATCGCGACGAAGCCGTACTCGTCGATGCAGCCGCGAGCAATTCGCTCGTATACGCGATCGGGAAGACGCGGGTCGATATTCACGATGCCGAAGACGGAGCCCGGGCGGCCGCGCTGCAGCGCGGCGATTCGCTCGTTGGTCTCCTCGACGCATTCGTCTCGCGGCTGCGGCATCACCAACATGCAATCGATATCATACTGGGCGAGCGTTTGCTCGATCGCTGCTTCGGTCACGACGTAACCCGTCGTGCGAGAAGTCCCTAAGTGGACGTGCGCGTCGATAAATCTCACGTGCGACTTTTCACTGTATACGCTGTATACGGTTCGTATTGACTGGATGTCAAGCCTCTCAGCTCGGGCGATGAGCCAACCGGCAACGGCCTCGGCCGGAGCCTCAGGCCCTCGGCCTCGCATCAAACACGTGTTCGATCAAGGGGTAAGAGCGCTTCCCGGGTAGTTCGAGGAGAGGTCCGGATCGCGGGCCGCATCCCAACGAGCCGGGCCGGCGCGCCTTCGCGGCACTTTCGATCGGCGTCTGCGCCGCGGCGACGCTCGTCACCGCCCTCTTCGCGATCCGGAAGCCCTGTGGATCGTCTACGGAAAGTCCCGCCCGCGCGCGCTGGGCACGGCTCCGGTGCAGCCAATCGACCCTTCGCCAGTGACTTTCCTAAACAGACGTCTGCGGGCAAACGCTCGCGAAACGCGCGCTCGAAATTGCTGCCGCGGGCGGCCACAACGTCGTCCTCGTCGGGCCGCCAGGCTGCGGCAAGACGATGCTGGCACGGCGCGTGCCGTCGATCCTCCCCGCGATGACGATCGCCGAGGCACTCGACGTCACGAAGGTCTACAGCATCGCCGGGCTGCTCGGTTCGTCGCCGCGCGTCGTCGACGTGCGTCCCTTTCGAGCACCGCATCATACGGCGAGCCGCGTTTCGCTCGTCGGCGGCGGGACGCAGCCGCGTCCGGGCGAGATCTCGCTCGCGCAGCATGGCGTGCTCTATCTCGACGAACTCGCGGAGTTTTCGCGCGCCACGCTCGAAGTGTTGCGGCAGCCGCTCGAGGAAGGCACGGTCACCATTGCGCGCGCCGCGGGAACGCACACGTTTCCCGCGCGCTTCACGCTGATCGCGTCGATGAACCCGTGTCCGTGCGGCTTCCGCGGGATTCGCGGCAGCGACTGCCGCTGCGACGATGCCGTCGTGCAGCGCTATCTCGGCAAACTGTCGGGACCGTTGCTCGATCGCATCGACCTGCACGTCGCCGTCTCGCGCGTCTCGTTCGAGGAACTCGTTCAGCGCGGGCCGGCCGATTCGTCGGCGAACATCCGCGCGCGCGTCGAAGCGGCGCGGACCGTGCAGAAGCAGCGCTTCGGCGAAGGTTCGGCCGTCACCAATGCGGCAATCGCCGCGGCGGACGTGCGGCGCTTCTGCGAGCTCGACGCCGACGCGCTCGCGCTCCTCGAGAGCGCGGTTGCGCGCGGAACGCTAAGCGCACGCGCATTTGACCGCATCGCACGCGTCGCGCGTACGATCGCCGACTTAGCGGGCAATCCGCGCATCGCCCGCGCTCACGTCGCCGAAGCCCTCGTCTATCGCGCCGGCGCCACGCGAGCGGCAGCCTAACCCTGCGTTCTCCCGCGCGGCCCTTCGGAGCCGCGTAGGCGGCGGCCGGCAAGAGAACGAAACCGAGCTATTTCGACGCCCGACGAGACGCAGCCCGAAGGAGATTAGCCTTGAGAACCATCGCTTCGACGCTCGCTGTTTTCGCATTTTCTACAGTCTTCACAACCGCGCTCGCGCAAACGGCAAACGTCGTGTATCTTTCCGATCTCCGTTTTAAGGCTTCCGGGCTAAAGGGTGACCCCAACGGCGGCTATTACGACGGGATTCGCGTGAACAGCCACGAGACGATTATCACAAATCGAGGTACGCAGGCCAACCGGTGGGATCGGCCCACCCAGATCAACGGGCAAGAATATGATAAAAGCGTGCTCTTTCACGTGGTTAAGGATGAAACCGTCACAGCGACCTGGGCGCTGAATCGCGGCTACAAGGAGCTGACTGCGATGATCGGCCTGGACGATACGCAGGATATACCGGGCATCTACCCACTCGTAACGGCCACTTTCAGCGGTGACGGCAAGACACTGGGCGGCGCCTCGATCCAATCGGTGTTCGGGCAACCGAATCCCACGCCGCAGGTTGATCTCAACGTGTCAGGTGTCAACTCGTTAACGGTTGCGATCACCTTCAAAGGGACCGGCGGCGGCACCAACGTTGACATCGTCAATCCGGCATTGGAGCCACAAAGCAGCAGCAGTCAGTAAACGGCAGCCGGGGCCGGCAAGCCAGTGCAGTGTAACGGTTAAGTAAGAGCAGCTAAACCGCACAGGGCGGCGCACGACGATTTACGCTGCGTCACATTTCGCGGCGAGGATGCAGGGCGAACCCAAACCGAACGCTTCATCGATGCCATGCCGCGGCTCGCGCGCCGTTTTCTTCCTTATCTTCGCAGCAGCGCTGCTAGCGGCGTGCGGCGGTGGCGGCGGCACGAGCGCCGTGGCGCCTACGGTGCGCGATATTGCGCCGAGTGCGACGCCCGCGGCGAGCCCCTCCGGCTC
>Ga0302325_10016615_pt1 | contig 15583 bp, 14 predicted proteins | sample Palsa_T0_2_FD_201948 | JGI IMG/M metagenome (GOLD analysis project Ga0302325, IMG submission 201948) | Peat permafrost microbial communities from Stordalen Mire near Abisko, Sweden - Palsa_T0_2 | ecosystem: Environmental > Terrestrial > Soil > Palsa > Peat permafrost | place: Sweden: Abisko...
CACGACGGTGTCGCCCTCGCGCGCACGACCTACCTCGAGCAGGCCGAAGTACGCGGTCATGCCGGGCATCCCGAGCGCGCCGAGGTGCGTCTCGAGCGGCGCCAGCGAGGGATCGATCTTGATCACGCCGGAGCCATCGGAGCGCGCGTACTCCTGCACGCCGAACGCGCCCGACACATGATCGCCGACATCGAATCCGGGGTGGCCCGATGCCGTTACCCGCCCGACGGCGCCTGCGCGCATCACCGCTCCGATCTCGACCGCCTCGATGTACGACGCGCCGGCGTTCATCCAGCCACGCATCGCAGGGTCAATCGACAGGTGCGAGATCGCGACCGCGAACTCGCCCTCGTCCGGACTCGGCGCAGGCTCACTTATCAGCTCCCAGTCGGACGGTTTCGGCAGACCCGAGGGGCGGGCCGCGAGGCGAATCTGCTGGTTGGTCGAGGTCATTGAGGCTCCTTTGTTGTCAGCGGGCAGTCTATGTTCACCGACATCGCCGACTCTCGAAATCGCGCCGCATCCTCGACCTTGGTGTTCCTTCCCGTGCTTGGCGGGCCGCTCCTGCACGCGCCCGTGCTGCGCTGGGATCTGCTGGCGCCGCTGAAGCGCCCAATTAAGCGGAGCCTGTTCGGCCAGAACAAGACCTGGCGCGGCGCCATCGTCATGACCGCTGGACCGACCGCGGCTGCCGCCGCGCTGCATCGCTCGGCACGCTACCGGCGACGCCTGCCGGCGGCGGTGGCTGACGCCAACCCGCTGCTCGTAGGCGGCCTGCTCGGCCTCGCGAGCTGGACCGGCGAGCTACCGAACAGCTTCATCAAGCGTCGACTCGGGATCGCGCCCGGCGCCCAACGGCGCTCACCGCTGGGCGTCGCGATCTCGGTCTTCGACCAGGCGGACTGGGTTCCGGCCGCCTGGCTGCTGTTGGCGCCGGTGTGGCGGATGAGCCCGCGCGAGGCCGCATGGACGTTCGCGCTCGTCGCCGCGGTCCACGCCCCGATCAACGTCATCGGCTACGCGATCGGCGCCCGCAGCTCCCCGATCTAGCTCCGCTTGCTGACCTCGCCCTGCTCGGCCAGCTCGCGCTTGAGCACCTTGCCGGTCGAGGTCCGCGGCAGCTCGTCGACGAACTCGACGTCACGAGGAACCTTGTACCGCGCGAGGTTCTGCTTCACGTGCGCTCTGACCTCGTCAGCGGTCAGCTTGTTGCCCGAGCTCCGCACGATGTACGCCGCGACCCGCTGGCCGAACTTGTCGTCCGGGACACCCACCGCGGCGGCCTCCTGCACGCCCTCAAGGCGGGCAATCACGTCTTCGATCTCCTCCGGGTAAACATTCTCGCCGCCGGACACGATCATGTCATCGGCGCGGCCATCAACGAACAGCCGCCGGGCGTGATCGAGGTGTCCGACGTCGCCCGTGCCCATCAATCCGCCCACAGACTCCTTCGAGCCGCCGCCCGTGTAGCCATCGAACAGCATCTCGTTGCCGACGTAGATCCCGCCGGTCTGCCCAATCGGCAACTCGATCCCGTCATCGTCGAGGATCTTCAGCACCGTTCCGCGCGGCGGGCGGCCGGCGGTCCCCGGCGCTTCCCGCAGGTCGCGCGGCGTCGCGATCGTCGCCCACGCGACCTCGGTCGAGCCGTACAGGTTGTAGAGAATCTCGCCGAACGCGTCCATGAACCGGGATGCGAGCTCGCCCGGCAGCGCCGATCCGCTGACTGGGACCACGCGCAGCGTCGAGAGGTCGTACGGCTCGCGCTCGGGCTCGGGCAGCTCGAGGATCCGCTGCAGCATCACCGGCACCATCGGGCACGCCGTCGCTTGCTGCTGTGCGATCGTCGCGAGCGTGTCGCCTGGATCGAATCGCCTGCGCAGGACGATCGTCGAGCCGAGTGCGAAGCCGAGCTGCAGGTGGGCGAAGCCCCAGGCGTGGAACAGCGGCGCGGCGATCATCGTGCGCTCGCGGGCGCGCAGCGGGATCCGCGACAGGAGCGCGACCAGCGGCCCGACCGTCTGCGGCTGCCCGCGCGAGGCCCCTTTCGGGGTGCCGGTGGTGCCCGAGGTGAGGATCACCGAGCGACCGGCCGTCGGCGGCGGCAGCGGCTGGGAGGGGTCACCGGCCTCGATCAGCTCCTCGAGCGTCGGATCGCCAACCTCTCCATCCTCACGCCACGCGATGAAGCGCTTTCGGCGCCGTCCGGCATCGTGCACGAGCTCTGCGAACTCCTCGTCATAGACGAGCGCCGCCGGCTTCTCGCGCTTGGCGACCTCGGTCAGCTGCGGCCCCGCGAACGACGTGTTCATCAGCAGTGAGTGGGCGCCGAGCTTGGAGCACGCGATCACCGCCTCGATGAAGCCGCGGTGGTTGCGACACATCAGTCCGACGCCGTCGCCCGAGGTCAGCCCGGCGTCGGCCCAGGCGTTCGCGAGCCGGTTGGTGCGCTCGTCGAGCTCGGCGAACGTCAGCGCCCCGAGCTCGTCGATGATCGCCGGCGCCGATGGGTACAAGGCCGCGTTGCTGATGCTCGCGGCGGCCGGCGTCATCTTCCAGCGACCCAAGTTGAGCACGGCGCGGGCGAGGCGGTCGGGACGCACGGGACGGACGTAGCCGGCGCGTGCGAGCGTCGCGAGCGTGTACGCGGCGTCTTCGATCGCGGACACGCTCGGACTCATGTCGTCGCTCCTACCCGTGAGAAGCGGCGCCGAATCGGGTAGGCCAGTCGCGTCCGCAGTCATCCGGAGGAGGAAGAGATGGCCGATTCATCGCAGGAGCAGCTGGTGCTCCATCTGACCGATATGCACGCGCTCGAGATGCAGTCGATCAAGCAGCTCGAGCGAGCGAGCGAGCTTGCCGGCGACGAACAGCTTCAACAGCTCTACGAGGAGCACCTGGAGGAGACCCAGGAGCACGAGCGGCTCGTGCGGGAGCGGATCGAGGCCTACGATCACGAGCCATCGCCGATCAAGGACCTGACGATGAGGTCGGGCGCGATCGGGCTGCGCCAGCTCGCGGACATCCCGCCCGACACGCCGGTCAAGCTGGCGATGCACTTCTACGCGCTCGAGAACCTGGAGGTCGCGGCCTACGAGCTACTCGCGCGGATCGCGCGGGAGAGCGGCGACGACCAGACCGCCGGCGACTCGGAGCACACCGACGACGCTCGGTCAGAGTCGGAAGCCGCGCACGCCGCCAGGAGCTGACGATGGCTGACGAACCGAAGCTCGATTGGTCAAGCGCCGAGGTCAGCGACGGCAAGCTGTCGGTCGCGGTCGACGGCGAGCTGTCCTCCGCCTGGAAGGGCAGCTTCGAAACGGTCGCGCATCTCCTCAATCGCGGCGACTGGTCGGAGGTCAAGCTCAAGAAGGGGACGGTGCGCGTAGAGGACATCCGCCCGGGCGATGAGGAGAAGCTGCGCCACTTCCTCGAGAGCGTCGTCCAGCAGGCAAACGCGGATCAGCGACCTCGCGAGGAGCAGCAGCAGCCCGACGAGGACGACGATCGCGATCAGGGCGCAGACGAGGGCAAGCCATCGCAGCCCGACGAAGAGATGGCTACGCGCTTCCGGGCGTTCGCAGAACGTGCCGGCGACCCTGAGTGACGAGCCGCACACAGCGGCCGTTTCCGTGACTGCCCTGCGGGTAGGCCCTAAGGGAAGACACGTCAACAACCCCTAGGAGGGATGCGATTCCGATGGCCCCGGAAACGACCACCAAACGACAGGCCACCGCGAAGAAGGCGGCGGCGACGCGCAAGCGCAATCAGGCGAGCCGCAGCGCCGCGGCGACCAAGCGGTCGGCCCGGCGGACCGGGAGCGCCGCGCGCGGTACCTCCAGTGCCGCGAAAAGCACATCCCGGCAGGCGTCGCGAACCGCGACCCGTGGAATCGACGCCGCCACGACGCGGCTCGAGGCGGCGGCACGGCAGGCAGAGCGCGTCCTGATGATCCAGGTCGGCGCCGTGCTCGAGGCCCGAGACGCGGTCATCAAGTCGGTTGAGACGTTCTCGAACCACGCTCAGCGAGTTCGCAGGCTCAACCGGCTCGAGCGTCGCGGCGAGCGGGCATTGCGTCGCCGCCAGCGCAATGTCGAACGAGCTGTGACCGACGTACGGCACGACGCCGAGCGGGCCGTGACGCAGGCGCGTCGCGAGGTCGAGCTGCAGGTCAACGGCCTGCGCGCGTAACGCGGATTGATTGAACGCCCGGTGGCATCACAGCACCGGGCGTTTTGTCGTCCTAACCCGACGGCTCGGCGACGACGTCGACCTTGACCTGCAGGCTCTTGGTCTTGCCGCCGGTATAGATCACACCGTTCAGCGGAGGCACGTCGCGATAGTCGCGTCCATGGGCGGTGACCACGTAGCGCCCGTTGACGAACTGGTCGTTGGTCGGATCGACGTCCAGCCAGCCGGCTTCGGGCACGAGCACCGACAGCCACGCGTGTGAGCCGTCGGCGCCCTGGAGCTTGTCGGCACCCGGGGGCGGATCGGTCTCGAGGTAGCCGCTCACGTAACGGGCGGGGAGCCCGAGCGAGCGCAGGCAGGCGATCCCGAGGTGGGCGAAGTCCTGACACACCCCCTGGCGCTGCTCGAACACCTTCGCAAGCGGCGTGTTCACCGATGTCGAGCCCGGCTTGTACTCGAAGTCGGCGTAGATCTGCGATGACAATGAGGCAACAGCCTCGAGCAACGGACGGCCGGGCGTGAACGCCGTCGACGCGTACTCGCGAAGCTCGTCCGAGGCCTTCACCAGCGGCGAGTCGAGCGTGAACTGGACCGCCTCGATCCGTTCAGCGGCGGTCCGCTGCTCGATCTGATCCCTGACCTCCTCCCACGGGCGGTGACCAAACAGCGACAGTCCCTCGGTCCGGTCGTCGACATCGACCGTGCTGGTCGCCGTCACGGTCAGCGCCAGATGGGGCTCATGGATCGCGAAGAAACCCGTGCGGTTCCCGAAGAAATCGACGCGCTCGCGGTAGATCTCGGGCGCCGGATCGATCGTCACCGCCCCGGTCCTCAAGCGCTGACCGGGCAGCTCGCGCGGCAGCAGGTGCAGCTGTCCGTAGCTCTCGGAGACATTTCGCTCGTAGCCGTACTCGGTGCGGTGGGTGACGCGGTACGCGAAGCTCATGATGCGGTCACGATCGAAGGCTCGGATCCGGCCGGCCCGAGCTGCGAGAAGGTCGGGAGCAGATGCACGAAGTGCGCCGCATCGACCGCGTCGCCGGCCCGCACCAGCGACTCCTGCATGCGCGCCAGGAACGCGTCCAGCTCCGGCCGTCGCCCGTCGGCCCCGCTGACGACGAGACTCCCCGGGTCGGCGACCCGCAGCGCCGTGTATGCCTCGAGCACGAGCCGCTGCTCGGCGCGCAGGCGGACATCGGCCGGAGTCGGGAGCACGTCGAGGTCCTCGGTCAGCCGGTCGAGCTGATAGGCGAGTGAGCGGGGATTGCCGGCGTCGAGCAGCAGCAGGTCGAGCACCGTCTCGACCTGCGCGTGCGAGCGGTAGCGAAAGCGGTAGGTGATGATGCTCTCGGCCGCGCCAAGCACCGACTCGAGCACCAGGCTGTCGGCGGCCGTGCCACGCGCATCGGTCACCGTGGCGCGCAGCAACGAGACGAGCTGGATCGCGCGCTCGAGCCGGCGTCCGGCGTCCATGAACCGCCAGCCGACGTCGCGGACCATGCTCTCGATCCCGAGCCCGCCGAGCGCGAGCAGACTCTGCATCACCTGCTGCAGAGCGGCCTGGACGTAGGCGTGCGGGTCCTGGACCGGACCGTGGAGCTCGGAGATCGCGCGCTCGAGCGGGCCAATCACGAGCCACGTGTCGCGCGAGAGCTGGTCTCGGACCCCGTACGCGGCGTCGCGCAGCGACCTGACCGAATGCGCGAGCGTGCCGGGCCTGCGGTCGTTGACGACCAGGTCGAGCAGCTCGGCACCGGGCGCCTCGAGCCGCTGCTCCGCGCCATCGCCAACGAACCCGGGATAGGTCGTCGTCGTCAGAGTGAGGGCGGCGAGCAACGCGCGCACCGACTCCAGGCCGGCGGCGTTCGCGCTGCCCTCGAAGTCCGCCAGCCGATCCTGGACGGCGCGCAGCAGGCGGGTCGCCGCCTCGGCCCGCTCTGCGTAGCGGCCGAGCCACCACAGGTTCTCGGCGGCGCGCGACGGAATCGAGGACATCGGGTTGATCCCCTCCACCGCTGGCCCGGTCTGGAGCCAGAAACCGGTCATCGGCTCGGGCTCGGAGGCGAGCACCCACGTGTCCTTCGCGATCGCGCCGGCCTGGTTCGAGATCCGCGCCGCCGTCGCGCCGATCGGGGCGACTCGCGTGAGGCCGCCGGGCATCACCACGTACGAGCCGCTGCGGGCGACCGCGAATGCCCGCAGCACGCTGCGGCGCGGCTGCAAGCCGGCTTCGCTCAGGGTCGGGGCCGATCCCAGGGCGACGGGCTCCTGACCCACCCACCCGAGCGGACGACGCTCGATCCGCACTCGCCACTCGGCCAGCTCGCTGGCGCTCAGCTCCCAGCCGCGGACGGCCGTCGGACCGGCGCCGCGGGCCGCTCGCCGGAGCACGAGACGCTCGAGATGCTCGAGCACGTGCCGCCGTCCCTGCTCCTCGCCGCACCACCAGGTGGCGACCCCGGCGAGACGCGGCGGCGCGCCGAGCAGGTGCTCGCCAACCCGAGGCAGGAATGCCATCAGCGCCGGGCTCTCGAGCACGCTCGAGCCCAGCGTGTTGACGACGGACACGTGGCCGAGCCGCGCGACCTCGACCAGTCCGGGGACTCCGAGCTGCGAATCCGGGCGCAGCTCGAGTGGATCGCAGAACCAGCCGTCGACGCGGCGCAGGATCACGTCCACCGGCTCGAGCTGGCCGACGGAGCGCATCCACACGCGGTCGCCGCGGACCGTCAGGTCGCGGCCCTCAACGAGCGGATAGCCGAGCGATGTGGCCATCACCGCGTGCTCGAAAGCCGTCTCGTTCCATGGCCCGGGCGTCATCACGACGATCCGCGGATCGTCGACGCCCGGCGGTGCGACGTCCTGGAGCGCGGCCCGCAGCGCGCGGAAGAACGGCGCCAGCCGGTGCACATGCGAGTCGCGGTACAGACTCGGCAGCACGCGTGAGATGACGGTCCGGTTCTCGAGCGCATAGCCGGAGCCCGACGGTGCCTGCACGTGATCGGCGATCACGACCGGCCGTCCGTCCTGATCGCGCCCGATATCGGCCGCGTAGCTGAACAGCTGCTGCGCCCCGGGCAGGCGGATCCCATCGCACTGGCGCAGGAAGCCCGGATGCCCGAACACGATCTCGGGCGGGATCACCCCACGCCGGAGCAGCTGCCGCGGACCGTAGAGATCCTCGAGCACGAGGCTGAGCAGCTCCGCGCGCTCGATCACGCCGCTCTCGATCGCCTCCCATTCGCGGCTCGAGATCACGGCCGGCAGTGGATCGAGCAGCCAGCGCCTGCCCGGCGTCGGCGACTCCCGGTAGGCGTTGTAGATCACACCGTCCTGGTCGAGTAGCCGCCTCGCCTCGGCCTGGCGGCGCCGCAGCTCCTCGACGCCGAGCCGCGCGAAGGCGCCCGCAAGATGCTCCCAGTGCGGCCGCGGAGCCCCTTCTCCGTCGACCATCTCGTCGTAGAGCCCGGGCAGCGGCCGGTACTCGGGAAGCGAACGCGGAGCGGTGCTCGTCATGACTGATCGGCGGCTGCGCCCTCCAACGGAGCCGGATCATAGCCACGGCGCCCGACCTACACTCCAGCCGCATGGTCGAGCACGTGATCCGGCGCGCGCTCCGAGCGGACGCCGCAGATGCGGCCCGGCTGCTGTTTGACTTCAACACCGAGTTCGACGACCCGACGCCGGCGGTGGACGAGCTCGCCGTCCGAGTGGATCAGCTGCTGCGCGGTGGCGACACCGCGATCCTGCTCGGCGGCGCGGGACCAGATGCGATCGCGGTGATGCGGTTCCGCGCCGGAATCTGGAGCCGGGCGCTCGAGTGCTATCTCGCCGAGCTGTACGTCGCCCCGGAGTGCCGCGGGCGGGGCCTCGGACGGGCGCTGATGGAGGCCGCGATCGAGCTCGCGCGTGGCGAGGGCGCCGACTACATGGACCTCGGCACGGCCGAGACCGACGTCGCCGCGCGGGCGCTGTATGAGAGTCTCGGCTTCAGCAACCGCGAGGGGAAGCCGGATGGGCCGGTCAACTACTACTACGAGCGGGAGCTGTAACGCTGGCGACCAATCACCCTCCGGCGCCGGTCCCATAGCGGCCGAGCGCGAACAGGCGATGGACGAGCTGGTCGCGGACCTCGCGGGCTTAGTGGCGTGGTTGAGGGGGCGGTGATCACCCCGTAGCAGCGAACAAAGCGCGAGCCCGCGTGCAAACCGCTGGCCAGACCGCTGCAATCCGACGAAAGCGACAACAATCGGGGTCCACCGACCGTCCGTGGCGAGATCAACGCGGGCGCCCCCGGTGCGAAACGTAGCAATCGCGCCGCGCGCGGTCGCAACTGACGAAACCCACCCCCAGCGGCAGAAACGTCAAGATCTGCGCGCGACCGGGGACGATTACGACGTTTCGCACAGGCGATCCTGGGTGGCGCCACCTCAGCCCTGCCCAGGCGGGTCTCGGACGGTGGCGCGCGGACCGCGTCGGGCCCCGGCATCCACCCCCGCCTTCGTCGCCGCCGTTCGACCCGCCCAGCCGAACCGACCCGCCAGCTACCCCGCCTCCCCCTCCCGCGCCGCCAGCTCCGCCGGCCCGACGGCGACGAACCCGAGGACGACGACCGCGAGCAACGCCACCGCGCCGATCGCGTGCGCCCAGCGTGCATCGGCGAGCGTCAGCAAGCCGATGCCGGTGACCAGGCACGCCACCGCGGCGCGGGCCGCGAAGCCCGAACCGACCGCCGCGATCAGCGTGCTGGGAGTGGGCGCGGCCGGCGCGGCGGCGCCGGCACCGGCGGCCCCCTCGGCCCCGTGGGCGCCCAGGTGTCCCCCGAGCACCAACCTGAACAGCAGCGCCAGCGACGGGAACAGGAGCGCGCCGCCGGCGAGTACCGCGACGACCACGACCACCAGCGTGTCGTGCGGCGCCGCAGCCTGCTGGATCGTTAGCCCCGGCAGCAGCACCGGCTCCTGGGCCAGCGCCCAGCCGGCGATGATCGCCGCGACCGCCACCGCGGCGGAGTAACGGGCCGGTTCGTAGCGCCGCCTCCAGACGAGCGCAAGCGTGCCGATGCCCGCGAGCGCCGAGACGATCAGCGCCGGCAGCCCGTCCCCGCTCACGAGCGGGTGGTACAGCTCGGGAGCGTCTGAATGAACGACGATCAGGCCGGCTACGGCCAGCGCCCCGGCAACCGCACCGGCCAGCAGCGCCCGCAAGCGGAACCGGCGCTCGAGCTCGCTGTCACCGGCCCGCACGGCGTCGGCGGCGAGGAACACGGCCGCCAGATACGCCGCGCTGACGACGGCGAGCGCGCCGATCAGGACCGAGGTCGGGTTGAGCCAGCTCGAGAACAGGTGCCCGGCGGCGTTGCCGACCGGGACGCGACGGGACGCGATCCCGCCGACGGCCGCCCCGAGGGCGAACGGCGTCAGCAGCGACGAGAGCGCGAACACGGTGTCGATCACGCGCGTCTCGCGCCCAGGCTCAGCCCCGGTACGCAGCGCGTAGGTCGCGCCGCGGAAGATGATCCCGAGCGCCGCCAGGAACAGCGCCACTGACAGGGTCGAGGCGATCGAGCCGAACGCGGTCGGGTAGGCCGTCCAGGTGACAGTCAGGACGAATATGAGCCATACGTGGTTCGCCTCCCACACTGGTCCGATCGACTTGTGGGCGTGGTCGCGCAGGCGCTCGGCGTCGGGTCCCCGTCCGGCGGTCAGCTGCCAGATCCCGGCCCCAAAGTCCGCGCCGCCCAGCACCGTGTACAGCACAAGGCCGATCAGCACGAAGCACATCGGCAGCGCGTACAGATGCATCCGGCCTCAGCCCCCCGCCGGCACTGCCGGCGTCGTGAGCGCGTGCTGGTCGAGCGGGGCGCGGGCGAGCCGTCGCAGGATCCACCACACCGCGGCGGCGACGCCCATGTACACCACCACGAGCACCCCGTATCCGACCGGGATGCCGCCCGCCCCCGTGACCGCCTGCGAGGTCCGCATCACGCCGTACACGACCCATGGCTGACGGCCGACCTCGGTCGTGACCCAGCCGGCGATCAGGGCGAGCACCGAAAGCGGGCCCGCCGCGACGACCGCACCGAAGAACCAGCGCGAGCGTGGCAGCCGGCCCCGCCGCCAGCGCACGAACACGAACACGACCCCGAGCAGCGCCAGCAGCGTCCCGATCCCGACCATCGTCTGGAACGAGAACCGCACGATATTCACGGGCGGCCGATCCGCGGCCGGGACCGTGTCGAGGCCGAGGACCCGCGCGTTCCAGCTGTGGAACGCAAGCAGCGAGAGCAGATGTGGAATCGCGATCCCGTACTTGACCTGACCGTTCGTGTACCAGCCGAGCACGTGCTCAGACGCGCCGCGGGTGGTCCGGTAGAGGCCCTCGATCGCGGCCAGCTTCACCGGCTGCGTCGTCGCGACATCTCGAGCGACCCAATCCCCGACGAGCACTTGCACGGGTGAAGCGAGCGCAGCGATCGTCACCGGGATCGTGAACGCCGTCCGCTCGTACCGCCCCCAGCGGCCCCGCAGCGCACCGACGGCGTAGGCGCCCGCGACGAGGAAGCCGACGACGATATAGCCGGCCACATACATGTGGATCAGCTCGTTCCACAGGAAGCTGTTCCCGAACAGCGCCGCGAGCGGGTGCACGTCGACCGCCTTGCCCCCGCGCAGGCGAAAGCCCGAGGGGTGGTTCATCCACGCGTTGACCGAGATCACCATCAGCGAACCGGTGAATCCGGCCAGCACCACCGGTATGCCGCTGGCGAGGTGAGCACGTGGCGAGAGCCGGTCCCAGCCGTAAACGTAGATGCCGATGAAGATCGCCTCGGCGAAGAACGAGAACCCCTCGACCGCGAACCCGAGCCCGAATACGGACCCGAACGTGGCCGTGAAGTTCGGCCACAGCAGGCCCATCTCGAAGCTCAAGATCGTCCCGGTGATCACGCCTACGGCGAACAGCGCGACCATCACCTTGGTCCAGCGCCGCGCGAGCACCCGATACAGCGGATCCCCGGTCCGCATATGTCGCCACTCGACGAACATCACCATCGCCGGGAACGCGATCCCGAAGCAGACGAGCGGGATGTGGCACGCGAACGACAGTGCCTGCATCTGGCGCGCCTGCAACAGGTACGCCTGGTGGACCGGCGCAAGCGAGTGCGCCGTGGCCCTCAATTGCTTGCCGGCGATAGGTCCACGCTGACGTTAGCCTAACTCGCTCCGATCGCCGAGACGCAGGTCATCGAATCATCGGGCGGCGGCCGAGCGGCGGCGAGTTGGGGTGGTCGTGCTCCGGCGCCGGCGGCTCGGCCGCGTCGGCTTGGCCCGCTGATCCTTGGGCACGGCCGCCTTGACGAGGTCCTTGACGAGCCGCGGCAGCTCCGCGCTCAGATACTTGGCCATCCGCTCCTCGTCGCGGCGGATTGCGGCCGCCAGCCGAGCGGTGTCACGGTCGCCGACCTCGGTCGCGAACACCTCGATCCGGGAGTACAGCGCGATCTCGACCTGCTCCTCGCGCAGCTCCTCCTGGACGTTACGCAGATGGGTTTCGGCCTGCTCGGTCAGTGCCGCGCGGATCACCCCGACCTGCCCCTTGACCGCGGCGAGCGTCTTGCCGGCGACCTCGGCCACGGCGCCCGGCACCGCGCCGTCGCTGGTCGAGCCGCCAAGCTGCTTGATCCGACGCGCGACGAGGCGCTTGTGGCCGCGCGTCTCGGTCAGGTGCTTGCGGAGCCGCTTCTTGTACGCCTGCTTCTCGGTCAGGCCGATGTGGGCGGTCAGGTCCGCCTCGAGCTCGGCCTCCTTTGCGTGCGCCTCAGCGAGCCACTGCACAAGCTTGGTGTCGCGTTGATTCAGTTCTTTTGCCGCCATGGCCGTACCTCCTAAAGAGCGTGGGTGCTCGCGAGCTACCCGCCCCCACGCATCCGTAGTCCACGGCCACGTCCGTCAACCGGTGTCCGCGACCTTGATCGCGGACGAGTCCTCGTCCTCGGCGAGCAGATCGAGCACGGCCCGCTCGAGCCGGCGGCGCGCGCGGTGCTCGCCGTCCTGGATCCGGTCCAAGCCACCGACGGCTCCCCGGATCGTCCAGCCCGACAGATACCGATCAAACACGCGCGGGTCGATGTACGCACGGCGCGCGACGGCGGGCGTGTTCCCGAGCACCTCGGCGACTTCGCGCGTGACCGCGTTGATCACACGCTTGCGGGCGGTCACCGTCCGCCGGAGCTCATCGTGCGCCGCCAGCGCGACCGATGCGAGCACGGTCGCGTTCCAAGTGCGGAAGTCCTTGGCGCTGAACTCGGGACCGAGTCCGCGCTTGATGTAGTCGTTGATGTCGTCGGAGCGCAGCGGATGCCAGCGGCGGCGGTCACGGTACGCGAGCAGCTCATCGGGGCCGCCGCGGCGCCGCTTGAGCTCCGACACGAGCTCGACGCTCAGCGGGTCGCTGACCTGGTGAACCCGACGCACGCCGCTCTTGGCCGGGTAGTCGAACACGATCGCTCCGGCGCTAACGGACACATGCTCACGCCGGATCGTGGCCAAGCCGAGCCCACCGCCCTGCTCGGCGTATTCCTCCCCGCCGATCCTGAACAGCCCGACGTCGAGCAGCCGGACCGCGCCCGCGAGCACTCGCTCACGGCTCGGCTCGGCCGGCTTCAGATCGCGTTCGACACGGCGTCGCAGCGCGGGCAGCCGCTCGGCGAACTCGGTCATCTCGCGGAACTTCTGCCGGTCGCGCTGTTCGCGCCAGCGCTGGTGGTACAGGTACTGCTTGCGACCGGCCGCGTCGGTCCCGGTCGCCTGCAGGTGGCCGAGTGGATCGATGCAGATCCAGACCTGTGTCCACGCGGGCGGGATCGTAAGCTCGCGGATCCGCGCGAGCGTGTCGGCATCCTCCACGCGGTCGCCGCTCGAGTCCACGTAACCGAAACCACGCCCGCGCCGCACGCGGCGTAGCCCCGGACGCGAGCAGTCTGAGCGTCGCAGGCGTGGCCTGCGTGCCGCCCGTCCCGGCGGCGTCAGCCGCCCCGCTCCTTGTGCCGTATCATCGCCTCAGCGCAGATACCCAACCAGCGTCGGGGCAAAACTAGTGGAGACAACGCCTTACGAGTTCACCGTGGGCCTGATGGAAGTCGACCCAGACCTCGGGCGCTTTCTGACTGATGAAGAGCTGGCCGAGTTGGCCCGGATCGCGCTCGTGACTCGGGACGTAACCGGGGAGATCGACGTCGCCGAGCTGCTGCAGAACGAGGACGCCTACGGCGTGCTGATCCACCAGGGCATGGTGCTGCGCCGGATCCGGGTCGGCCAGCGTGCGACGCTGCGACTGCTCGGTCCCGGAGAGATGCTGATCCTCGGCGACTCACCCCGGTCGGCGCTGGTCGCAGAGAACGACTACACCGCCATCGCGGACACGCGTCTGGTAATGCTCGATGACCGGCTTATGGACGCCGCTCAGCGCTGGCCGCGGCTGTTTGCCGCGCTCCAGAGCAAGATGGCCGAGCAGAACGAGCGGCTCGTGGTTCAACTCGCGATCTGCCAGCTCCCGCGCGTGACCGACCGTCTGCTCGCGCTGATGTGGCTGCTCGCCGAATGGTGGGGGCGTGTGACGCCCTCCGGCGTGATCCTCCCGTTGGCGCTCACCCACGACGCGCTCGGCGGGATGATCGGCGCCCGGCGACCGACGGTCACGCTTGCGCTCGGCGAGCTGAGCGAGCGCGGGGCGATCGTGCGCCATGACCGTGGGTGGCTGCTGTTGGAGGGACTGTCGGAGCCGACGGACGTTGCCGGGCCCGCTGAGGTGCCCGAGCTCCTCGGCCTCGAGCCCACCGCCTGGAGCGCCGACGAGATGCGCGTCAAGCCGAACGGGGTCGAGCAGGATCACCTGACCCACCAGGAGCTGCTGGCGTCGGTCGCCCGTCTGCGCAGCGAGCACGTCGTCAATCGCGAGCGTGTGAGGGAGCGGCTGGCGGCGGCGGAACGCTCCCGCGAGATGGTCTCGGAGCGCCGAGCGCGCAGCAGGCGCGAACGCCGCTAGCTGTCGATTGGCTCCATCATCATGATCGCGCCTGAGCCATCGCCGTCGTGGTTGTCTCCGAGCGGCAGCAAGGTCACGCGACAGTCGAACCGCTGACCGCGCCGGTTGACGGCCCGGAGAACGGTCTCCGCGCGCTCCGATTCGCCCGCCAGCACCGTCCGCAACTGGGACTTAATCTGCTCGACCGGGAGCCCGAAGTCGAGCGACAGCAGATGCTGGTCGCCGACCTCCTCGGCGGACAGACCCCAGAGCTCGCGCGCCTGGCTGTTCCAGATCTGAACGTGCTGGTTGCGGTCGATCACCGCAACCGCCAGTCCGATCGTCGTCAGCACCGTCTCGAGGAACACGTTGAGGTCGTTGAGCTCGAGGGTCCGATGGCGGAGCTCGTCGTTCATCGTCTCGAGCTCCTCGTTGCCGGATTGGAGCTCCTCGTTCATCGTCTCGAGCTCCTCATTCGTCGACTGAAGCTCCTCGTTCATCGTCTCTAGCTCCTCGTTCGTCGACTGAAGCTCCTCGTTCGTGGTCTCGAGCTCCTCGACCGTTGACTGGAGCTCCTCGTATGCCTGCTCGAGCTCACGCTTGGACGTCGTCACCTCGAGTTGCAGCCCGTGTGCGTCGGTCACGTCGGTATACGTGATGCTGGTTCCGAGCAGCACGCCGTCGGCCAGCATTGGCGCCAGACGAACGTCGAGGATCAGCTCCTCATCAGCCACCTTCCACGGCACGGCCTGGATGTCCGTGCCACGCAGGCTCGAGCTCAGGTTGTCGAGATGGCTGCGCAGCTCGACCGGGCGGTAGGACAGCTCGAGGTCCTGGATCGGTCGGCCAAGGTCGTGCAGGCCGAGGTTGAACATCCTCCGTGCGGTGGCGCTCGCCATCATCAACACCCCTTCCGCATCGAGCACGACCTGCGCCCCGAGGCCGAGGTCGAACGCAGCCTCGCGCAGAGTCGTGGCGACGCTCTGCGAGGCACCGTTCCCCGGATCGGCGGCCAACACCCGCACGCGTTCGCGCAGGGCGGGCTTGACGACCTTGCGTAACACGCGGCGCTTGAGATCGACTGGGGTGAACAGATCGTTGTGGGTGATCAGCATCTCGGACTTGCCGAGCAGCAGCACGCCGTCGTCGTCAAGCGCAAAATGGAACCGTCGCAGGATCTGCGATTGCGTCTCGGCGTTGAAGTACATCAGCGTGTTACGGCACACCAGCAGGTCGATGCGCTAGATGGGCGCGTCCTGGACGAGGTCGTTGCGGCCGAAGATGACGGCGCGACGGAGGTCCTTGCGGAACACGTAGCGCTGGCCGGTACGCTCGAAGAAGCGCTCGATCGCCTCGCGCGGGACATCCT
>Ga0302325_10016616_pt1 | contig 15582 bp, 12 predicted proteins | sample Palsa_T0_2_FD_201948 | JGI IMG/M metagenome (GOLD analysis project Ga0302325, IMG submission 201948) | Peat permafrost microbial communities from Stordalen Mire near Abisko, Sweden - Palsa_T0_2 | ecosystem: Environmental > Terrestrial > Soil > Palsa > Peat permafrost | place: Sweden: Abisko...
GACAGAAACTGGTCGGTCTGGACGATACTGACTTCCCGATCCGACGTGATTACGAGCGACTCATTGTTGCTCGAAGTGGAGCACGTTCCCACATTGATCGTTCCGCTTGGAGTGAACGTCGTCGTCAGGGTGCCGGTGCCGTTCGAGGCGACGGTGAAAGTGCCGCTGACCGCGCCGGTGCAGACGTCGCCCAACGAGCCGTCGTTGACAGTCTCCGTACCGGCAACAGTGCCACCCGTCGCACTGGTCGGCGTGGCGGTGAGCAGGCCGTTGCCTACAAGAACTCCGGTGTCACCCCCGCTGGTAACCGACCCGCGAAAGGCGGCGACATAGGTGCCGTCGAAGTCCGCCGCACTGAAAATTGGAGGTGGTGGTGTCGGATGTCCGCCCCTCCAGGGTTTGGCGAAGCTCACCCCGCCCATAGCCAACGCCGCGACCACACCGATTACTAGACCTGTCCGTGCTTTCATAAATGCTCTCCTGTTGAGGGGCGACCCCGTTCCCTCGGGAAAGCATGTCAGAAAAGCATGAACGAAGCTAATCGAGGCGTGCTTAGATAAACTTAGCCCGCGATTCGTCGTTGCTCGATGACCGTCAGGATAGCGCCGATTATGTCGGCTTTCCTTGCCGGTTTGGCGACGTGCGCGTCGCATCCGACCTCCCGGCATTCCCGAATATCGTCCTCGAGGGCGGAGGCGGTCAGCGCTATGATCGGCGTGCGCAGGCGGCGATTTTCATTTTCCCACTGACGAATCCGGCGCACCGACGTGAATCCATCGACCACCGGCATCTGGATGTCCATCAGGACGACGTCGTAATGACCGGCGATAAACTTGTCGTATGCAACCGCCCCGTTTTCGGCGGTCTCGACCGCGCATCCGCCCCCTCGCAGATAGACCTCGAAGAGCATGCGGTTATCCTCGGAATCCTCGGCCAGCAAGATCCTGAGCTGAGCCGACCCGAGCGGCATCAAGAGTGCCGAGGCGCGCGCCGCCTCGGCCATCGGATGCGACTGCAGGCGGGGCGGCACGCCCAGAGCGGTGCCGACTCGTTCGATAAAATCCGCATGGCGTACCGGTTTGACCAGGCAGTTGCGCAGTCCAAGCCGCCTGAGCGTGGGAATCAGAATATGCGGCTTGTCGGCGGTGATCATCGGAATTACGATGGCGTCCGGAATGGCGCGGCCGATCGCCGCAATCCGCTCGAGTTCGGCCTGATCTGCCGATGCGCACTCCACGAACACCATGTCGCCGTGCCGCGGCGACTGATCCATTATCGCCGCGGGGCTATCGACCTCGACTATATTCGCGCCGCACTCCTCGAGCAGCGCGCGCAACGCCGCACGATTGTTCGCCCCGCGATCCGCCACGATCGCGCGAACGTTAACCAGATTGAGCGGCGGTGGATGCGGCAGGCTTGCCGGTATCGCCTCAAAGCAGGCCGTGAAATGGAAAACGCTGCCCTGGCCGGGTTCGCTCTCCGCCCACACTCGTCCGCCCATCAACTCGACCAATTGCTTGACTATCGAGAGACCAAGCCCGCTGCCGCCATAGCGCCGCGCAGTCGAGGTATCCGCCTGGGTGAAGCTCGCGAAGATTGAATCGATCATGTCGCGATCGATTCCCATGCCCGTATCGGCAACCGTGAAATGAAGCTCGTCGGAGGTCTCTCCAGCGGCAACCGTGAGCGCCACTTCGCCGCGCTCGGTAAACTTGATCGCGTTGCCAATCAGGTTCACCAGAACCTGCCGCAGACGCATCGAGTCGCCCACCAGCACGGCGGGAACGCCAGGTTCGCGGCGTCCGCTGAGCTCGAGGTTCTTCTCGTAGGCGCGCACCCCAAAGGTCTCGAGCACTTTGTCGAGCAGCTCGCAGAGGTCAAAGCGCGCGTGCTCCAGCGTCAGGCGGCCGCTTTCGACCTTGGCCAGATCGAGCACGTCGTCGATAAGGCCGAGCAGCGCACTGCCGTTGCTCCGCATGACCTGCAGATATTCGCGTTGCTCGGCGTTCATCTCGGTTTCCCACAGCACATCGGCCATGCCGAGAATGGCGTTCAGCGGTGTGCGCATTTCGTGCGACATGTTCGACAGGAACTCGGACTTGAACTTCGATGCGGTCAGCGCCGCCTCGCGCGCCTCGATAAGTTCGCGCTGGGTCTGCCGGATATCGGTGATATCGCGATTTATCCACACGCCGCAGGGCTCGCCGTCTATTTCGATAAGGGCGCCGGAGACCAGGTTAGGCGTGAAGGTGCCGTCGCGGTTGCGGAAGTCGGCTTCGATATTACGCACGATTCCTTCGCGCAGCAGCCGATCCATCGCGCGCTGGCGCTCTTCGGCCGTGCGCCATCGCTGCTGGCTGATGGTGCCCGAGCGCATCGCCTCCTCGCGGCTGAAGCCGGTGCGTTCGAACTCCTTGTTGGCCTGCATAAAGCGGCCGTCGGCCAGCCGCGTCACCACCAGCACGTCGGGCGTGGCGTCGAACACCTTGCGCAGGAGCGCCTCGCTTTCACGCGCGTGCCGTTCGGCAATTTCGCGCTCCGCGATAATCCGTTCGCGTTCGAAGGCCTCGGCGTTGAGCCGGCCCTGGCTCTCATGCAGCATCCGAATCTGCTGGGCTAGAGTCTCGCGAAAGCCCTTGCCTAGCGAGGTCGAGAACAAGGCGACGCCGACACCGGTCAGCAGCGTGAGAAAGCGATGGAGCGCAAACGGGTCGTGGCCCGGCGCAAAGTGATAAAAGACCGCAAAGGCCATAAGGCCGAATATCACCAGCGTGGATTGCCACACCGGCCCCCATGGAATCAGCGCGCCCGTCCCCACGAAGAGCAGCAGAAGCGCCGCTTCGAACGGCCCGTACTGTCTCGTTATCAGTGCCACCGCGGTTTCGTTCGAAACCACCGCGAGACATACGGCGAGCGTAATCTCGCGCCAATGGTGAGCGAAGAAAGGCCGGCGCGCCACGACGAACAGCCCCAGGCCCAGCATGATGTTGAGCGAGCGCGGAACCAGGGTCGCCTGCACGCGGCCTTCATGAAAAATGGCCACCAGCAGAAAGCTCACCGTGTTGTAGATAATCAGCAGGAGCGCGGCCGACAGGATCAGCCGGTTGATCCAGCCGCCTGGCCGCGCCTGCCGGGCGAACGTGCCGGCGTCATGGCTGTCGGCGCTCGCGGCTTCGTTTTCGACGGCGATGCCGACGTCGAAAAATCTCAGCAGGAAGTCAAACGAATAAATTCTTGGATTCATCAAGGAGCTATGTCGTGACGGCAAGCCGCCGGGCCACCATAACACGCCTGGCCAAGCTCAACTTATAGTATTGAGGGTCCCTAAATAAGGGCTCGCAAACGCGGCCGCGGCCATCCTCCAAAGCGCCCACAAAGCTTATAAGCGCTCCCAAAGATAGATGTACTGGCTGTTTACGTTAGGCGCCGGGATGCTGCAGGACCGGCACGACCGGCTCGCCGTTACCGATAGCCTGGCCGACGTCGATCGCAACCATGTCGTCGGCCGAGAGGCCGCTGCGAATCTCGACGGTCTGACCGTTGTCGCTGCCCAGCTCGACTTCGGCCAGCCGCAAATGGTTATCGCGTACGACCGGCACGTAGATCTTGCCGTCGCGGAAGACCAGCGTATCGTCCGGTACGATCGGAATGCCGGCCGGCGTCGCAATCGTAAAGGTTATGCGCGCGTACATGCCGGGCAGCAGTTCCCTCGTTTCGTTGACCAGATCAACTTCGACCAGCATGGTGCGGCTTTCGACGTCGAGCGCCTTGGCGTGGCGGGTAACCGTGCCGGTGAAGACAGTGTGCGGATATTCGCCTATCCGAATCTGCGCCGGATCGCCGTCGCGGATGTACGGCGCCAGCGTCTGCGGCACGTCGGCATATATTCGCAGCGGTGAAAGCGTCGCCATCGCGACGATCGGCGTCGAGGCGGCGGCCGGCGTCGTGGTCGCGGGAATCAGTGCGCCCTCGTCGACATAGCGCGCCGTGACCAGGCCCGAAAACGGCGCCCGGATGATCTCATAAGCTTGCGTCGCCTTGAGCTGACGCCAGGTGGCCAGCGCCTGCAGCATCGTCGCATGCGTTTCGTCGGCGGTCTGCTGGGCGATAACGCCCTGCCGCAGCAATTCCTGATTTCGCTTGTCGGTTATTGCCGCGATACCGTAGTTGGCATAGGCGTTGGCCGTCTCCTGGTCGAGCTCGGGCGACTCCAGAATCGCCAACAGTTGGCCCTTTTCGACGCGCTGCCCCTTATCGACCAGAATCTTCTTCAGGTAGCCGGAAACTTTGGCGTAAATCGGCGTCTCGATGAAGCCGTGGATTCCCGCGGGGAGCTCGAGTGTTCGCGTGGCCGGCGACTCGATCACGTGCATCACGAGCACGCGGCGGCCCGCCGACAGGGTCTGGGCGAGCTGGTCGGTCTGGCGGCCTATCCACATCTCGCGCGCCATCACGAGTCCCGCCGTCGCCGCGACGACGGCCGCGATCGCCAGAATCCAGCCGACTACGAACAGGCGCCCCGGCGGTGCGGCCTGATACTCACGAGGATTATCTTGATGTTCAGCCACTATCTCGACCTGAAATCCGTCGCCGCGCAGGCGGCGGGACAAAACGACTAACGGCGGACAAACGTCACGCCGTCGAACCTGAAAACACTGCTAAATATGCGATTGCGGACTGCCACGTCCATAATTTAGGATAGAGAATCATCGGCGCCCCGGCAAGCTCGTTATGTTGTCTCGCGTGTCTCGCTTCGATTATTACGCACCCATAATTGCCCGCGCGTGCGGCTCGCATAGTTGCTCCGACTGGTCAAAAATGTAACAAAGGATGGTTAACTGCGGGGTCGTAGTTCAGCCCGGTTAGAACGCCGGCCTGTCACGTCGGAAGTCGTGGGTTCAAATCCCATCGGCCCCGCCATTGATTGATTAAAGGGCGGCCCGCCGGAGATCGAACCCGGCTATCGGCTGTGTAGTAAGGTAAGGGAATTTGAAGCTTACGGAACAAACCAGGAGCGTCACGCGCGAGGCCGGCCTGCATGCCCGGCATTGGGTCGTGATCGACGCCGACGGGCGGCCGCTGGGCCGAGTCGCTTCACGGGTGGCAAGCATCCTGCGCGGCAAGCATCGGTCGGATTTTACACCTCATCAGGACATGGGCGACTTTGTCGTGGTGGTCAACGCAGCCCGGGTGAAACTTACCGGCGCCAAGCTCGAAGACAAAATCTACTATCGCCATACGGGTTATCCCGGCGGCGTGCGGGCGGTCACGGCTGGCAAGATGCTGGCGACACGGCCGGAGCGGCTCATCGAGTCGGCTGTGCGTGGGATGCTGCCGAAGAATCGGCTCGGCCGCGCTCTATTCACCAAGCTCAAGGTTTATAAGGACGCCGAACATCCGCATGCGGCCCAGAAGCCAGAAGCGGTCAAGGCCTGATCGGAAAAGGATTCGTCGGTAATCGACAGATGGCAGCAGACATCAGGAAATCGGAAATCTGGAAAGTAGGCAAGCGCAAGACCGCGATCGCCCGCGTGCGCCTGAAGCCCGGCAGCGGCACGATCACCGTCAATGAGCGAACCCTCGAGGATTATTTCCCGCGCGACACCTCCCGGATGCTGATCATGGCGCCGTTCGAGGTGACCGATACGCGCGGCCAGTTCGACGTCGTTGCGAGCGTCAACGGCGGCGGTATCGCCGCGCAGGCCGAAGCGGTCCGGCTCGGCATTTCACGCGCGCTGATCATCTCGGATGAGGCGCTGCGGCCCGCTCTGCGCAAGAGCGGGATGCTGACGCGCGACCCACGCGAGGTCGAGCGCAAGAAGTACGGCCGTCATAAGGCGCGCAAGCGTCCTCAATACTCCAAGCGCTAAGCCCTGCCCTTCGTTCGCCAGCGCTTCGATTTGATCCGCCGCGAACGGGGCGGTTTGGTTGGCCGATGTTATGGTTTCGTGATATTTCACCATGACGCGCTCATAATCGGCCCGGAGGGTCACCCGTTTTTCGATGGCCTCGCAAGACAGAGTCAAGGTCGCCGTTCTCGGCGCGTCGGGATACGCAGGTATCGAGGCAGTTCGACTGCTCGCCACTCATCCCAACGTCGAACTGACAATCCTCACTTCGGAACACTACAGTGGGCGTGAAGTCGCCGACGTTTACCGCCATCTGGCGGGTTACGATCTGCCCGTCTTTGAGGAACTCCGCCCCGAGTTTATCGCCGGCCGCGCCGACGCCGTACTGTCATGTCTGCCCGAGCGCACCGGCGCCCCGATTATCGCGAACCTGATCGATCACGGCCTCAAGGTAATCGACCTGTCGGCGGATTTCCGGCTGCGCGATCCCGCCGCATATCGGGCGACCTACGGCGCCGAACATCCTGCGCCGGCGCTGCTCGCAAGGGCGGTTTATGGGCTCACCGAGTTCCATCGCCATGAAGTGCGCGAGGCGAACCTGGTCGCAAATCCCGGATGCTATCCGACCGGAGCCCTCCTCGGCCTGCTGCCTCTGATCCGCCGCGACCTGATCGATCCGGCGTCAATAATTATCGATTCGAAATCCGGCACCACCGGCGCGCGCCGCGCCGCGGCAGTCGATCAGCTCTTTGCCGAAGTGAATGAGAACTTCCGCGCATACAAGGTCGGCAGTCATCGCCATACGCCCGAGATGGAGCAGGAGATCGGATCGGCGCTGGGCCGCGAAGTCGCGATTCTGTTCGTGCCGCATCTGCTGCCGGTAACCCGCGGAATCCTCACCTCGATCTTCACTCGACCGCGCGCCGGCACCGCCGAGCAGGATGTGCGCGCTGCCTTCGAGGCCAGCTTCGCAAAGTCGCGGTTCGTCCGCCTGCTCAAGCCCGGCGAGCTGCCCGAGCTGCGCAACGTTCGGGCAACCAATTATTGCGAGATCGCTTTCGTGCTCGATCGCCGCTCGCAAACTTTGTGCATCCTGACCGCGATCGACAACCTCGGCAAAGGCGCCGCGGGACAGGCGATCCAGAACCTCAACCTGATGATCGGCTGCGACGAGGCGACCGCCCTTACCTCCGCCGCGCCCGTGCCCTGAGCACCGCGCTCGTCTTTCGGGAGATTTACGATGCTCGAACTGTACCATCACAGCACGTCTGTATGTGCCGCTAAGGTCCGCCTCGTCCTCGGCGAGAAGAAGCTCGAATGGACCGGTCACTTTATCGATATCTTCAAAAGCGAACAGTACGACCCTGCGTATCTGAAACTCAATCCGAAGGGCGTGGTGCCAACGCTGGTTCACGACGGCCGCGTTATCCGCGAATCGACGCTTATCGATGAGTACCTCGATGAGGCGTTTCCGACGCCGGCGCTGATGCCGGCCGACCCGTACTCGCGCGCCCGGATGCGGCTGTGGCCCAAGATGGTCGACGAGACCGTGCATATCGCGTGCGCCGCCGTCACGTTCGCGCTGTTCCATCGATTCAACGTGCTCAAGATGGCGCCCGACGAGTTGGAAATTTATATCAACAACACCCGCGAACCCGTTTTTCGCGAGCGCAAGCGCGGATGGGTCCATCAGGGGCTCGACGCGCCCGACGTTCGCCAGGCGATCAAGATTCACGACAAGATGCTGGCCGATATGGAGGCCGCTCTCGCCGAGTCAACGTGGGTGGCCGGACCCGATTACTCGCTGGCCGACATTTCGCTGACGCCTTATGTCAACCGGCTCGCGATGCTCGGGCTCGAGGGCATGTGGCGGCGTCGGCCACATGTCGCCGACTGGTTCGCACGCATCAGCACGCGTCCGAATTTCAAACCCGCAGTGATCGAATGGATTCCGGAGCCGATGGCCGCCGCGATGAAGAAAAACGGCACCGAGCAGTGGCCGTACGTCGAACGTACGCTCGAGGCCGCCTGACCAGGCCGCGGTTCAGCCGCCGCGCCGCATCAGTTCTACTATATCGTAACCGGTGATCGCCCGGCTCTTCTCCGCCCAATCGGCGAGTTCGGCTCGCGCGATCAAACCCTCCTGCGCGCCCTTTGCCAGATCGATAAGCGCCATCTTGATCGTCGCCTCGTCGACCATCTCACCGGTCTCCGGATTGACCATCGAGCCGCCGCCACGCGCATGATAGAGCCGGACAATTCGGCGCGCCTCCTCAATCTGGTCACCGGTCGGCGTGTAGCATTCGTTGGCGATCGTCGCCTGCTGCGGATGAACCACCCAGGTGCCGTCCATCCCCAAGTTCGCCGCGCCGCTATTCTTGTCGCGCAGGCCGTGCTCGATATCGGCGATTCGTTCGCGCGAGTCGCCGTCGCGCCATAACCGCAGATAGACATTGTCGAGCGCGTGCAGGCCGTACGCTTTGGCCACCACGACGGTCGCCTGTTTGACGTAGTGGAAGTTGCGATTCTGGTCAGCTACCACTTCCCTGATTCCGACGCTCGCTGCGAAATCGGCGATACCGAAAACGAGTCCGCACATCCGGCCTGACGCCGCAGCGATTTCAGCGGCATGCAGGACTGCCCGCGGCGTTTCGATCAGGGCCTCGATGCCGAGGCTATAGCTCCAGCCCGCGCCCGCTTCAAGCTCGTCAAGGGCCGCGGCAACCAGCGCGATATCGGCGGCGTCGCGAACCTTGGGGATCACGACTCCGTGAAAGCGATTCGGCGCACCGATCACGATCGCCTCGAGATCTCCGCGGAAAAACGGCGACTGGATATTGTTGGGCCGCACGGTGATGACCTTGGCACCAAAATCGATCGTATTGAGGGCATCCACTGCCACGCGCCGGCTGCGATCGCCCTTGTGCTCGTAGGGGCAGGCGTCTTCGAAATCCGCCATCACGCAATCGACCGGCGCGCGGACCGGATCGGCGGCGTTGCGATGGAGCTTCGGGTTATGCGCCGGATAGGTCAGAACCGTGCGCGGAATGACCGGACGCGTACCGTTGTCGAGAAGGTACATGTGATCGATTGCCCCGCGTCTAGCGGCCTTCCATTATCCGGCGACCGATAATCTCGAGCTGGATTTCGCTGGTGCCTTCGAAAATCGACAGCACCCGCGCGTCGCGCCAGTAGCGCTGGACGTCGAACTCCATCGAGTAGCCGTAGCCACCGTGAATCTGCATCGCTTCACGGGCAACGTGCTCCGCCGTCTCTGCGGCGAAAACTTTCGCCATGCCGGCCTCGTAGTCGCAGCGCTTACCGCTGTCCTTCTGCGCCGCCGCAAAATATGTGAGCTGGCGCGCGGCCTCGACCTCGACCGCCATGTGCGCGATCTTGTGGCGAATCACCTGGAAGTCACCGATCGGCTTGCCGAACTGCGTGCGCTCATGTGCGTAGCGGACCGCCGATTCGAATGCCGCCTGCGCCACGCCCACGCCGCGCGCCGCGGTCTGAATCCGCGCTTCCTCATAGCTACCCATCAGTTGATAGAAGCCCTTCCCCTCCTCACCGCCGATCAGATTCGCGGCGGGCACGAACGCGTCATCGAAGGCGAGGCTGTAACTGCGCATCCCGTGATAACCGACTGTCGCGATCGGCTCGCCGCTCAGCGTCGGCGGCGCAAAACCGTCGCCCGGTTCTTTTTCCATCAGAAGGAGCGAGAGCCCGCGATGGCGCGCGGCAGGATCAGGATTGGTGCGCGCCATGATAGTTAGCAGGTTCGCGCGATTGGCGAACGTGCACCACATCTTGGAGCCGGTCAGATAATAGCCGTCGCCGCGCCTGGTTGCGCGTGTCTTGAACGACGCCGTATCGGAGCCGCCGTCGGGCTCGGTGAACGCCGCCGCGGAGAGCAGCTCGCCGCTGGCGATCTTCGGCAGAAATTTGCGCTTCTGTTCGTCAGTGCCGTGACTGCGGATAAGCGAGCCGGTAATCAAGTTGCGGGTCATCACGGAACCCACGGAGAGCCATCCGCGCGAGAGCTCCTCGGTAACGATTGCCATCGAGATGTAGTCGAGGCCGAGGCCACCGTCCTCGGGCGGAAAAATGATTCCGAAATAGCCGAGCGCCGCCATCTTGGCGAGCACCTCGGCGGGAATCTCCTGGTTATTGCGGTCGAGCTCGTTGGCAATCGGCGCGATTTCATGATCGACAAATTCGCGCACTGAGCGGCGGATATCCTCATGCTCGGGCGTGAGCAATGACATGATGAAGTTCTCCCCTGGCGAAGCGCCGGCGATCGGCAGGCGCGTCCGGATCTTAGCCGTCGGCGGCGCCCAAGGGCCAGCCGTCCGTTTGATGGTAACTTCGTGCCTCGGGGAGGCGCTGGTAATGGCCGCGCGCCGTCTCTATAGTGCGGAACCTGTCGGCAGTTCAATGCAGCGGCCGCCGCTGACACGATGACCCCATCGGTAACCAGGCTCGCAGCCGAATTGCGCCGCACGATCGAAGGCGACGTGCGTTTCGATCGCGGCTCGCTGATCGTCTATTCGACCGACGCGTCGAACTATCGGCGAGTTCCCATCGGCGTGGTGGTTCCGCGCCACGAGGGTGACGTCGCCCGCGCGATTGGGCTTGCGCGCGAGAATCGCATCCCGATCCTGGCGCGCGGCGGCGGCACCAGCCTGGGCGGCCAGACCTGCAACGCGGCGCTGGTGCTCGATTTCTCGACATATATGAACACGGTGATCGCGATCGATCCGGCGGATCGAATCGTCACCGTCGAGCCCGGCGTGATCCAGTCAGGCCTCGATCGCCAGCTCGAGCCGCACGGACTATTTTTCGCTCCCGACCCCACCACCAGCGACCGCTGCACGATCGGCGGCATGATCGGCAACAACTCATGCGGGGCTCATTCGGCCGCTTACGGCAAGACCGCCGACAACCTGCGCGCGCTCGACATGATACTGGCCGACGGTACGCGGCTCAGTCTATCGGCAGCAGCCGGCGACGACCTGCGCGCGGCGGCTTCCGGCGGCGCGCGCGCCGGCACGATCGTTGAGCAGCTCGACCATCTGCGCGACGGCCGCGGCGAACTGATCCGCAATCGCTATCCGAAAATCCCGCGCCGCGTATCGGGCTACAACCTCGACTGGTTGCTGCCCGAGAACGGCTTCAACCTGGCGCGCTCAATCGCTGGTTCCGAGGGCACCCTCGGCATCATACTTAAAGTAACACTTGAGGTTGTGCCAAAGCCGAAGATGCTCGTGCTGGTCGTGATGGGCTTCGACGATATTTACTCTGCCGCCGATCAGGTGCCATGGATTCTTGAGCATCGCCCAGAAGCGCTTGAGGCCTTCGACCATGCGCTGGTCGATTTTGCTCGCGAAAAAAAGATTCCAGCGATTAATCTGCTCCCCGATGGACGAGCGTTTCTGATCGCCGAGGTCGGCGGCGGCGATTCCGACGAAGCGGGCGATCGCGGAAATGCCCTGATGGAGCGCGCGCGGCGAATCCCCGGATGCGCGGCGCTGATGCTCACGGACGCGCGCGAACGTAACGCTGTATGGGCCCTGCGCGGTTCCGGTCTGGGCGCCAGCGCGTTTATCAAGGGTCGGCCACGCACGTGGCCGGGCGCCGAGGACACGGCCGTTGCGCCGGCGCGGCTGGGCTCGTATCTGCGCCGGCTGGTACGACTACTCGATCGGCGCGGGCTGCTGGCTGCGTCATATTACGGCCATTTCGGGGAAGGATGCGTCCATTGCCGGATAAATTTCGATTTTATGACGACGCGCGGTATCGCGAATTTCCGCGCGACGATGTTCGATCTTGCGGACCTGGTCGCGGAGTTCGGCGGCTCGCTGTCGGGCGAGCACGGCGACGGTATAGCGCGGTCGGAGCTGCTGCCGAAAATCTTCGGTGCCGACCTGATCGACGCGTTCGGCGAGTTCAAGCGTATTTTCGATCCCGACGGCCTGATGAATCCGGGTGTAATCGTGGCGCCCGAACCGATCGATTCGCATCTGCGCGTCAGTCCGCTTGCCTCCGCGCCACCGCTTCCAACCCATTTCGATTTCAGCGCGGAGAATGGCCTCGCCGGTGCGGCAATGAAGTGCGTGGGAATCGGCAAGTGCCGCAAGCTCGATGGCGGCACGATGTGCCCGTCGTACATGGCGACGCGCGACGAGACCCATTCGACGCGGGGCCGGGCCCATCTGCTGTTCGAGGCACTGACTACCGGCGCACACGGCTTCGACGATCCCGCGCTGGGCGACGCGCTCGACCTGTGCCTGTCGTGCAAAGCGTGCAAAACCGAATGCCCGGCGGGCGTCGACATGGCCGCCTACAAGGCCGAGTTCCTGGCAAATCACTATCAGATGGCGCGCCGCCCTCTGTCGTCGATATTCTTCGGACGTATCGCCGATATCGCGAAGGCGGCCTCGCATACGCCGCGCCTCGCCCGCGCGCTCTCCTCAGGTGCGATGGCGCACATAGCGCGCCGCGCCCTTGGAATCCATCGCGAGCGCAGGCTGCCGGGCTTTGCGCCGCGATCTTTCGCGTCATTTATGCGCGGCCGGACGCCTGCCAATCCCGACGGTCCGGAAGTCGTTCTGTTCCCCGATACCTTCACCAATTTTTTCGAGCCCGCGGTAGCGCTCGCGGCGCTGCGCCTGCTTGAACGGGCGGGTCAACGGGTGATCGTGCCGGCGACGCCCATTTGCTGCGGCCGGCCGATGTACGACCAGGGTATGCTCGACCGCGCCCGCCGTGTGGTTGGCGCCGCGGCCGCGACGCTCGCACCGTATGCACGGCGTGGGGTGCCAATCGTCGGTCTCGAGCCGAGCTGTATCCTGACGTTTCGCGACGAGCTGCCGGCGCTGTTTCCCGCCGAACCGGATTCGGCGGTTCTCGCGCGCGGCACGATGACGTTCGGAGAGTTCGTCGCCTCGCAGCCCGAAATGCAGATGCCCTCGGCACTCGATGCCGACGTGCTTCTGCATGGGCATTGTCATCAGAAGGCCCTGGTCGGACTCGGCAACGAAACTGCCCTGCTTGGCCGTATCGGCAATGTGCGCCTGAGCGTTCCCGGTTCGGGATGCTGCGGGATGGCCGGCGCCTTCGGGTACGACGAGCGGCATTACGAGGTTTCGCGGCTTATCGGCGAGCGGGTACTGTTCCCAGCTGTTCGCGCGCGCGCGCCGGGGACCGTCGTGGTTGCCGACGGCTTCGCGTGCCGCAATCAGATTCGCCAGTTCTGCCCGGACGTCCGGCCGATCCACCTGGCGCAATTACTGGAACTTTGACGACCGCTGGTGGCGAATCCGCCGGCCGATTACGAGGTACAAAAAGGCGCCTCGCCGTTCCGAGCGAGACGCCTGTCATTCCCTCCGCCTACGAATCGGCACGCCGATTAGAAGAAGTTGCGGAATACTCCGGGCCGATAGCCGTCGCTGTTACGATCACGATCGCGACGATCGTACCGGTAGTTCTGGACGCACTGCGGCTCGTGATGCCGCTGGTAGTACTGCCATTCGCCTGGATGCTGATAGGCCCACGCTGGCTTCTGGCAGCCATTAACCTCATGCGCGGACGCTACCGCCGGAATCGCCATCGCCGTCAGACCAACCAGAGCCAGCACCGCGAAAATCCTGGATTTCATGACCGAAACCTCCTGCCTCATATCCCGAGGCGTTCACATAAAGAACATCAGTCCGGCTGTTCAGGCGGCTTCGGTCGCGGAGGTCGAGTGCTGTTCGCTCCGTGGGAGGCCGTTACAACCTTCTGATTACTACTGGAGCATCAAGGATGCCAATCAGGAGTGGCTGGAATCAGGCTTGTTTTTGAGACGGCCATCGAGCAACTGACGTTTCGGTGTGATCGTCACACCGAATTGTGCGTCCGGGCGCACCAATAGCGTCAGCGCGCCGCTACAGGCGGACAACAGATTGCGCCGGATTGATTGGAGAAAGGGGGCGCGGAATATGGGGGCGGATCGAACCGCCCCCACGATGATCGATCTTTACTATCCGCGCGCCTTGCGCAGCTTGTCGGCCGTCCGCGCGGTCGCGGCGGCGGCATGCTTGGGCTGGGCGGCGCGAGCCGTCTGGAACACCTTGGCCTGAATCGGCACGGCTGCTGCGGGCTTGGCCGGCGCGGCAGCGGTCGGTTCGGCTTCGGGCGCGCTTTCCTGGATCACTGGTGGAGCGGCCTGGGCAGCCGCGGCCTTGGCCGCGATCGCTTCGAGCCTGCGCTCCTTCCATCGCCTAAGTCCGCGCCGCATGTACTCGGGATGTATATCGAGCATGTCGCAGACGTTGTCGAACGAGAAAACCCAGTGCTTGTCCTCAAGGTTGATCCACTCGTCCGCATCGCGAAAGAGCCGCTGACCCTTGCTGCTGGCCGCGTCGATACACTTCATGTAGCACTCGACTGCGTCTTCCAGCACACTCAAAATCAAGCGTTTTTCACCCTCGAGCAGATGCTTGCGGCGCATCGCCTCGAAGTACTGGATCGGTAAAAGCGTGTCCGGTTCAAATAGTCCCGGCAGCTTTTCGTCCAATGTTTCTTTTTCCTGCATCTTTCCTCCCTGATCAGTCTTGCCACTCACACTTGATTCCACCACCACACCCTCCTCTCCTGATCAGACGGCGCATCCTCAGCGCCGGCCATTCGGTGTTGTCGTGCGTCAGTCTTCCATTTCCTTGTAAAGTTCGTTCCAAGCCATCTGGATAGCTTCGAGCAGCGCCTCGTTGGAAGCGTCGGGATCGTCACCGAACTCATCCAAGTCTATCACCCATTGGCGCAGATCTGTGAACCGAACGTCGAGCGGGTTCAAGCCAGGATGATTCTCCTGCAGAACCTCGGCGATCTCTTCGGCCTGATCCCATCTAAGCTGCGACTCATCCATAGGTGGCACGCTCCTTACGCGCCGAATCAGGTAAGTTCCCCGACCGACTTCTTTTCAAGCGCGAGCTTGATTGATTCATCCATAATTCTTTCGGCAAATGGCGTGGTGAGTTCGTTGAGCCGCTCGACCAGTTGGGAAATCCGATCGCGATCGGTGCCGGCGCGCGCCTCTTCAACCTGGGCGGACACCGCCAGGATCTCGCGCCGTTCGTCGTCGTCGACCAACCGGCCGTATTCGCCAAGCTGCTTATTGATGGCGGCGAGGATCTGTTCGGCGTCGTTGCGCGCGGTGATCAGCAGGCGGCGCTCGACATCTTCTTCGCCGTGATCGATAGCCTCTTCGAGCATCCGCTCGATTTCCTCGTCGGTCAGCCCGTAACTCGGCTTGACGTCGACCATATGGCCGCGGCCGGTATCCTCATCGGCGGCCATGACGTTGAGAATGCCGTTGGCGTCGATAAGAAATGTCACCGCGATTCGCGGCACGCCTGCGGGCTTCGGCGAAATCGGACCCAACTTGAAGCGCGCGAGGCTGCGATTATCGGCGGCCAGTTCGCGCTCGCCCTGCACCACGTGAATATCGACATGGGTCTGGCTATCGACCGCGGTCGTGAACATTTCGGTAACGCTGGTGGGAATGGTGGTGTTGCGGAAAATCAGGCGCTCAACCACACCGCCGACAGTTTCAATACCGAGCGATAGCGGCACCACGTCGAGCAGCAGCATGTCGTCATTCGTGCCCATCAGGATTCCCGCCTGTACGGCGGCGCCGAGCGCGACCACGTGATCCGGATCGAGCGAGCACAAAGGCTCGCGGCCGAAAAGA
>Ga0302325_10016617_pt1 | contig 15581 bp, 17 predicted proteins | sample Palsa_T0_2_FD_201948 | JGI IMG/M metagenome (GOLD analysis project Ga0302325, IMG submission 201948) | Peat permafrost microbial communities from Stordalen Mire near Abisko, Sweden - Palsa_T0_2 | ecosystem: Environmental > Terrestrial > Soil > Palsa > Peat permafrost | place: Sweden: Abisko...
TGTTGCGGGCCGCGGAAGATGAAACGGTCTACATCACGCGCACGGGTCTGCACCTGATGACACCGGAGTATGCGAGTCCTGAGCAGATTCGCGGCGAGGCCATTACCGCGCTCAGCGATGTTTACTCGTTGGGGGTCATTCTTTACGAGTTGCTGACCGGCCATCGGCCTTACCGGATGCGGTCGCGGCTCTTCCACGAGATCGTGCGGGTGATCTGCGAGGAGCCTCCCACCAAGCCGAGCACGGCAGTGGGCCTGACGGAAGGACAGCCCATCACCGTGACCCCGGATATGGTCAGCCGCGCTCGCGATGCATCTCCCGCCGAGTTGCGGCGGCAGCTTTCGGGCGACCTCGACAATGTGCTGCTAAAGTCTCTCAGCAAGGAGCCGTTGGGGCGCTACCGTTCAGCCGATCAAATGAGCGAGGATATCCGGCATCATCTGCAGGGCGAGCCCGTGCTAGCGACGAGCGAGACGCTGTTCTATAGAATCGGGAAGTTTCTCCAGCGATATAGGATCTGGGTGATTGCCGCGTTGGCGATGGCTGCGGCGCTTGGCACGGGAGTGGTGACGATTCGGCCAGTGGGGTTGCTCTATTTGGGCGGCGCGCTGCTTACTTTCGGCCTGTGGTATGCCGTAACCGACAGGGTGATGGGCAGGCGGATCGCCGAAAGCAGTTTGTTCCATCCGCGAAATCTCGGGTTCCTTGGTTTTGGTATTGCAGAGGTATTTCGGTTGTTATTTCCCCTGGCTTGGTATCCTTACTTTGCCTGGGGCATAAGCGTCACAATGGTTTGCCCGCTAGTAATCGGATGGCTGGCGCGGGAACGCTGGGCCGGGCGGCTGCTGCTGGATCTCAACCGGCCAATGCCAAGGAAAGTCCGGGTGCTGCCGGCCGGCCTAGGCATTTGTCTCATTCTCTCGATATTGTGGCACGGACCGTTTGCACTGCAAGCGACGCTCGTCCTCTTCATGGTACTCGTGTCGTTCGGTTCTTGGCTTGGCTGCAGGTTGGAGATCCGGGAACAAGGAATCATCCGTTCGGGCAGACTGCTGCGCTGGGGAAACATCGAATCGTACGAGTGGACCTGGGAGAGCTTAGGGTGGTACCAGCCCGACCACAGTGTCCTGAAGGTGCATGTGCGGCGCCTGCTGAAAGCGATGCCTCCGTTTAGAATGCTGGTCCAGCCCGAGCGGCGCGAGGCCGTTGATGCCGTGCTGTCCCGCTACCTCTCGGATTGGCCGATGGCCGAGGAACAGGCGCTGAAAGCGCTGCCTCCGTTTAGAATGCTGGTCCCGCTCGAGCGGCGCGAGGCAGTTGATGCCGTCCTGTCCCGCGACCTCTCGGATTGGCCAACAGCCGAGGAGCAGGCGCTCGGCAAGCCACAGTTAGAAGTGGATGGAATCTTCCGCGAGGCGCCGGCGACCGCACTATTTGGTAAATGGATCTGGCTCATCATCATCCTAATCCTGTTCTTTATCTGGAAAGCGGTCTTCCAACCGCGGCGTGCTGTGTACACGGTAGTGTTCTCCAATGAAGCTGCTCTAACCGACTTGAGCAAAGGCGTATCGCTTGATCAGTTGATAGCGCAGCAGCGCGCGTTTATTATCGCCAATCAAGACCAGGTACAGATTGAAACGAGAGTTGAGATACAGGGTCATAACCGGCTCCGCGTTAAGATCACGGCAGGACCACACCAGGGAAACGAAGGGCTTGTCATTCCTTGATGCTTCCAAAATTACATGCGAGTGTATCCTCATCATTATCGTGAGCTATTCCCGGCGGAGATCCCGCTATTTGGGATAGGTGGAGCATGACACCGGAGCGCTTTCGACAGATTCGCAATCTTTTTGAGGCGGTCGTGGAACGCCCGGCGGATACGCGCGACACGTTTTTCGCGGAAGCCTGCGTGGGGGATTCCGATTTGCAAGCGGAAGTCGAGCGCCTGTTGGCAGCGCACCGGCGCGACACGGATCTGCTGGCCGGGCCGTCACGTCGGCCCCTACGAGATCCTGCGCGAGATCGGCCACGGAGGAATGGGGACGGTTTACTTGGCCGTGCGCGCCGACCGCGCTTTCCGCAAACAAGTGGCGCTCAAGATCGTGCGCCCGGAGGCCGGCAGCGAGGAGGTGCTGCGGCGTTTTCAGCGGGAACGCGAGATGCTGGCCACTTTGGACCACCCCAATATCGCGCGCCTGCTGGACGGCGGAGAAGGGCATTGTCAGCTTGGGCAAACTGCTGCGTTGGGGAAACATCGAATCGTACGAGTGGACTTCGCAGGTCGCCGGATGGGGCAAGCCCAGCCCCGTTGTCCTGAAGGTGCATGTGCGGCGCCTGCTGAAAGCGCTGCCCCCGGGCGAGAATACCGGTCCCACTCGCGCTGCGCGAGGCAGTGGATGCCGTGCTGTCCCGCTACCTCTCCGATTGGCCTCTCACTCCTTTAGCTCGACAATAGTCGCGCCTGCGCCTCCCTCCTGCTGTTGCGCCTGATAATACTTCTCCACGTGGGGATTTTGCGCGAGAAGCTCCCAGAGGACCTTCTTCAATATCCCCATGCCGTGGCCGTGTACGATGCGGACCCGGCTGGCGGTGGCCATCACGGCGCGATCCAGGAACTGATCCACGTTGTCGCGGGCCTCTTCGGCGCGCTGGCCGATCACGTTGATCTCCTGGTGCACCGGTGTCAATTCCGGCGCCGGCCTGAAACTGACATTCTTCGGCAGCTTCGCGCTTACTGGGGCGTCGGGCAGCACTTCCAGGACATCATCCACTGAAACCTGCATCTTCATGAAGCCGGCCTCCACTTCCAATCGGTCGCCGGCCAGCAGACGCCGGACCCGCGCCGGCTCGCGTATGCCCTGCAGCCGCACGCGCGCGCCTTCTTCGATCCTGGGCCGCCGCAGCTCGCCCTGCCGCGCGTCTTCCTGCGTGGAGAGCACGGTGGTCTGGAACTCCTCGCGCAGCTCGCGCTTGGTTTTGGCGACGCGGCGCTGCGCCTGCTCCGCCGCCTTGCGCTGCCCGGCGACTTGCCCGATCTGATCGATAGTCTGCTGCGCCTGCTCGTCGAACTTGGCCAGCACCTGCTCGGTGCGGCGCTCCAGCTCCTTCAGCTTCGCGGATTCGCGCCGCTCCCATTCGCGCGCCAGCTCCTTCTCGCGCGCGGCCAGCTCCGCCTGCTGCCGCTTGAAATCCGCCTCGAGCGTCCGCACATCGTTCAGCCGCTGGTGCAGCTCGCTCAAGAAGCGCGCCAGATCCCGCTCGCGGTCGCTCAGCGATTCGCGCGCGCGCTTCATGATATCTTCCGGCATGCCCAGGCGCGTGGCGATTTCGAGGCCCGCCGACTTACCCGGCATGCCGGTGTCAAGCACGTAGGTCGGCTCCAGCGTCTGTTCGTCGAAGCCCATGGATGCGTTCAGCACGGCCTTGGTATTCGCGCCGTAGATCTTTAAAGCCAGCAGGTGCGTGGAGGCCAGCGTGTAGGCGCCGGCGGCGCGGAAATGGTCCACGATGGCTACGCCCAGCACGCCACCCTCCTCGGGATCGGTGGCCGCGCCCAGTTCGTCCAGCAGCACCAGCGAGTCCGGCGTCACGTCGAGCGCCATCTCGCGGATGTGCGAGATGTGCGCCGAAAACGTGCTGAGGCTTTCCTGTATCGACTGGTTGTCGCCGATATCGGCCAACACCTGGTCGAAGATGGGGAACTCCGCTTCGGCCGCCGGCACAGGCAATCCGGACTGCGCCATCAGGGTCAGCAACCCGACCGTTTTCAGCGATACCGTTTTGCCACCCGTGTTCGGCCCGCTGATCAGCAATGTTTTGCAGCGCTCATCCAGCTCCAGACTGATCGGCACAACCGACTTGCGTTGGCGGCGGAGCACGTCTTCGAGCAATGGATGCCGGGCGTTGCGCAGCAGCAGGCGCGCGCCAAAGCGGGGCATCACGCAATCGAAGTCCACCGCAAAGCGCGCTTTGGCAAACAGCATTTCGAGCTCGCCCAGAGTGACCATGGTTTGCCGGATGGATTCGGAATAGCCGCGCAGCCGCCCAGTCAGCTCGCGCAAAATGCGGTGTACCTCCTGCGCCTCTTCCTCGGTCAGCCGCACCAGCTCGTTGTTCAGGTCGATGGTTTCGAGCGGCTCGACGAACAGGGTGTGGCCGCTGGCGCTTGCGCCGTGGATCACTCCGTCAATCTTGCGCCGCTGCCCGGCGACGATGGGCACCACGAAGCGCTCGTTGCGTATGGCGACGAACTCCTCCTGCAACACGCCCTCTTCCTGGTGCGCCTTAAGGAAGCGCTCGAGCGAACTTTGTATGGACTTGCGCTGCCGCTCGATGTCCCGCCGCAGCCGCGCCAGAGCGACGCTGGCATGGTCCGCCACCGACCCATCCGGCAGTATCTTGCCTTCCAGATCCTTGAGCAGCGCGCGAAAGTCACCCATCGCCTGCGCCCGCCGGCCAAGGCGCGGGAAGCGCTCGGCGACGGCGTTCAGGACGCTCTTGGCGTCGGCCGCGCGATCGAGCACTCGAAACAAGTCGAGGATTTCCTTGGCCTCCAGGCTGGCGCCTTCGATGCGCAGCTTGTGGACCGCCTCGGTGAGATCGGGGATGCCGCCGAACTCGATGCGTATGGCTGCGCCACGCGCGCCCGGCTGCGGCTGCGCGGCGGCACGCAGATAGGCGACCGCCTCGCCGGCTTCGGCAAGGTCGCTGGACAGTAGGGCCGCGTCGGTGTGCGGCGCAATTTTGGCCAGCTCCGCTTTGCCCAGCGGGCTCGACACATAGCGACCGAGCAGGGTGCGGAGCGATTCGTATTCCAGGATATGGGCGCTGGTGGCCTTCATTTGTTTAATCCAGAGTTGTGGCGCTTTCGCCAGAAGGGAACGAGCGCAAAAAGATCTCGACCCGATCGCTCGTCCAAGTCGCGATGCCGGTCCCGAAGAAATCGGCGTCTTCGGTCCAAACGGCACAGCCGAACGTCAACGCAACGGCAACTATTGGCCAGTCATTCAAGTCGCGGTTGACGAGCCGCTGTTTGGCATCGTTCTCGCTATTGCTATAAACATCCGCTTCCACGACGTTCAACTTATCGAGCAGCCTGTCCAGAAGTATCATCGCGGTCTACACCTCGCTTGGTCAGTATGCCAGGTAGATGCGACCGTGCCTCCTCCACCGCGACATCGGCGACCAGGAACTGGACCACACCCGCGTACGTTTCGAGAATAGTACGCACCCGCTTCCCAAGCACGGCACGGACCAGGATGTTGGCATCCATCGCCAGCATCAGCGTTTACGTCCGCTTCGCCTGGCTCTCTTGAAATCCTCCACCAAATCTTCTTCGGTCACGCCGGCAGCCTCGATCATGGCGTCGAGCTTTGCAGCTGCCGCTCGCAACGCCGTCAGACCTTCGTTCTTCGGCTTAGGCTGGGCCGGAATGTAGAATCCAATGGTTTCGCCGTGGCGAGTGACAGCTACGGGCGTACCCGTCTCGAGAAATGAGGCCAGCTTTTCGCGAAACTCCCGGATTCCAACCTTGACTGCCTCCATGATGTACCTCTGTGTACACATGATATCACAACAGCCTATACTTCCGCCGTTCGCGATAACCCTTTTCAATCACAGGCAACGTGCCCGCCGTAATCTGGAAACCAGGCAGCAGGCGGCGCGGCACCCAGGCGACTCGGCTGACGTCATCAGCGGCGGCGAGAGTTCCGCCCGTGACGCGGCAGATGTAATCGATCAGGACGTAATGATACTCCGGCGCGCCTTGAGAGTCGCGCATGATGCGCTCGAAGATTTCGAGCACGCCGAGGGGCTGGACTTCGAGGCCGGTCTCTTCGCGCACCTCGCGCATCACCCCTTCTTCCAACGTTTCGCCGGCTTCAAGCACGCCGCCGGGCAGCGACCAGTAACCCTTCAGCGGTTCTTTGCCGCGCTCCACCAGCAGGATTCTGTCGCGGTCGAAGAGCAGCGCTCCTACGCCCAGGATAGGTCGCGGCGGATAGCGGCGGTCGTCGCCCGGGCTAACGCTAATACTGCACCGCCCCCTTGACGTCCAGCCGCACGCGATATAACGACGTCCGCGCGGTAATGTATAGGGTCTGCAAATCGGCGTCGCCGAAAGCGCAATTGGAGGGCGTCTCCGCCAGCGGAATGGTGGCCAGCAGCTTGCCTTCCGGACTGTACACCTGGATGCCTTTGGCGGCCACGTACAGGTTGCCTTTTTCATCCGTACGGATACCGTCCGGAACGCCTTCAATGCCGGAGACGATGGTGCGCTCGCCCGAGACTTCGCCGTTGCGGTCCACGTTGTAACCGCGGATGTTGCGCTCGTCGGAGTTGGCGACGTAGAGAATGCGCCCGTTGGGCGAAAGCGTAATTCCGTTGGGCCGGCCGGCGGGCCTGGCGATCACGGACAACTCGCCCTTGGGCTCGATGTGATAGACACCGTAGAAATCCAGCTCGCGCGTATCGGCCTGGCTGCCGAAAGCCGGATCGGTAAAATAGACGTGGCCGCTCTTACTCACCACAATGTCGTTGGGCGCGTTCAGGCGCTTGCCTTCCCACTTATCGGCCAGCACTTCGATATGGCCCTTCTTGTCGGTGCGCGTCACGCGGCGGGCAAAACTCTCGCAGGTATACAAGCGGCCCTGCGCATCGAAGGCGTTGCCATTGGCCCCGTTGGATGGCTCGCGGAAAACCGGGTAGCCCTCGCCCGGCACGTACTTCATGATCTTGTTGCCGGGGATGTCGCTGAACAGCAGGTAGCCGTCGCGAGACCACGCCGGCCCCTCGGTGAAACGGAATCCATGGGCGGCCTTCTCGACCTGAACGTCTGAAAAGTCCTGGGCGGCGAGAGGCAGCGCCACCAGTGCCAGAACCCACGCCGTCATCGATTGCCTTTGCCCACCACTTCCAACTCGTTATCGACCTGCTTCACGCCGGATATCTTGTGGGCGATCTTAGCCGCCCGGATCTTCTGTTGATCGGTTTCGACTTTGCCGCGCAAAGTGACCACGCCATCCTTTACTTCGACCTCCATGGCGCCGCCTTTGACCACTTGATCATCAGCCAGTTTGCGCCTGACGTTGTCATAAATCTGATCGTCGGAGACATGCTTTTGCGCGGTCAGGACGCCCGCGGTCAAGGCAAAAATAACAAAAAAGGAGACTAGAGTTTTAATTTTCATCTATTCCGGCCATTGTACGCCAGTCGAGCGCAGCCAGGAAGTCCGGTTTCTCGCGCCAGCCGGGCTTCGCCTTCACGTGCAGCTCCAGGTAGACTTTGCGTCCGAACATGCGCTCCATCTCTTCGCGCGCGAGCGTTCCGATGTGCTTCAGCATGCTGCCGCCAGCGCCGATAATGATGCCCTTCTGGCCGCCGCGATCCACGTGGATGGTGGCGTAGATGCGAATCAGCCTGGGCGTATCTTCCCACGAATCCACCCATACGGCCACTGCGTGCGGAATCTCCTCCCGGGTGGCTTGCAGAATTTTCTCGCGGATGAACTCGGCCGCCAGAAAGCGCTCCGGCTGATCCGTGATATGGTCCGGCGGAAAGTAGGCCGGGCCTTCCGGCAGCCTTTCCAGGATGGCCTTGCGCAGCTCGGCCACACCGGCGCCCGAGCGAGCCGATATGAGCATATATTCGGCGAATTCGTATAGCGCACGGTATTGCTCGATCAGCGGCAGCACCGCGCCCTTGTCTTTACCCAGCAGGTCCATCTTGTTCAGCAGCAGGATGGCCGGCGTGCCAGTCTTCTTGACCAGATCGACGGCGTGGCGGTCCTCCAAGCCGAACTTGCGCGACACATCCACCAGGAACAAGAGCAGGTCGCGCTCTTCCAGGGCCGCGCGCACGGTATCCATCATGCGCTTGTTCAGCAGCGAATCGGCTTTGTGGATGCCGGGCGTGTCCAGGAATATGATCTGCGCCTCGGGCAAAGTCAGCACGCCTTGAATGGCTGTGCGGGTGGTCTGCGGCTTATTGGCGACGATGGCGATCTTGGTTCCAATCAGGTGGTTCAGCAGCGTGGATTTGCCGGCGTTGGGCCGGCCCAGTATGGAGACGAATCCGGATTTCACTGCGCCACCGGCTGCGAGCGGCGCACGCGCACCTGGGCCACACGCAATTCGTCGCTGGCCAACACGTCGATATGGATGCCGTCGCGCTCGACGGATTCGCCTGTCGCTGGAACGCGGCCAAGCCATTCCGTAACCAAGCCGCCCACCGTGGTGGACTCGATGTCCTCTTCCGGATGAAACTCCAGCAGATCGCTCAAACGCGCCATGTCGAAGCTGCCCGAGACGATGTAGCCGCCCTGCCCGTCTTCCTGCACGTCGGAGTTGGGCTCGTGCTCGTCGCGAATCTCTCCCAGGATCACTTCCACCAGGTCTTCCATGGTGGCCAGACCGGCGGTGTTGCCGTACTCGTCCACCACAATCACCATGTGGGTATTGTCCTGCTGCATCTCGCGCATGAGGTCGTTGACCGGCTTGGTTTCCGGCACGAAGCGAATGGGACGCATCAATTCGCGCACGGTGCGGCTGGTGCGCTCTTCCTCATCCAGTTCGAACATATCGCGCACATGCACGAAGCCCACCACCTGGTCGATCGAGCCCTCGTATATCGGGATGCGGGAATACTGCTCGTTGATGACCAGCTGGCGCAGCTGATCGAGCGGCGCGTCCGCCGAGATAGCTACGATATTGGGACGCGGGGTCATGACCTCCCGGACGATCTTATCGCCGAACTCCACCACCGACTGAATCAGCTTGCGGTCTTCCTCTTCGATCAACCCTTCCTCGGTGCCGGCCGAGATCAGCGCTTCGATGTTCTCCGCCTGAGTGGGCGGCTCTTCGGCGCCATTGGTTACGTCGGTGAGATCGATCATGGATTGGAAGAAGCCCAGCACGGCCACGCACGGCTTGGCCAGCAGGCCGATGCCGCGAATCAGCCGCGCCATGGGCGCCAGCCATTGCGCCGCGGTACGGCGATAGAGGACCTGGGGAAGCACATAGGCCACTGCGATCATGGTCAGCCACGACGCCACGGCCGTCTCCCACACCGCCGGCCAGGTCCAGGCCGCGCCGTCGGCGAACAGCAGGAAATAGAGAACCGCGAGCAGCACGATGGCGCTGTGCTTCACCACGGAGAACGATCCGGCGCCGTCTTCCGTCTCGAAGCCGATTTTATCTTCGAGCGTCTCGCGGAAGAATTTGATGGCGGGCAGATCGCGCGTGCGCAGGCGCAGGCTTTCGAGATACAGCAACTGCACAAACGTGACTAGGCCCAGCAGCGCCGCGCAGAGCGCGATCAGGAGGGGCAGGGCGAACGTCATGCCCGCACCCGTTCAATCAGGCCGGCAGGCAGCGCCAGGCGCCTGCGCCAATCCGCTTCGGCGCGCGCCATCCTGCCGCGATCGGTTTCGTGATCCATGCCCATCAGGTGCAGCACGCCGTGCAGCATCAGGATGCGGATTTCGTCGTCAATCGAGTGGCCGTATGCGCGGGCCTGCACACGGGCGCGCTGGATGGAAATGGCAATTTCACCGGACCAACCGGCCGCGGCTGTGCGGAAACGCTCCTCCGGAAACGACAGCACATCGGTCGCATAGTCCTTCCCTAGAAACTCCCGGTTGAGCCGCCGCAATTCCCGATCGTCGGTGACGAGACATTGAAATCCGGCGCCATCGGCAACTTCTTCGCGCAAGACCTGGGCGAAGCGCTCCAGATTGCGGCGGTTGAGTTCCGCCGGCGCCCGGCGGAACAAAACTATATGGTCGCCGGAGGTAGACATGGAGTTGCGGCGGCAGCCCCGTTTTCGACAGCCGCTTCGGACGGCGATTCGGTCAGCTTCAGGCTAAGCTGGCGGCCCGCGCCCACCGTTTCGTTATAGCGCTCGTAGGCCTTTACGATCCGCTGCACCAGGTTGTGGCGCACGACATCCCGTTCGTCAAACTGCACGAAGCTAATGCCAGTGACCCCGCGCAGCACTTCCAGCGCCTCAATCAGCCCGCTGCGCCTGGCGTTGGGAAGATCGATCTGGGTAACGTCGCCGTTCACCACCATTTTGGAGTTGAATCCCTGGCGCGTCAGAACCATCTTCATCTGCTCCGGCGTGCTGTTCTGCGCTTCATCGAGAATGATGAAGCTGTCGTTCAGCGTACGGCCGCGCATGAAGGCGATGGGCGCCACCTCAATGGCATTGCGCTCGAGCAGTTTTTCGACCTTATCGGATTCCAGCATGTCGAAAAGCGCGTCGTACAACGGGCGCAGATACGGATCCACTTTCTCCTGCAAGGTACCAGGCAGAAAGCCGAGGCGCTCGCCGGCTTCGACAGCGGGGCGCGTCAGGATGATGCGCGAGACTCTCTTGCTCAGCAGCGCGGACACGCCCATGGCTACCGCCAGGTAGGTCTTACCGGTGCCGGCCGGACCGACTCCGAAAACCAAGTCGTTGCGCTCGATGGCCTCCAGATAGCGGCGCTGGTTGACCGTTTTCGGCGCCAGCATTTTCTTGCCGAAGTTGCGCTGCCGGCCGCTTTCGACCAGCGCGCGGAAGCCCACCTCGGCATCTTCGGTAACCACGCGAAGATAGCTGTTCAGGTCGCCATTATTGAAGACATGGCCTTCGCGCACGAGCGCCACATACTCTTCGAGGATGCTGGCCGCCCGCGTAACCGCGTCTGCCTCGCCTTCAATTTCGAGTAAGTTGTCGATGAGTTGGGCGTTAACCTTCAGGCCCGCTTCGATCAACCGCATGTTCTCATCGCGGGTGCCAAACAGGCTTTCGACGCCTCGGCTGATTTTCACGCTGACTTTCATTTAGGCGGTGTCTCGGTACCTCCAAAAGGCAGTACAAGGGGAGAGGGGAAAACGTCCGGAGCTTCCCGGCAGATTGGTAAGCAAATTAAAGCGCTTCCGCAGGGTGGCAAAAACCATCCTTCTTTATTATATCAAAAGGTGTACTAAGCTGTGGCGATAAGGAGCGCCGGCACCACGTGGGATAATAGACTCTTCACCCCGCAAATTGCATGGATACGCTGGAACAGAGGCTGGCCGAGGTCAAGCTGCGCATCGCACAAGCGGCGGAGCGGGCGCGCCGCGATCCCGCGGGGATCACGCTGGTGGCCGTCACCAAGGTGTTTCCGGCTCAGGCGATTCGCGACGCGTTCGCGCTGGGGCTGCGGGATTTCGGCGAGAACTACGTGCAGGAATTCGCAGGCAAGCTGCCGGAATTGGCCGCGCTGAGCGGGGCGCGTTTCCATTTGATCGGACACTTGCAGGCCAACAAGAGCCGGCTGGCGGCGGAGATGTTCAATTGCATCCAGACCGTGGATTCGGCCAAGCTCGCGTGGCGGCTGAACGAGACCGGCAAGCCGCTCGAGACCATGCTGGAGGTGAAGCTTTCGCCCGAGCAGGCCAAGGCCGGGGCGGCGCCGGAGGAACTTGCGGACCTGATCGAAGCCGTGCGCGGCTGCCCAAACCTGCGGCTGCTGGGCCTGATGACGATGCCTCCATGGTCCGACGACCCGGAGCGCTCGCGGCCTTATTTCCGGCGTCTGCGCGAATTGGCCTTGCTGCATGGGCTGCCGCACCTTTCGATGGGTATGTCGCACGACGTGGAGACCGCCATCGAAGAGGGCGCTACGTACGTGCGGATAGGCACGGCGCTGTTCGGGAGGCGCAGCAAGCCGTGAAGGTCGCATACTACGCGCCGCCACCGAACGCCCGCACAGGCGTGGCCGATTACGCCGTGGCCCTGCTAGGGGCTCTGCGGCGGCACGGCAGCGTGGAGCCGCCTCACCGACTTCGGAAGGGCGCGCGCCGGGCGGACCTCGCGCTATATCACTTGGGCAACAACCAATTGCACGGGGAGATTTATCGGCGCGCGCTCGCCGAACCCGGGGTAGTGGTGTTGCACGATGCCGTGCTGCATCATTTCTTTCTGGGCGGGGGCAATGGCACGGGGCGGGCGGCGTATGTGGACGAATTCGTCTACAACTACGGCGAATGGAATCGCTCGCTGGCCGAAGAATTGTGGCGCGGGCGAGCCAACTCAGGCTTCGACCGGCGCTATTTCGATTACCCGATGCTGAAGCGCATCGCGGAGCGCTCGCGCGCAGTGGTGGTACACAATCCGGCGGCGGCGCGCATGGTTCGGGAGCATGCGCCGAACGCGGCGGTGGTCGAGATCCCGCACTTGTTCGCGCCGCCGGAACTGCCCGCCGGGTGGGAAGTGGCACGGATGCGGCAAAGCCTGGGAGTCCCACAGAGCGGGTTTCTATTCGGCATATTCGGTTACCTGCGGGAATCCAAGCGCGTGCTCGGCGTCGTGCGGGCCTTCGCGGCGCTACGGCGGGCGCGGCCGGATGCGTGGCTGCTGGTGGCAGGCGCATTCGTATCGTCCGATCTGGAGCGCGCGGTTGCGCCGCTATTAGCCGGGCCGGGCGTGATACGGCTGCCGTATCTTGCCGAGCGGGACTTCTGGCGCGCCGCGTTGGCGGTGGACGCCTGCATCAACCTGCGGTACCCGGCGGCGGGGGAAACTTCCGGGATCGCGATTCGGCTGATGGGGACGGGCAAAGCGGTCCTGTTGACGAACAGCGCGGAAAACGTGCGGTACCCGGAGGAGGCTTGCCTGCGCATCGAGCCAGGCGTGGCCGAGGAGGACTCCCTATGGCACCACATGATTCTGTTAACATCGATACAAGAATCCGCGGGTGAAATCGGACTACGCGCGTCCGGTCACATTGCCGAGCGCCACCAGGCCGCTCGTATCGCCGAACAGTATTGGGAAACATTGTGCGCCTTTCACTATTAGCGCTTTGGCTCGCGACCTCCGCGTTGTTTCCGACGCCGGTGGAGACGATCCGCAGCTTCGACATCGCCGTGACCATGCGCGATGGCGTGCGCCTGTCGGCCAACGTTTTCCGGCCGGAGGAAGCGGGCCGCTTCCCCACCATTCTGGTGCGAACGCCTTATGGAAAGGGGCGCGACATCACTGCGCATTATCAGACGTTCGTGGAGCACGGCTATGCGGTGGTAATCGAGGACGTACGCGGGCGCTACGGCTCGGAGGGCGTCTTTCGGCCGCTCGAGCAGGAGCCGGCCGACGGCGACGACACGCTCAACTGGATCGCCCGGCAGGCGTGGTCGGATGGCAAGGTCGGCATGATGGGCGGCTCGTACCTGGGGATCGCGCAATGGAAAGTGGCGGCGCTCAGCAATCCGCACTTGAAGGCCATCTTTCCGGTAGTGTCGGGTTGCGACGATTATCGCGACCGGTTCTATTCGACCGGCGGCGCTATGAAACTGGGCTCGCGCCTGCTATGGATGTCGGAAAACCTGCGCGCGCCGCGATACCATCCCGATTTCAGCAAGTTCGTGCTGCACCTGCCGTTGCGCACGGCGGATGTGGCGGCGACCGGACAGATGTCGGACATGTTCCAGGAGGCGCTCGATCATCCCACCTTCGATTCGTTCTGGAAATCGATCAGCACGCGCGAACACCTGGATAAGATTCGCGTGCCGGTGTTCTCCGTGGGCGGATGGTTCGACAATTTCGTGGAAGACGATTTGGACGCGTACCAGGTTCTCAGTAAGAACTCGGGCGTCGACCGGATTCTGATCGGCCCGTGGCCGCACAACATGACGATGAAGTTCGAGGGCGTGGATTTCGGCGCGGATTCCTTCGTGCCGCTGCGTGGACTGCAGATACAGTGGTTCGACCAGTTCTTGAAAGGCCAGGACACGCCGCTGCTTTCGAAGCCTCCCGTGCGGATTTTCGTGATGGGGGTGAACCGCTGGCAAGACGAGCGGGAATGGCCGCCGCGCGCACACATGAAATGGTTCTACCTGGAGAGCCGGGGACACGCCAATTCGCTGGCGGGCGATGGCAAGCTGGACTCGCGCGAGCTGGGGGCGCAGGCGGCCGATCGGTTCGTGTTCGATCCGCGCAATCCGGTGCCCACCGTGGGCGGGGCGATCTGCTGCAACCCGAAAGTGTTTCCCTGGGGGCCCATGGATCAGCGCGCCGTCGAAAAGCGGCACGACGTGCTGGTGTATACCACGGCGCCGCTGAAGAGCGACGTGGAGGTGATCGGGCCTGTGCGGGTAGTATTGTACGCCGCGACTTCGGCGCGCGATACGGATTTTACCGCAAAGCTGGTGGATGTTTTTCCGGACGGGCGCGCCCAGAACCTGACCGATGGCATTCTGCGGTTACGCTACAGGAAATCGCTTGAAAAGGCGCAATTGATCCGCCCGGGGGAGATCGCCAAGCTGACTATCGACGCGGGCGTGACGGGCAACGTTTTCCAGAAGGGCCACCGTATACGGATGGAGATTTCGAGCAGCAATTTCCCTCGCTTCGATCGTAATCCCAATACGGGCGGGAGCATTGCCGATGAGACCCAACTGCGTCAGGCGTCACAGACCATTTATCATGATGCCGAGCACCCGTCACACGTACTTCTGCCGGTGACCCAGGATTGACTTTGGGTCGCTGGGCGCGGTATTGTTCAGAGGAGATAGCCAGACCGGCGCGGTAGCCAAGTGGTAAGGCAAGGGTCTGCAAAACCCTTATTCGTCGGTTCGATCCCGACCCGCGCCTCCAGTTCTTCAACGCTTAAACCCTCAAAAACTAAAGCTTAAGGCGGCTGTGGCCGGCTTCTTTCGGTCGTGATCTCTCGCCGCACAGAATATGCCGATTTTGCGCCAAAATGGCAATCCTGCTACCCCGCGCAAGCTCTCGTAGTTTGCGATGGACCTCTTCCCGGAAGAGAGACGCATCAGGTCGGTATCCTGCGCAATCGACCGCTCTGGCCTTCGGTGCTAGGCAGCCCACTAGCGCTTTGCTTGACTGACCCAATGGTGGATGATTGATGAAACTGCCCCATAGTGAACGCGCAATTGTCGATATCCGAAAGCTGCAGGAATATTGCCTGAATTCACAGCATCCGCGGGTTCGTAACAAAGCGCGAGTGTTCGCATCCGTTGGAATCCGGGAGGCCGATGCCGAAGTCCTGAGGTCGGCCCTGCTTGCGGCCGCGAGCGATGCTGAAGCTCGGCTGGGTATGGCGAACCCCCACGGACAGCGCTACGTCGTAGATTTCGATTTCGTTCACTGAGAGAGAATTATAAAGATACGCAGCAGTTGGATCGTGCGAATCGACGAAGACTGGCCGCGGCTCACGAGTTGTTATGTATTATAAAGGAAGGTACGTTATGTGCGGAATTGAGATGCACTCCGTGGTGGCACTGACCGAGGATCTGCCTGAGGAGGGATTGGTCCGCGGCCAAGTCGGCACTGTGGTCGAGAACTGGGCTCCGGGGGTTTACGAAGTGGAGTTCAGTGATGACAATGGTCGAACGTGCGCCATGGTCGCATTGAAGACCGGGCAATTGATGCGTTTGCACCACGAACTCGTCCATCAAGCCGCTTAGCGGCGCTAGCTAGCGGGAGTTTACTCCGGGCCTGGGGCGCGCATGGGTAACGGTGTTTTCTTGTAAGAAGTTGCAGGCGCCAACTCGTATTACCCACGTGGGGTAATATGCAATTGATCCAGACCCAAGGTTTTG
>Ga0302325_10016618_pt1 | contig 15580 bp, 16 predicted proteins | sample Palsa_T0_2_FD_201948 | JGI IMG/M metagenome (GOLD analysis project Ga0302325, IMG submission 201948) | Peat permafrost microbial communities from Stordalen Mire near Abisko, Sweden - Palsa_T0_2 | ecosystem: Environmental > Terrestrial > Soil > Palsa > Peat permafrost | place: Sweden: Abisko...
ATCGCTAAGGAGTTTAGGGATTTATGGATTCATGGCCAAGATATATTCACCGCAGATTTTCATTTCGGGCATAGCAATATAGTTCGCTACTGCAATCGGCCGTTTCGAGGCTTATGGGCGCCGCGCCAGGCGCGTGGGCGTGTGCTCAACAAGATGCCATGTTGCGATACTTTTTGCGCGTGAAGCCTGACTACGGAGTCGCTCAGGTCAGCGACGCCTTGAGTCAGAGGAAAATGACAGGCTGTTATAAATTCCAACTAACCGGGTTGAATCAGGACATCCGCCGCCCAAAGCTCGAGCAGATTGCTATCGACGCATTAAACGATCCTTCGCCGGAGGTGGCGAGGAATGCGGCAGAAGCATTGGGCAAGTACGGATCGGTAAGAACCGAAGCTGCGTTGTGGACACGACTTGAGAAGTTTCATGAGCAGTGGAAGGACAGGGCGGACGAACTTCGCTATCGGCCTGGTACGAAGCCTGACGTCCTGGCAGAAGTCGGGCTGGAGCAGATTTTGGTGCACGCAATCTCAAGCGGACAGGCGTGGTTTGCCACTGAGGACACAATTGTCAAACTCAAGGACTTAGCCAGTCCCCAAATGCAAGCGGAATTGGATGGCGTGTTGCGGGAGATCCAACGTGGTGAGTACGGATTGACCCTGTGGTGGCCCGAAGGCACGCTGAACTACAGTGTAGGCAGGTACACCGGCAAGGGCATGGCCGCGTTGAAGGAAAAACTTGCTCAATTTCCTTCAGGAGCGCACCTGAACCTGATCACAACCGTTGCGGAACGGGATCATCATCGACCGGAATTTGCCGAAGTGGAAGACGCGGCCGCGGCTAACGGTTTGGTGCTGCAAATCCAGATCCCGCGATAGACCATATCAACTCGCCGCACTGGGTTTCAAGGCGCCCTGCAGGCTTATCGCGTCTATTCCGATCCCGACCTAAACGCCGAGTTGCGCCTGTTTTCGGGCAAGACGATCGATGTCCGTCGCTCTTCATCGGCGGGAAGAGCGATTGGGGCTCACTCCACCCCTCGCAGTTCTACTCTGTGTGGGCTTTTCTCTTGCTCGAAAAAAAACTGCGACAGATACCAGAGCTCCGGCCTCGGAGTCACAAACGCGACGACGGCCGCGACCCGCTTTTGGTCGTGGCCTCCTTACTGGTTTTTGCTTTGCCTGGGATCGGATAGAGCCTGTTACGAAACTCTCCGATCGTTATTCTGCGAGGCTAGATCGCTGAAGAGAAGCAGACTTGAACGAAGCCGCTAGCGCGGCGGACGCTTTCGCGTGCTAGAGCGGAAACGATCTGGGAGGTTCCAGACTTTCCAGACCAGCGAGGCTCGAGGAAGGACAATAGTTTGCCCGACGATAAAGGTTCTGGTTTCGCTCCGAACTTGGATCATGCGCGATACCAAGAACCATCCCACCCGGCAAAAACGCCTTGCACCAATCACGTCCCTATCAAACACCAGTTACTTTCTAGCGAACCGCAGGGTCTTGATCTCCCACGGTTTTACCTGGAAGTGTATGGAAGAGCCTTCCCCAATTGGTTCCAAGAGGGTGTCTTCGAGCAGATTTGTTTCAACTACTTTTACGGATCGCGGAAGTTGAATTGTTACGTTGCCCTCGCGACCCTCCAGCTCGACAAACCGGACGATGGCATCCGTGTCGTAGAAACCTTCCATCTGTTTCATTGCGTAAAGAGCGACATGGTCGCTATCTGTCTTGATAAAGGAGTAAGAATCCGGCAGACCACCCTTCTTCGTGGCCCACTGTTCCTGCGGGCTTGCATGCGACAGCTCCTGTCGAGCAAGCAATGGCGAATTGAATGCCATGGCCTGGAACTCCACTTTGCCGTCGCGCCAGCCTCCGCGGTGAGGATAGATCGAGTAGCTAAAACTATGCACGCCCTCATCCGCGCGAGGGTCCGGCCCCCACGGTCCGCGAATCACCGAAAGATGAATCACATTATCCTTGGCATCGAAACCATTGCGGCCGTTGTTCAGGATGGCCACACCATAATTCGCATCGGAGATATCAACCCACTTGCCCATTACCATTTCATTTCCAGCCTGTTCGCGCTCGACAGCTCCATAAGGTACATCAGACCACACCTTGGTAGAGGAAACCCCTGCGGGGAAGCCCACTTTCAGAAAGGTGGCGCGCTCTCGCCAATCCGATGAAATCTCCACATCCACAAGTGGCGCACCGGCGATCAAGCTTACGTCCTGAGTGAATTCGGAGTCCCGAAAACGGTGGACCACTCGAATTGTGGCACGCGCAGGTCCTCTCTCTATAACCTCTATCTTTGCGGCCTTATCGAGATTCCACTTCTTGCCGGTCAACCCGATATTCCAGGCCGGCCCTGCATACTCAACGGACGTTGCAATCGCCTGTTCAGCCGTATCTTCCAGGGCTACTAGAGAATTGCCTTCGCGACTGAATGCCTCATGTTTGTTTGTCTTGTCATAGAGCCGGGAAATGTTCCCGGTTTCAGGATTAATTTCGACCCTAAGAAATTCGTTTTCGAGGAAAGGACGCGGTTTCGCGCCCACCTGCACGGAAGTGGCGGGGATCTTGTGAGTTTCGCTTTCCGGCACAAGCCGGTAGAGTTTCAGTCCCATCTGCGGAACATCGTGGGCAACAAACGCGATCGTGGCGTTCTCGCGAGATCCCACGTTGGTAGCAGGCTGGAGCACCTGCACGGGAATCACTTCGTGATCGTGAACCGCGACCATGTGGGTTGGCAGAGAGAACGCCGATACTTCCGCGACCACCAGGTCGCTGCGGTCCCAGGACTGCGGATTATAGACAATAAGGGGCACGCCTGGTCCGCGGGTGTCCACTTGCAGGCCAAGGTTTTCGAGAGAAAAATTCAGCGCTCGATTGGCGCGCTCAAAGACCTCTTGATACTGGCGCGCTGCGTCTGCATAAATAGGCCCAATGCCAGATCCCGCCGCCAGATCGTGAGCCTGGTTCAGCAGAGCGATCTTCCAGGCCTCGGTGATGTCGCGATTCGGGTAATAGTCCCGATAGTCAAACAACACCGCCAGTTCCGACATCTTCTCGGCGTTGAGCAAAAGTTGTTCAGCCTGACGGTTATGGCGTTTCATTTCTACCTGGGTTGTATAGCAGCCAGGGAAGACAAAATTCAGTTCTTTCTCGTAAACCGGGAAGTCCTGCTTTTCGGCTAACAAAAGATCAACGTAATCTGAAACATTGGTGGTCTTCACTCGCACATCGTCGGATGATGCGTTCAACCTCGCAATGCCAGCGATGTCATCAGGGTTGGGTCCGCCGCCATGGTCACCCATGCCGTAAAGCACTAGGATGTTTTTGACTCCCGCTAGATCAGCGTTTTTCATTCCCAACACCGTGGTGTGCTGATGGTCCATGGGTTGCGTGTATTCACCCGGCGTGGTGTAACCCAGAATTCGAGTTCCATCCAGTCCCTGCCACCAAATAATGGGCGGACGAGTCGGGTCATGCGGCCGGTTGAAAAGGTAGAAGTCGATGCCGGCTTTTTTGGCAATCTGCGGCATCGAGACAGGGTGGCCAAAGACGTCTGGTTGCCATGCCACTCTGACGTAATGTCCGAATTTGTCCTTACTGTATTTCTGTCCGTAGAGGAACTGGCGCACCAGCGATTCACCATCTATCACATTTTCGTCCATCTGAACCCAACTGGAGCTGACGGGGATAAAGTTGCCCGTTTTGGCCTTCTGGACAATCCCCTTGAAAAGCTCTGGATAATAATGCTCGACCATGTCGAAAACCACTGCCTGGTCCTGAGCATAGGTGTATTCGGGAAACCGATCCATCAAATCGAGTTGATTGCGGAAGGTGTTGTACATGATGTCATGAATGGACTCTTCCCATCGCCAAAGCCACGCCATGTCCATGTGCGCGTAACCGACCACGTGACCCGTGTAGTCTTTAGGGTTTTCCCGCGCCTGCGCTCGGGCTATTGGAAGAAGACCGGTGAGGCCCAACACCAGCAGCAAAAACTTTTGCATGAATCTCCTTTCACCCGGGATTTCCATTTTGACTTCCCGGCCGACTGATAACGTGCACTAGAACCGGTCTCATAAATAGTGGTTGATAAAACAAATTTTCTCCGGCTTCGCGCCGCACCGATAATCTTCCTGCTCCGTACGCCCCGCGACTGCAGTCCGCGCTGCACGGACACGCAGATCGAGTGATCTTGGTCCTGGCTGCGCTCGCTCACGTCCAAGCTCTTCCTGTTTCTCTCTTGCGCGGATAGAGTCACATCGCTAAAGTAAAATTCAAAGACCACCTTCATTTTGTCGATGGCCAATAGCAGCACCGGATTCGTGTCCAAATAGCCCTCGTACCAGTTCAGCATGAAGTTGGGATACAGCCAGTAATACTAATACAGCGCCTGCCCCTGCGAACGCTGGCGGTCATTGCCTCGCCTCCGGCGGCATCGATCGGACTCGATTGCAGGCAGAACCACGCTCCGTTGGTGATGTCGTAATCCGCGTAACTAGGCATTCGAACTCTCTGGCCGTATTACGTGATAACGTGTGCGTGTGGTCGACATCTGTTCAGTACTGCACACGTTTCACGCAAGCAGTTCGGTTCAGAGGGACAAATAGTCCGCCTTGCGCGCCGGAGTCCGCGCAAGTGCCGCGGTAGTCGTGGTCGCTGTTTGTGTTTCTGCCGCCGACTCGATCACCATAGAAGAGCGCTACTGTCGGGGCGATTGGTCGGTTCCAAAAACCGATGCCAGCGCCGCGACAATTGGCGTCGATCCGGAAGTGATCGCTCGCTTGCTTCGGCTCACGAGCCTCACCGTGAATGTTCGAGCGGGCCGCGCTACCCGCAAACACAAACTCGTTAAATCGGGAGGTCCGGACGATCTGGTTTTTCAGAGCGTTCAAAACGGCGGTCCGATGAACGACCAGAACATCTTAAAACGGCACATCCAGCCGGCGGCCCAAAAACTCGGGCTGCCATTCGTGACCCGGCGGTGCCTCAGGACCTCGCATGCCACGTGGCTAGTGCAGTCGGGAGCCGACGCGAAATCGGTGCAAGGTCAAATGCGCCATTCCCGCATTTCGACCACGATGGACATCTACGCCCAGATCGTGCCAGTAGCGCAACGGCGTGCTCTGCAGCAACTCTCGGCCTTCGCAAACGGCGGCGCCATCCCAGTTCAACTGCGGACCGCTGCGATGGATCTCGATTTTTCCGCTTCCGACGAAGGCCAGAGGGCACGTTCCAATTCACGTTCCAAAACGTTCCAAATCAACTGAGTTTTCGATGACGGCTAACGGCGAAAAATACGTGCAAGTCGATGAAAAGATTGGTGGAGCTAGTCGGGATCGAACCGACGACCTCATCGTTGCGAACGATGCGCTCCGCCAAAAAACCTCAATTTGGCGTGCACTTGGCAGCCGATTACGGTCCAAAACGGTTCAATTCAGAAAGGTTCGCCGGGGGTTGCCTCACCAATTCCTACTCGTAAAAAGTGCGTGCGTGAGTATAAGACTTTATTCCATGCGGAAGGCGACACGCTGCGCGGTCGTTCCGCGACGTTTCAAGAACCGGATTCTGCCCGGACTTCTTCCGGTGAGGATGCTCGAGGCCGCGGTCGCAAAGCGATGGGACTCAGAAAGCGGTAGCCAGGCTCGGACGGTTTTTTACTTGACGTCATAACCATATTTCTGCAATTATCGAAACATGCCCGTCGACTCAGGTAAGAAGAGTACCGAGCAAGTTACAAAATACGCCGACATGCTTTCAGCAATGGCTTCAGAACCGCGCCTACGGATCATGCAGTTGCTACTATCGGCTCATCCAGACGGCCTGGTCGTCACCGAAATTCAGGACGAACTGGAGATTCCCAACTCCACCCTGTCCCACCACCTTGAAAAACTCAAAGGCGAGGACTTAGTCCACGTTCAGCGCGAAAGGACGTTCCTCCGATATACCGCCAACATGGACGCACTTCAGGAGTTGCTTCAGTTCCTCTACGCGGACTGCTGCACTCGAAACAAGGCCGTCAATCCTGAACAGATCGTTCGATTGTGTAAATAAGGAGAGTTCATGAGCACCACAGACATTAAGGAATCGGTCGAAGAGAAATACGGACAAGCCGCTCTGAGAGTCAAGAGTGGCGGAAGTTCTTGCTGCGGAGCCGGCCCATCGTGTGGCTGCGACCCGATCACAGCGAACCTCTACGATGCTGCACAAGCCGGGGAGATTCCCGAAGAGGTGCTTCTGGCTTCGTTGGGGTGCGGAAATCCGATTGCTTTAGCGAAGCTCAATCCGGGCGAGATAGTGCTGGACCTCGGCTCAGGCGGAGGGATAGACGTGCTGTTGTCTGCAAAACGAGTAGGCCCGACCGGGAAAGCCTACGGACTGGACATGACGGATGAGATGCTCGCACTCGCCGAAGAGAACAAGCGCAAGTCAGGCATCGCGAACGTGGAGTTCTTAAAGGGTGAGATTGAAAACATACCGCTTCCCGACAACTCCGTTGACGTTGTCATTTCCAACTGTGTCATCAATCTATCCGCAGACAAGGACGCAGTTTTGCGAGAAGCCTTCCGCGTGCTCAAGCCGGGTGGACGGTTCGCTGTGTCGGACGTAGTCACTCGCGGGGAGATGCTGTCTGAGGTGCGCAACAGCCTTCTGCTTTGGGTTGGCTGCGTAGCGGGATCGTTAGAAGAGAACGACTACCGCACCAAGCTCGCCACCGCTGGATTCGAGCAGATAGACCTTGAACCAACCCGAGTTTACAACGTTGATGACGCCCGCGAGTTTCTAGTGGGCCAGAACATTGACGTTGACGCAATCGCGCCGCAAGTGGATGGCAAGATCATGAGCGCTTTCGTGCGCGCCGTCAAGCCTCGCAGCAACTGACATGAAGGACCACTACAACGCGCTGTTTCTCTGCTGAAGGACGGTTTGACCGATGTCGGCTCGATTCGCCAGCGCTCTTGCCGCATTGCAGCAGGATCACTAGGTAGGAGAGATCGGGCAGCGATTCACACCGTGACTGTTGTTGCCCATCGGCCGCTCGTGAACTGCCCTTCTAGAGGCGTATGATGCCTTTGCCGCGGAGGGCGCCCTGGCGAAGTTTTCGAGGATTTGCCCGGCACACTCCAGTTCAACCGTCGAGCGGCTCCGCGCAGTGATCGTGCCATCTGCGAGCATGCGCGAGCCCTTGCGGCGATGACAAGTGATTAGTGGTCGAAGCAATATTATGCGCCGTGGTTTTGCGCTCAGCGAACCAACCTTCATCTGCCGCGTAGATCGTCGAGACAAGACTGCCTCCAGATTTGAGAATCTCAGCGTCCCACCAGATGGCGACTTGGTGGCCGCGACTTCGAATGGATCTTGTCGACGGATTTCTCTTTAACTATAGCGCGGTAGTTGCAGCTTCAGTCGGCGAAGCAACTGCGCGTTCGCGGCGACGATGATGGTGGATAGGCTCATTGCTACTGCGCCAACGCTCATGGGCAGATCGAGTCCCCAGCGGACGAAAACGCCCGCCGCAACCGGGATGGCGACAAGATTATAGGCAGTCGCCCAAACCAGATTTTGGATCATCTTTCGGTAGGTGGCACGAGATAGTTCGATCGCTCCCACTACGTCTCGGGGATCGCTGCGCACGAGGACGATTCCAGCCGACTCAATCGCCACATCGGTGCCCGCGCCAATCGCGATTCCGACGTCCGCGGTCGCCAGCGCTGGCGCGTCGTTCACGCCGTCACCAACCATGGCGACCGTCTTTCCGCCGGCTTGGAAGCGCGTCACTGCCGCAGCTTTGTCAGCAGGAAGCACCTCCGCTGCAATTTCGTCTATACCGATGCGCTTCGCGACCGAATCAGCCACCGTTTTGGAATCTCCGGTGATCATTGCAACGCGGATGCCAAGGCGATGAAGTTCCTTAACAGCTTCACTGGATTCCGGCCGAATCTCATCTTCAGCGGCAAAAGCGCCGAGGAGCTTCCCGTTGGCGACGACATAGAGAACCGTTTTTCCTTCGGACGCCCACTGGGCCGTCAACTTTTCAACTTCTGTGGGTACTATCACCTTGTCCGCAGTCAACAGACGCGGTCCTCCGATGATGACGGTCTTACTGTTTACGCGTGCCTTTGCCCCCCGACCAGGTAGTGCTTCGAAGTCGGCAGCTTGCAATGCGGGCAGATTTCGGCGCTTGGCTTCTGCTACGATGGCTTTCGCAAGCGGGTGTTCGGAGTTGGCTTCAACAGCAGCAGCACTGGCGAGCAACGCATTCTCGCTGCCGCCCGATACGGTCGCAACTCCCGACAATACGGGGAAACCGCGCGTGAGCGTTCCGGTCTTATCAAAAATCACTATGTCCAAATTGCGGGCACGTTCGAGAGCGAGTCTATCCTTGACGAGCAGACCGTTCTGAGCCCCGATTGATGTCGAGATCGCAATGACCAGGGGAATGGCCAGTCCAAGAGCATGTGGGCAGGCGATGATGAGGACGGTTGCTGTCCTGATCAGTGCATGTTCTTTGTCTCCAGACAGCCACCAACATGTGAACGTGATCGCTCCCGACGCGACGGCCACATAGAACAGGATTGCGGCGGCACGGTCGGCGAGATCTTGTGTATGAGATCCAGAAGCCTGCGCATCGGCAACGAGCCGCATGATGCCAGATAGGGCCGTCTGCTCTCCGACCGCTGTAATGCGAACTCGAAGGCTTCCGCCAGCAGCGACGGTTCCCGCAATGACTTTGCCGCCTGGTGCCTTCGAGACTGCCCGGGATTCGCCGGTAATCATCGACTCGTCGACATCGGCGGACCCCTCGACGACTTCGCCATCCGCTGGCACGCGGGTTCCGGGCCGCACAAGGACAACATCACCCGTTTTCAACTCGGAAATTGGAACCGTCTGAGTCTCCGATCCGCTTACACGTTCGGCGGTGTCCGGGAGTAGCGCAGCAAGTGCATTGAGCGCACCACGGGCCTGGTAAATGGCTCGCATTTCCAGCCAATGGCCTAGGACCATGATCGTGATCAGCGATGCGAGTTCCCACCAGACTTCAATTTCGAAGAGGCCGAAGGTTGCGGCGAGCGAGGTTCCGAAGGCGACTATGATCGCCAGGCTGATGAGGGTCATCATGCCCGGCTTGCGGTCGGCAAGTTCGCCGCACGCCCCACGAAGAAAGACTAGGCCGCCGTAAACAAAGACGACCGTTCCAAGGATCGCGGGAATAAATTTCGAACCCGGGAAGGCGGGCGCGGTGTAATGAAGCCAATGTTGGACATCGGTTGACCAGGAGATCACAGGAATCGTGAGGGCCAGGCTCAACCAAAACTTGTCGCGAAACATCGCGACGGAGTGCCCGGCGTGACGGTCGTGGTTTCGGTGGGCGCCGGACATCTTGTCGCCCGTATGCGCGTTGGCCGCTTGTCCGTGGGGCTCATTGTGATCCATATACATCGGAGCCTACACCCGACGAGCCGCGCGAGGGTGAGCATCTCAGACGAATGCACCGCCATTGCTACATTGTAAGAATTAAAGAAGGTCGTGATGAATAGCACAACGGCTCTGAAAGATCCTGTCTGCGGCATGGACGTACAAACGGCTATCGCTGCTGGACGAACCGAACATCAAGGGCAGACGTATTGCCCGCTCCGAGAAAGCTCGGCGTTGGAAATAGTGGATTAGGAGAACGAGATGAAAGTGGACTCTCCTGTGTTTGAGAAGATGCTCCCTGTTCGTGGGCGTGTAATTGAACACCGAACTAAACACTGACAATGAGCAATAAGAACCAGTCTTTGCGTGTATGCGTTGTCATACTGCGAGTGGGAACCTGTGTTGACGGGTTGGAGAATTCCGGCTAGTAGCCGAGGAGATTAAGAAATGTCTATCGAAAATTCAGTTGTCGCGATTTATCACACTCATACCGATGCGGATCGAGCGGTGAAGGATCTTCAGCGTGGCGGAGTCGACATGCACAAGTTATCGATCGTCGGGAAGGGCTACCACACAGACGAGCAAGTGGTCGGCTACTACAATACCGGCGACCGCATGAAGTATTGGGGCAAGGTCGGTGCATTCTGGGGAGGTTTTTGGGGGCTTTTGTTCGGATCTGCTCTGTTCATGATTCCGGGTCTCGGCCCAATTTTAGTGGCTGGACCTTTGGTGGCGTGGATTGTGGCAGGACTGGAAGGTGCCGTAGAGGTGGGCGCGTTAGGTGCTTTGGGAGCCGGTCTCTTCAGCATCGGCATCCCCAAGGACAGCATTGTGAAGTACCAGACGGCGCTCACGACAGACCAGTTTCTGCTGATCGCCCATGGCACGGCTGCAGAAGTAGCCAAGGCGAAAGAGATCATCGAAAGCACGAATCCTGCCCACTCCACACTGCATACTGCGGAACCTGTGGCCGCCTAGTACCCAGAGCTGCAGAAATGCGGTAGATCATCTCGACGAGGCAAGAACCATGGTTGCAAATAATCGGCTCGACAACGAGCGCGACGAAGAGGAACGTGAAACGAACTCGGCCGGGCAGTCCGGCGACATTCAGGGGGTGTCGCGCCCGGCCGAAGCGGATTCCGAGAGCGTCGAAGAATTAGTGGAAGAAGGAAACGCCTTCGAAGCCTCCATCGTCGATGGTGTGGAGAACGCCAAAGATCCGGATGTCTCAGAGGTCACGACCCGCCAAGTGGCGGAGGACGACGTCCCGGAAGAATATAGGAACGCCGACTAGCGCAAAGGCCTGGGCCACGCCCGGGCTGCTGGCTAAAGGCTGATGGAAAGACCGCGCCTTAATCGGAATGCGATGAAGGACACGTGCGATAAGCACATTCGAACTGACCAGGAGAACCGACATGTCACAGAGAACACACGAGCGAGCCGCAGAACTCCACAACCTTGCCGCCCACGCGCACGCGGTGGCGGCCGTCGCCCATGGCAAAGAAGATCAGTTGGCCGCTCACGAACTCAGCAAACAGGCGCACGAGTATTCCATGAAAGTTCACAATCTCACCCAAGAGCTGCGCCGGGAAACAACGGAGGTTCAAGGCCCGGAAACTCCGACTCAGAGAGCGCCGTGAACTGGTCGCTCATTGTGACGTTCTTCTTCCATAACCACGGATGTCTTTCACGGAGATCAGCATGACTATGCACAACACGGAACACCTGCATCCCAACGGAGAGAGTCACCATAGCCATCATGGCGAAACCCCTTACTGGCGGCGCGCTCATCACGATTGGCGATTCTGGTTCGGGCTTATCGCTATCCTCGCTGCCATCAGCATCTATGTCGGAACCAACGACTTGTCGATGGTGCCTTCCGGCCGCCAGAAGCAGATGCCGGCCGGCAGCCGTCTTCCATGAACTTAAACGTTCTAGCGCTCATAGCGCAACGGCCGAACGGCAAATGTATGAACGTAAGGAACATCCTTAATCAAAATGATCAGTCAGGAGATCGCATGCAGATCCAAGTCAATACGGACCACACAATCGAAGGTCACGAGGCGCTGGCCGATAAGATCAGGGGCGTAGTGGAGAATGCCCTCGGCCGAATGAGCGATCACATCACGCGGGTGGAAGTCCACCTGACCGACGAACGCGGCTCGAAGAGCGGCAAAAACGACAAACGCTGCATGATGGAGGCGCGTCTGGAAGGCCGCCAGCCCATCGCGGTCACCGACGAAGCGACGACTCTGGTCCTGGCCGTTGACGGCGCAGCAGATAAGTTAGCCAGACTGATCGAACATACCCTCGGCAAATTGCATGATCAGCGGAATCACAGAACTGATCCCCCTCCTTCCGAGCCGACATTTTCAGATCAGTCATGATCGACACCATGGCAAAACCAGGCTGTCGACGACAGAAAAAAAGGGACATTGGATCAAACCCTTCTGTATCCTCTTCGATTCGAACCGATCTATCAGTATCGGCTGTGGGGCGGCCGGCATTTGGCCGACTTGCTCCCGGTACCCCTGCCCAGTGGTCGTATCGGAGAAGCATGGTTACTCAGCGATCGCGACGACCATCAGAGCTGCGTCGCTGATGGAGTTCTCAAGGGACAGACCATCGGTCAATTGCTGCAGCAGTTTCCGGAGCAAATACTGGGAAAGCTGGCCGGGCGCTTCCGGAGATTCCCGCTGTTGCTGAAGTTTCTCGATGTACATGAAATGCTTTCGGTCCAGGTGCATCCCACGAAGTCGAATACGAACCTGCTGCCAGCGGGCGAGACTCTTTTCCTTGATCTCGTTCGGACCATATTGCGCGAGCCGTTTCAGCGCCTCGGCTTGGGTTAGTCCTTTCGGTGACGATCCCAATCTCGTCTCGGCTTCCAACAGGGGCAGAGATTTTAGATTGGCCTTGGAATCGGGCTCCGTCGGCGGCTTCTCTACATTCGGTTTCACGATGACTACTCTCCGTTCTTGTCCGTCGCGAGTCTCGGTCAGAAGAGAATCTAGGAGGATCGTTGGATACGCGTCGCGCAACAGGTTCTCATGCGAGATCTTGAATTCGGCAAATTAGAACGCATCCAGTATCTTGCGGCGACGAGGCGGAAGCTGAGCAGTTTTGCTCAGCCGCGAACACGGCAGCGTTCTACGGGAATCGCATTACCTTCCGCCAGCGGCGGATGCTTGAACGGGGAGAGGTTTGTGATAACCGCTATAAGTTTCGTCTGCTTGCGATTTCCGTGTGAAAAAGAATAGGACTTTTGCCTCCGATTTCATCGCAAAATGTTTCGGAAGCCAAATACTGTCCGTCACGGGTGCCTTTTCGAGTTCGAAGTGCGTACCCGGTTCGACTTCAGCTAGAAAACCTGCAATCGAAACCGGTCGTATGACCGTAGCTTCGACCTTTACCCATTGGAACGTCTTTTTGTCGATCCAGAGTTTGCCTTCCATGCCCGTCAATACCTTGGCCTCGTTGTTGGGAGGCTTATAGCCGGGACGAGGTGTCGCCTTTAGCACATAAACCTCATACGGTCCCAGCTTCTGTTCGCCCACCAGCTTGAAGTCGAGGGCTTTCGTTAATTGCTCCATCAGCAGGTTGTCGCTTTCGCGCTCTTTTTCGTATTTCGCGATTCTCTCGCCGCGCCGCTGCTGAGATTCTTTCCGGCGTTTGACCAAGATTGTTTCGAGGTCTTGTTGTTCTTGTGCCTGTTGTTCTGGGAACAGCGGCTTCCCATTCACGGCCAGCAGTCGCTCATAGGGAGAGCCCAAGATCATGAGCTCCTCGGATGTCTTGGTTCCCCCTCCTTTCTGCCGATCACGTTCGACGTAATCGTATTCATGTGCAACCTTCGAGTCAGCCTCATTGGCAGCGACTGAACGTTGGATGATATTGTCGACGCCCTGTTGGGCTAAACAAAGGGAAGACAGCACTGCGAGAAGAAGGATCTGCTTCAGCATGGTCGTGGTCAAACGGGTCACGGTTCTCTGGTTCTGAGAAGCATATAGGCGGGTCTTGTCACGGCGATTTTCTTCTCCGGTCGAATCAACCCCTGTAGCGAAAGAAAGAGCTGCTTGTGCGCGAGATCGCCGGTGGCGCCGAAAAACACGAAAGCGTCAGACTGGAAATCCGCCATCAGGCCGCCCCCTGCTTATCGGCAGCTTTCTCCTTGTGGCCGCCGAATTCGTAGCGCATCGCCGAAAGGAGTTTGGCAGCATATTCTTCGTTGCCACGTGACGCAAAACGGGAACTGAGCGCAGCGCTGATCACCGGCGCCGGAATGCCCTCATCCACCGCTGCCTGCACCGTCCACCGTCCCTCTCCGGAATCCGACACGCGACCCGCAAAATTCGAGAGATCAGGATTTTCTCGCAAAGCCGCGGCAGTCAGGTCAAGCAGCCAGGAACCGATAACGCTGCCGCGCCGCCAGACCTCCGCGATCTCGGGCATGTCCATGTCATATTGATAGAGCTCGGGATGGCGCAGCGGTGTTGTCTCTGCGTCCACTTCACGTTTCACCTTGCCAGCGTTGGCATTCTTAATAATGTTCAATCCCTCGGCAAACGCAGCCATTATGCCGTACTCGATACCGTTGTGGACCATCTTTACGAAGTGACCCGCGCCGTTCGGGCCGCAGCGCAGGTAGCCGTTTTCTGATGTCGAAGGCTCGCCGGTCCGCCCTGGAGTCCGCGCCTCTGAGCCAACACCTGGGGCCAACGACTGGAAGATCGGATCGAGGTGACTCACAATCGCTTCCTCCCCGCCGATCATCAGACAGTATCCCCGCTCCGAACCCCACACGCCACCGCTGGTTCCGCAATCCACATAGTGGATTCCTTTGCTCTTCAATTCACCCGCGCGGCGAATGTCATCGTGGTAGTAGGAATTGCCACCGTCGATTACGATGTCGTTCGGTTCCAGCACAGGGGTAAGTGAGGTCAATACCGAATCAACGACCGCCGCCGGAACCATCATCCACACAGCGCGCGGTTTGCTGAGTGTTTTCGCAAAATCCGCGATGCTGACGGACGACTTGGCGCCTTTCGCCACGAGATCTTTCAGGGCTTGCGGATGCGTGTCAGACACCACGCACTCGTGACCGTCTTTGATCAGCCGTTGCACCATGTTCGAACCCATTCGTCCCAAGCCTATCATCCCGAGTTGCATTCGTTTCCTCCTCAAACAGCGGTTGGTTGGGTAGAAAAATATTACTGCTTGCCGTGCAAACTGGAATCAGCGACGGGAGAACCCTTGAGCGGTACAGAACCGCAGGGTTGGCGATGTATGGCTCTGCTCTCAATCACAGTACGGTTCTTGTCGATAATGACCTTCTTCGCCAGTCCGAGGTCGGAAATCTGTATGTTTTTTAGCTGGGTGTCGAGGCCTTTTATTATGACTTTGACGCCGGTCAGCACAGCGATGTCCTGCAACCAACTCTTGGGTTGATCACCCAATCCCTGTGCGCCGACGGCCGCAACTTGCAAGGATCCACTTAGCTTCTTCACAACGAGGGTAGCCAGTGCTTCGCCTTCAACATTCTCTGCGATGATGAGCAGGGGTTTGTCGTTCTTTTCCATCTGCTCAAGTAAGGGGAGCAGGTCCTTCTTAGAACTGATTTTGCCGGGGTAAACGAGAATGTAGACGTTCTCGAAGGCTACTTCCATGCGTTCGGGGTCAGTGATGAAAAACGGTGAGAGGTATCCGCAGTCGAATTCCATCCCGCGCGCCTGCGGTTGTTCGTTGGTCCTGGAGGGACTAATGCTCCCGTCTGGAATGCCACCCGATCCCACCGCATAAGCCAGAATATGTTCGTCTACCGTCGCGAGTTTTGCGGCCATGATTGCAGACCTCCGTATTCCTACCTCTGCACTTCAACTAGTTGACTTCGCCCTCGGTGTGGTCTTGCGTTTGAATCGCAAGTATGAAACTTTGTGTTTCGAAAAACTGATCAGAATTGATCATCCTGCAACACTCGGCACAAATTCCTGAATAGAAACCGGGAGAATCTGCTTCGAGGACACAGAAAATGTGGGTGCCCCAGCACGGCGTCCATTTTGCGTCCCAGTTGCGGTACCCACCTGTCATGAATTACGTACGTCGATTCGAGTCGCACGAATTAGCGCTTACCCACTGGTTGGTGTATTTCGTTC
>Ga0302325_10016619_pt1 | contig 15579 bp, 19 predicted proteins | sample Palsa_T0_2_FD_201948 | JGI IMG/M metagenome (GOLD analysis project Ga0302325, IMG submission 201948) | Peat permafrost microbial communities from Stordalen Mire near Abisko, Sweden - Palsa_T0_2 | ecosystem: Environmental > Terrestrial > Soil > Palsa > Peat permafrost | place: Sweden: Abisko...
TCGGCGTTGCGGTTGACGACCGTGTCTTCCACGTAGCTGCCGCCGCTATAGACGGTGGCACCTGCTCCCGCGCTCGCACCGGCGCGCGAGAACGCGCCCGCTTCGACGCTTGCCGAGGCGCTCGCCGTCGACGAGCTGTTGCTGATCGAGATGCTCTTCGAGATGTCGATATTGTTGTTGATGTTGACGTTTTTGTTGATGTTGACGTCTTTGTTGATGTCGATGTTCTTGTTGATATTGATGTTCGTGTTGATGGTGACGGGCTTGATGATGACGACGCCACCACCATGACCACCGCCATGTCCGCCGCCACCGCCGTGACAACCGGGTCCGGTTCCACCGCCGCCGCCGCCGCCGCCGGCGCTCGCCGGCGTAAACGCCATGGTTGCGATGAGGGATGCCGCCACTGCGGCCGCGAGAAACTTGAGGGACTTCGGCATCATTGTGCGTGCTCCTTGCCGCCGGCCATGCTAGTCGCAGAGTCCCCTGGGATACGCGAAAACATGGGCGGAGCCTTAACGTGCGTCCGCTTTGCTTCAGGAAGCGTGCCACGGAAATGCTGGAATATGCGCGCTACACTGCCCCGAAACGGAACAGTTTCAGCGCCGAAGGGGCGCAGTTGGTAACCATGATGCGCCCATGATCCCGATCTCGGACGACAATCCCTCGCGGAGCACGCCCATCGTCACCTGGGCGATCATCGCGGCCTGCGTGATCGTCTATCTCTGGGAGCGGTCGCTGGGCCATGAGATGGATCGCGCCATCGATGTGCTCGGATTCAGGCCGGACACTCTCTTCGGCCACCGCCATCGCATCATGGGCTATATCGCTGTCCCGGCGATCACCGCGATCTTCATGTCCATGTTCCTGCACGGCTCGATCCTGCACATCGCCGGCAACATGCTTTATCTCTGGATCTTCGGGAACAACGTGGAAGACGCGATGGGGCATTTCCGCTTCGCCTTCTTCTATCTCATATGCGGCGTGGCCGCGGCGCTGGCCCTGGCCTGGATGGACCCGGGCTCCAAGATTCCCATGATAGGCGCGTCGGGCGCCATTTCCGGCGTGCTGGCGGGATACGTGCTGCTGTTTCCCCGCGCGAAAGTCACGGTCATCGTGCCCCTGGGGATCATCTTCTTTCCGCTGGCCGTCAGCGCATTCTGGGTGGTGGGCTTCTGGTTCGTACTCCAGCTCATCAGTGCGGCGCTGACAGATCCGGGCCAGCCTGGCGTCGCATGGTGGGCGCATGTGGGCGGCTTCGCGGCCGGCCTCGTGCTAACGCCGATCCTCAAATCGTCCGGCTTTCCCCTCTTTGGGCCCGTGCGCCGCGGTCCCTGGAATCGATAAGCCGCGCTCGAGGCCACAATTCCGCCGGAAACCCGGTGGCACGGCTTCTGCTCCTTTGCCTTGCATCGGACATCATAGCGTCCCGGACTGGATCAGACTGGATCACCTGGGGGGCGCGAGGCCGCGGGAGCGAAGGGCAAATGAAACACAGGAACAGCCATCTCTTGGTGGGGTATTGGAGCAGGCTTCGCCGTGGGCGCGACCTTCCCGACCAGGCCGACATCGATCCGCGCGCCATCAAGCGCATGCTCTCCCATGTCTTCATCCTCGAAGCGTCCGACACGTCGAAGCCGCATTACCGGCTGGCCGGCACGGCCCTGTGCGACCGCTTCGGCTTCGAACTCAAAGGCACGAACTTCCTTGGCCATTGGGAAGCACAGAGCAAGAGCTCGCTCACGCTTCTGCTGCGCCAGGCGATCGCGCTCAAGCAGCCCATTTGCATCTCCTCCATCGGCGCCACCGCGGAATGCGGCATGGTCGAGATGGAAACCATCCTGGCGCCCGTGACGTTCGGCGACGAAGCACCCGTCCGCTTCATCGGCCTCACGCAAATCCTGAGCGACACCGCGCAACTGGGAGGCAAGCCCATCGCGTTCGAACGCCTTGTCGGCTCGCAACTGGTGCAGGAAGACGAACCGCTTTCGTCCAACACTCTGCCGCCCACCATGCCGCCTTTGCCGCCCGGCGATGCGCTGCGCAGCCATCCGCGTGCCCCGCATCTCAGGCTCATCGTGTCCCGGGAAAGACCGCAGACCGTTCACACCGAAATGGATGAGATGATGCTGCGCATGATCGTGGCACTCGACATCGTGATCCAGCCGGCCGCGAAGCTTGTCGCCGCAAATTCAGCAGAAGAGATGCTAGTGGGGGGCGTAGGTTGAGTCGTTCGAAGGCTGATTGGTCTGCGGTGCGGACGGCTCGGTCGGATGATCGACCGGATCGTTGTGCAGGATCACCTTGTTGAGCTCGATGGAATCGTCGCGGCGCTGCAGATACGGGATCTCGTATTTTTCATAGGTCTTGAGAAACGCTTCGAAATCCGCATCGTCCTGCGGCAGCCTTTTGTCGCAACGCGCGGGCGGCAGATGCTGCGTTTCCTGGCACCACATGTCGAAATTGATTTCGGCGAGCGGATAACTTGTCGCCTGTGCATCGGCACGGCCCGCGATGATCGCGAACGCCAGCCCCAACCAAATTCCCCGTCCCAATCCACGCATATTTTGCACCCTACACCTGTTCACAACGCGGCGGAAGGGATTCCGGTTTCAGCCGGCCCCGTCAGCCAAAGCCTTAGGCCGCCGCAACCGCCTGCTTTTGCCCGTCTTCCGCCACCCGAACGATCTCCGGCGCAGGCGCGGAACGCCCCAGGATCATGTCGGATGCTTTTTCCGCGATCATGATGGTGGGCGCATTGGTATTGCCCGAGACAAGCGCCGGCATCACCGACGCATCGACCACACGCAAGCCTTCCACGCCGTAAACTTTTAGCGACGTATCGACGACGCTATCGCGATCCTTGCCCATCTTGGCACTTCCCACCGGGTGATAGATCGTCTCCGCGGTCCGGCGCACCCACGCATCGATCTGATCGTCCCGCTGGATATGCGCGCCGGGCATCAGCTCGGGCCCGCGATAGGGATCGAACGCCTTCTGCGCAAACACGTCGCGCGCTTGGCGCACGCCTTCGCGCAGCGCGCGGCGGTCTTCTTCGGCTTCGAGATAATTGGGCTGGATGATGGGCGCCGACAACGGATCGGCGGACTTGATCGAGATATAGCCCCGGCTTTCGGGCCGCAGCTGGCACACATGCGCCATGAAGCCGTGACGGTCGGCACGCTTGCGCGTGTGATCGCTCATGAGAGCCGCGATGAAATGGAATTGCAGGTCGGGCGTTTCGAGATCGGGGCGGCTCTTGAGGAAGGCGCCGGATTCAAGCCCCTGCCCCGAGCCGAGACCGGTCCCGAACAACAGATATTGCAAGCCCGTGCGCGCCGCGCGCAGCGGATTGGCCTGGCTGTAAAGCGTGATTGGTTGCGTGCATTCATACTGGATCGAGCAATCCAGATGATCCTGCAGATTGCGGCCCACGCCTTTGACATCGGCAACCACGGGAATGCCGAAGCGGCCGAGAATTTCGCTGTCGCCCACGCCCGACAGCAGCAGAACCTGGGGCGTGTTCACAGCACCACCCGACAGGATCACTTCGCGGATGGCGCGCACCTGAAATTTCTCTTTCTTCTGCGCATATTCGACGCCCACCGCGTGCGTGCCTTCGAACAGGATGCGCGTGACATGGGCGTCGGATTCGATTTTGAGATTGGGCCGGTCCAGCGCCGGCACCAGATAGGCCGACGCCGTGCTCCAGCGCCGTCCCTCACGTATCGTCATCTGATAGGGCCCGAAGCCTTCCTGGCTGCGGCCGTTGAAGTCGGAGGTCTGTGGGAAGCCCGCTTCCAAACCTGCCTGAATGAAAGTGCGGAACAGCGGATTGGTCGAGCGGCCGTTGGAGACATGCAGCGGGCCCATGCCGCCATGGAATTCGTCGCCGCCGTTTTCGTTTGCTTCGGCACGCTTGAAATAGGGCAGCACGTCGGCGAACGACCAGCCTTCGCAACCCATCTGCCGCCAGCGATCGTAATCGCGCGCATGGCCGCGGATATAGATCATGCCGTTGATGGAGGACGAGCCGCCCCAGCCGCGGCCGCGCGGCCAATAGAGACGGCGGTTGTTCAGGTGCTGCTGGCCTTCTGTGTCGTAATACCAGTTGTGCGGATTGCGCTTGCCGATCAGCGCCGGGATGCCGGCCGGCATGTGGATCATCAGCGACTTGTCGCGCCCGCCCGCTTCGATCAGCAGCACTTCGACGCTTGGGTCGGCCGACAGCCGGTTCGCCAGCACGCAACCCGCGCTGCCCGCGCCCACAATAATGTAATCGAATGCTTTCATGTCAAAACCCTGTCGACCGACCGATTCCGCGCCGGTCGTCTTATATCAGTGCCGCGCGCTTCCGCGTCATCCCCCCATACTGCGTGAATTCCGGTTCACGCGAATAATGCGTTTTCGTCGAAAATTTTTTCTCCTGTTATTCCTCAAAAAACCCAGCAAAACCGCCGACTTTTCCAAACCATAACAGGAGGGAACAGGAGATGCGCATCCGCCTGTTATTTCACCTGTTCGTTCGCCTGTTCCTCCGCCTGACATTTCGCCTGTTCCCGCCTGTTATCGGCGCCGACTTTTCGCGGCCCACCCGCGCGCGCGTGCCATCGGGAGATAGCCGGAGCGAACCTCTTCGATGTCTCCGAACACTGGGAATACCGACGAGGTATCATTGCGGGCAGATCGCGATCGCGAAGAAATTTCCATTGTTTTTCACTCCAAAAAAGATAATAAAATCAATGCATTATCGAAAATAACAGGGCTGGAAACAGGGCCCTGTTAAGGCGCTGCTCTGGGGCCTGCGCGCGCCAGTCCCGGAGTCACTTCGCGCAGGTGCGCACAAACCGAGCCGGGTACGCCGGGCCGCGGCGCAAAACCCCTCACCGAATCCCATTTCACAAAAGCCGCCGCCATCATCTGCTTGCCTAAGTTCATGTTTTGTTCTACTCTATCGGCCGCTACGTCAGAGTCAAGTCCGTCGCGCGACGTCCGGCTGCCCGCGAACGACGGAACTATAAGTCATTGACACATACGTTACTGACGTAGGTAGTACGGAGGCCGTCTCGCGGTCGCGCGCTTTGAGTTCGATCCCATCAAGAGCGCAAGGAATGCGCGCGAACGGGGACTGCCCTTTGCAGCCGCCGCGCGAATGTTCGACGGCGTCCGAATCGAATGGGAAGACAGGCGAAAGGACTATGGCGAAATCCGCATCGGCACGCTCGGCGAAATCGAAGGCCGCGTCTTCTTCGCGACGCGGCGCGGAGACGCCATCCGCATCATCTCATTCCGCAAACCGCGCGAAACGCGACGCTATCGCCTCCGCGAACGAGGCGACGGCGATTGACTGGTCGAAAGTCGATGCGACCACCGACGCCGACATTGCGCGTCACGCGCGGCAAGACGGCACCAGCCCGCTCTCCGATCGCGCCTGGAACGGAATGCGCGTGCGCGCTGTCCCTCCCGCCGAAGTGGACGTGCGCGCGATCCGGGAGAAGCTGAAGCTGTCGCAGCCGGAATTCGCGGCCCGTTTCGGCTTCACCGCCGCGTCCGTGCGCCAATGGGAACAAGGCCGCCGACGCCCCCACGGCCCCGCGCGCGTGCTGCTGACGATTATTGCGAAGGAGCCGAATGCAGTGAGGCGGGCGCTGGAGGCAGTGGAAGAATGAGGTGCAATCTTCCGCGACCCGGCGAATGGAAGTTGCCAGTTTCTCCTGCGCAGCCGTCGGATTCGGATAAGCGCCACCGAATTCTATTCAACGAATTTCTAGAAACATTTTGCTTGTCATCCCGCCCGCGCGTCAAACAAAACCGGGCAACGCATTGAGCGCGGCTTGAAGATGCTCGGCGGCGGTGCGGTGCTCCACTCTGCCGGGATCGAATATTTCATTTGGAACGGTCGTCACCAAAACCGCGCCGTCAGGCAAGTGTTCGACCGCAATGCCTTTGGGCAGGGTAAGTCGCGCAGCTCGCGTACGATCGAGATACACCATCCATCCGCTGCAAAATTTTGAAAACACGCCGTTGCGCGCCTCCGCCGCAAAATCTCCGGGCATCGCGCCCGCCCATGCGCAATTCCACGCTGTCGCAGATGCCAGAACGATGGCTTGAACCGCTGCAGTCAATTCTCCTGGGCTATCGCGATGCGGCAACCAGGTAAGTCCGATCTGGTTGCGAAACCAAGTCGGGAATTCTTCGTCTCCCGACTGGAGCGAGAAGGACCGGTAGTTGGCAGTGTCGTCCGGCGTTCCAGCGCCGATCGAATGCGCGATTGTCGCCTTGCGCCCCTGTCGCGTTGCGAAGACGGGATTCTCGGCGATCCAGTCTCGAAGTTCGGTCCGATCGGGCGGCATGGTCACCCTTCTGGGCACGACCGAGCGATAGCGCATCCCGAAGCGGGACCAGCCCGCCATCCGCGCATCGATTTGCTGCAACTGAGATAGCCAGCGCGCGAGCCGCCCCGACATCGCATCGGGATTTTCTGCCCGCGCTGTCCACCGACCAGCGACGTGAATATAGGAATTCAATCGGTTCCTCTGCGACGATTGCACTTGCGCGCGGCACGCATCATATTCCGCCAGATCGGCAAACCGGGCAACCAGCATATGTCCGACCATTTTATGATCGTGATTGCGGCCGATCCGCTTGCCAGGCCGCCGGCGGAGCGTGCGGATGCCGCATTGGCATTGCTGACCGCGCTGCGACCAGAGGCGGAGAATCCCGAATGTCGTCAGTCCGACACGCCGGAATTCTTCGACTGCGGCCAAAATTTCGACGGTGTGTTCTGTCCTCTTTGCCAAGCCGATGTCCAGGAGTGGTGGGGCGATGCGATGGGCCGCTGGTTCGAGAGCGACGATCGAACGTCACTGTACGTCGAAATGCCGTGTTGCGGAGGAGCCACGACTCTCAACGATCTCGACTATGTGGCGCCGCAGGGCCTGGCCTGCGTCGGCTTCGAACTCATGAACCCTGGTCCCGATCTCGAACCCGAAGAACTCCGCCAGGTCGAAGACGCGCTTGGCACGCCCGTGCGGATCATCTGGCGACACATTTAGCCGCGGGGCGTAAGGCGACAGGTTAAGATTGCACCAAGAATTCGCGAAATGCTCCTCTGCAGCAATTTGCAACGGTTATTCGGCGACAGGTTAAATGATCCCTTCGGGAAAGCCTTCAACACTTAACCTGTCGCCAAATTTCATTGCGTCGACACGACTCGGGTTTGGTTCGCGAGTATGCACTTGTTGAACATATATGCTGTCGATCGAACTCTCGTCATCCGAAGGACGCCCGGTAATTCGCGGTCTCCAAAACCAACGCGCTTCGGAGTGGAGGCGTAATTTCGAAGGCCTTGGGCTCTCTGGCAAAATCGTAAAGACGGAAGATTCGAAAATTGTCCGGACGCTCGTTGGAGAGAGCGTATTCGTTCTCGGAAAGATAGAACGGCGTACGCGGATTGCCCGTTGTCGTCTTCACTTCGAGCAGGCGTTCTTCACCACGTGCGGTGAATGACAAGATGTCGAAGCCAGCGCCATCGCCGTCTTCTTGGGAGATCCAACGTACTCCCTCAGCGAGATCGTTGCGACCCAATGACTTCAATCGCGCTCGTTCCGAAACGAGAACTCGTTCCTCGCCCCTCTTTCCGAGCGCGCGGTTGCGTTCGTCCCTGGCTGCCGGATCGAACTTTCTAACGAGTCGCCGAAGGGCCGGCGGATCGTCATTTTCTGTCGGTTTCATGGCCGGGGGCGGTCCCAAGTAAAGCAGGCTATCCTCAGCCGCTCCGTACACGCTTGATTCCGTAACAACCAGCGGCTCCGGTGTCTGCGCCAAATATCGCTCGATCCCGTCGAGGAGCGCCCTCTGAAAATTTGCCTTCGGCTTGTAGCCCCATATCCACGGCAACCCAAGTTTGTTCAGCACCGCGCTGATATTTTGGTGTTTGAACTCTATCGACTTGTGGCTTCGGCCAATCAGTCTTTGCAATTCGGAATTGCGCTGCGATTTGATATATTTTTTGTGCGAAATCTCTATTTGGAGCATCTGGAAATAGTCAGCAACGATCAGATCAATTTCCTGATCAGACCAGTTTGAACCCGCCGAATTGATCGAACTCATCTAGCCATTTCGCAGCGTGCAGCCGATTGTTCAACGAGCAGCACAAATCGCTGTGTCGATGTCAATCCGACGAAGCCGACCCATCCCTCATACTCGACGTACAGAGCCTATACGCCAATGGCGTCTTTTTGCTGGACAATTGGGCGCCATTGGCGTATAGGCTACATCCATGGCCGACCGGCCCATCTCTGTCGCTGAAACCGACCTGTTCGTGCGGCAGGCGAACGACGTCTGGGATGCGGTCGAGCGCCATGCGTTTGCGGAATTCATCGCACGCAACCCGGAGGTCGGCGACATCATTCCGGATACGGGCGAGGTTCGGAAGCCCCGCTGGCGAAAAGCGGGCATGGGCGAGCGAGGAGGCGTTCGGGTCGTTTATTTCTTCACTGATTCCGACAGTCTGATTTACCTGCTCATGGTCTATGCCCCAACGCGAAGACATGACGCCGGATGAAAAAAGAGCTGCGAAAAAGTTGGCTGAAACTTTGAAATCCATGGCCCAGGCCAGACGTCAACGAGGAGTTCGCCGATGACCAAGTTCAGCAAGGATTTGATTGCGAGCCTCACCCAGGCGGTGGAGCACGCGCGCGGCAGGAAGAAGGGCATGCGGGTGACGGTCGTGGACGTTCCCGACGTTCGCGCGATCCGTAAAGCTCTGCATATGTCCCAGCAGCGCTTCGCCGTGTCGTTCCGCATTCCGCTGGCCACGCTGAAGAATTGGGAGCAAGGCCGGCGCAATCCCGATGCGCCGGCCGCGGCTTATCTCCTCGCGATCCGCCGCCGGCCGAAGGAGATCATGGAAGCCGTTGCCGAACGCGCCGCATAATCGGCCCCGCGCATGGTTCGCGGGAGTTGCGAATACGGGGGGAATACGAAGACAGGAACAACCATTACCTTCCACAGAATTGTTTCGATGCCTTTGCGCCGGATGACATTGAGCGGGACCCCGCCGCTCGGGGGCGTTCCAGTTGCGACGCATCGTCGGCCGTCGCGTTAAAATGAAAGACCGCCTGGGCGACTGCTGGCGCGAGCTGCGCGAATATATCTTCGCCCGACAGCGGTTTTGCGGTCGCCGTTTTCTTCTTGCCGGCATCGTGATTTATTCGAAGTCATTGAAACAGCGCGCTCATGCTGTGGCCGGCCCGGATGTTCTGCCACTCTGAGCGACCCGGGCAGACCGGCAACCCGCACGAAAGTCGCACCTGCCGGGCACAAACGTATCGATTCAAATCGCGGGCAGGATCAAACTCTTGCGATCCACTGCCGAGAGCCGCCCGCACCAGCCGTGCATGCGCCGGCCGGTCCTTGCAACCGGCGAAAGGGTGATACAGTAAGTTCCCGCGGGGGTGAGCCTTGTTGCATCTGCCGCGCAGGCGCGTTCGCGGAAGCCTGTGTGCCGCTCATCGAAACTTCATCGCCATCAAGGAGGAGGGGAAATGAAATTGCTTATCAGGATAGCGGTGGTTGCTGTCGCCATGTCGGCGGCGGCACTGTTCGCTTCGGCGCCTGCCAATGCGGGCATCGGTATCAGCATCGGCGTTCCCGGCATCGGCATCCACATCGGCGGCCCGGTCAATCACGTCGGTGTGCCGGGCTATTACTATGGGCCCGGATATTATCCGCCCGGACCGTGCGACGCGTACGACTATTATTATACGGGCGACTGCGGATACGCGCTTTACGATGGCCGCATCTTCGTCAACGGCGTCTGGGTCGACGGCCCGCACTATTATCGCTGGTACGACGGTGCGCCTCTCTTCTGGTACCGCGGCGGCTGGTACGGCTGGCCGGACTGGACCGGCGTGAATTTCGGCTGGAATCATTTCGAAGGCTGGGGCTGGCACGGCGGCCATTGGGATCGCGGCTGGGGCGCTGCGCATGGCGGCTGGCACGGCCTCGTCCATGTGCACGACGTGCACACGCATGATCACGACCATGGCCACGACCGTCGCGACCACGTGACCTCGACGCATGGCACAGACCATGGCCACGACCACCACGACCACGACCACGTGACCTCAGCGCATGGCACAGAGCATGGTCATGGCGACGACCGCGGAGGCGATCGTCATCATCACTGACGAATGACGGGAGCAACGTTCGCCTTTCGGCGAGCGTTGCTTCTGCGCCTCAATCTGCACGTAACGAACGAAGTCGCCGTTCAAGACGGGTTATTCGGCGACAGGTTAAATGATCCCTTCGGGAGAAATCGTGCAGACACGAGGCACGATTCCACAGGTGTGTTAGCGAGCGGGTGTTATAGCTCCTGTCTCCCTGAGCCTTTCACCCCTCACCGCACTACCGCGATCTGATGCTGGTTCTTACACAAAACTTCTGACACTCGCCACTTGAGGAATGCAGTCGGCACTACTACGCGGCCTTAGCACTCAGCCAACGCCTAGCCGCTGGTGAAAACGCGAAGAGTGAGCCCGTTATAAGAAGCAGAATTGTCACATATATCCGCCATTCGAATCGTATCAATTGCAATAGCGCAGGAACAACGGCATTGAGGCCAGAGTAGTAGGCTGATGTCAGCACCGGTATTGCGATACGGACCAACACCACACCAATGAAAAGATATCGTGCCCAACTCTTTCGTCTCACCGATACCAGCCACCCGGAGAAGATAACAATGCCGCCCCAAATGACGACGGTATATGCAAGGTGCACAAGCTCTATCACGCGATAGGCAGTGGGATGCAACGCCTGGTTCGCAGCACTCAAAGCAACGAACGTGTCGAATACGGCGAAGCCACTCCAAAGGAGCGCCAAAACGATGCTGATGCACCAAAAGTATTTTATCTGCGTTGGCATCGAGGCGTTCTCAACCATGCATGTCTCCAATTACAAGAATCAGCCCATGGGTTGACTGAACACAACAAGACTATGGTTCTTGCGCTTCTATATACCCCGCCAACCTGGCGATATCCTGGTTGGCGAATACCGGGACAGCCAACACCTTTCCACTCTGTAGAAGGAATACAGGAGCAGGGAATAAAGGCGCAGGAGCAACAAATGCCTTCTACAGAATCGTATCGATGCCTTTGCGCCGGATGACGTTGAGCAGCACCCCGCCGCTCGGACGCTTGGCGCCGAGTTCGAGTTGCGACACATAGCCGGTCGTCACGTTCAAATGGCGCGCATAGACCGCCTGGCTCATATGCGACCGCTCGCGCGAGCTGCGCGAATCTGGTCGCCGGAGAGCGGTCTTGCGTTCGCCGGTTTCTTTTTTGCCGACGTGCCGCATCGTGATTTTCGTATATTCCGAGTCGTTGAAAATGCCGAGCGTGGCGGGATTCCGATGACCGCGTTCCGTCTTGTCGCGTCCGACGACACGATCAAGGCGCGCATCCTCGGCCGGGACCGGGTTCAAAAAGCCGAAGAGCTGGAGAACGCATTGCGGCAGCAGGCCGAATTCGACCGGCTGTTTGCCGACGAATCGTTATTCACCTCGCTCGACACCGATGGTCTCGACGTCCGCGAGGTTGCCGGGACGATCGTCAAAAGGCTCCGGGCCTGAAATTTCGAAGCGAGACACGAACCCGCCCGCTGCGACGCGCGCGGCGGGCAGGTTCGATGGATTTCACCACTCCGAGGCGGCGATGCCCATGCGGGTTTCCGCGATGGCTTCGTTGGTCAACCGGATGGCCGCCATGCGATGGCCGCCCTTGTTGGGCGACGCCGCGATAAGCTGGTCGCGCGCGCCGATCAGCGCATCGAGTGCTGCCTGCATATGCGGCTGATCGGCCGTCGCCTGTCCGATGAAAATCCCCGACGTCGTCGCCAGGCCGAGCGCCACCGCGCAGATGGCGCCTTTGATCATGGTGTTCATGGAAAATATCCCCGTTCGACAATGCGGCCAAACGCCCGCCTGCGAACGATACACGCGCAGCGCGGTTTCGCAACAAAACGGCTTCGCGGAACGCGCCGCAGCGCGTCGAATTGCGCCCGCTATCGCGGATCGCTTTCGGGCATCCCGGAGATATTGCCCGGCCCGCTCATGCGCTGAAATCTCTCGTTGTTGAGCTTGATTTGCGTATCCATTTTCGAGAAATCCGCCATGGGCACGGGCGTTCCCACCGCAAAAGACGGGCGGTTCGCATCTGCCGCGACCTGCTTCATCACTTCGTCATAGATCAGCTTGATCGGATTGAGGTCGCTCAGGTTGAAGCTGACTTTTGTGGAGGCGCTGCTCTGCCCGGCCGCGAAAGCCGGCCCCGGCGACGCGACCAGGAACTGCACCGCGGCACCCATCAGCGCACCGCCGGCCACCACCACCGCCACGAGAAATCCGAACCGCATTCCACTTTCCCCCGACTGGAGCAGGTCTCAGAATACGGGGCCGATGCAAACCAAGTCTGAACGGGATCGATAAAATGCAAAGATGACAGTTGTCATTCCAATCTCGGCCATCGATTATTCGCGACGGCGGCAGCCCCAGCAGGTAAGGCAGGCCGCCATTGATGGACGCGCTCTGGCCCCAGATCGCAGGATCGAAGCCCGTCGGCAATCCGGACTGAAGCTGCGCAGTTGTGTTGCCGTTTCCTCCCGCGCTCGTGGATTGGCCGCTTGTTTGAGTATCCCAATAGCCGTTGGAGATTGTGGCATCGGAGGATGCGCCCACCAAGCCGCCAATATTGCTGCTGCCGCTGCCGGCGCTGACGGCACCCGCGGAATAGGCATCCATGATAACGTCGTTGGTTCCGCTTGACCCAACCAACCCGCCAATATCTCTCGCGCCGTTGCCTCCGCTGACGGCACCGGTAGCATAGGCGTCGATGATCGTGCCGTTTTTGGCGTTGGACCCCACCAGCCCGCCAATCGCGACGGAGCTACCGGTCACCGTACCCGTGGCATAAGCGATGTCGATAATGCTTTGATTGACGTTCTGGCCCACCAGTCCGCCCACATCGCCTGCACCTACAACGTCTCCCGTCGCATACGCCGTTGAAATCGTGCCTCCCTGGGCCAACCCCACGAGCCCGCCGACATCACTGCTGGAGTTGCTCCCGGCTGCACCGGTGGCATGCGCGTCGATGATGGTACTATTATGCTGCGCGAGTCCTACCAGACCGCCAATATCGGTGTCGAGACCGCTGACCGAGCCGCCGGCGCGTGCTTTGGTGATCGTGCCTTTGTTGTAACCTACCAGGCCGCCCACGTCGCCGAAGCCGCCGCTGAGTGTTGTGGTGGTGTAATCGTCCAGGATCGTGCCGCCGTCGCTGTAACCGACAAGAGCGCCGATGTACATGTCACCGCCGGTTATCGATCCACCTGTCAAACCAAGATCGCGGATCGTGCCCTGCAGATAGCCGAAGAGTCCCACATAATCGATAAAGGACGAACTGAAGGTCAGGTTCGATATCGTGTTGCCGAGACCTGCGAAAGCCCCGCAGAAACCGCACCCGCGGATATTGCCTCCACCATCGGTTCCAATGGGGACCCAATTCGTCGTACCTGCCGCGTTAAGTGGGACAGCAAGTGCGTAGTTGGCCATAAGAGTCGTATTCGTGGCATTTATGCCCTGCAGACCGCTCATCGTGTAGATCAAGGTGTACGCCTTGTTATCGATCAGGAGTTTCGCGCCGGAAGACGAAGCCCCGGTGAACGAAATGTTGTCGGCACTTGAGATGACGTAATCGCCGCTGCTTCCTGTGCCGGACGTCAGGTGCAAAGCCCCTCCGCCCGAGATCGTGACGTCGGCGTTGATGTCGATATTGCGATAGGCGCTGAGCGAGAACGTCGCCGCCGTGCTCCATGCGATCGGGCTGTCGATGATGATGTCGCCATTGCCCGACGGATTCGGATTTCCCGGTCCGCTCGTACCGCTTGCTGTCGTTTGCAGAGTGACGTTGGTGTTTGAAGCGAGCGACGAATCGATCGTCGACGCAGCGGCGCTGTTCACCGTGAGGTCGTAAGGATCGAGCAGCCAGGAACCGTCCCGGCCTTGCGTCGCCCCCGCATCCACACTCGCGCCGGTGAAGTTCAAATTGTGGCCGGACGTCTCGATGGTGCCGCCATTGCCGCCCGAGATGCCGCCGCGTGCCAGCGCGCTGCCCTGAAAGCTCGTGTCGCCGGAAATGACGGAGATGCTGCCGCCATTGCCAGTTCGCGTGGCCGAGGCATTGAGGACACTCGCTTTGTCGACGGCGGCGGCGTTCTCGTTCCAGCTGCCGATTTGAATGCTGCCGCCGCCATTGGCGCCCGAGGCGTCGAGCTTCGCATTCGACACAGCTACGTTGCCGCCATTGCCCGCATCGAGCAGGATGGTACCGCCGACATTCCGAACACCTTGCGCCTGAATGATTCCGTTCATATTGACGACGCCTGTCGCCACACCATTTGCGGCATGCGCCGTCAGCGAGACATTGGCGCCCACCAGCGAACCGGTGTTGGTGGCAACCGCCCTGCCGTTCACATCGCCTTGTGCGGCGAAGGACACGAGGCCATCACCCGTGAAGTCGACGGTGAACTTGTTTGCCGCGCCCAGTGCGACCGTGCCGAACTTCGCATTGACCGTGCCCGCATTCGTCACGCTCGGTGCGACGAGCGCAACAAGGCCGCCCTGGCTTGTCGTGATTCGGCCCTGATTGACGACAGACGCATTCTGATTGCCTCGTTGCGTGAACTTGCCGGCGAGAACATCCGAATCCGAACCGCCCGTCGACGTTGCCACGAGCGAGCCCACATTCACCTGCGAGCCCTTGCCGAACAGCATGCCGTTGCCGTTGATCAGCACGATGTGTCCATTCGCGTCCAGCGTTCCCAGAATCTGCGATGGCGCGTTGCCGCCGATGCGGTTGACGGCGATGGCCTGCGCGTTGGGCTGCACGAATTGCGTCGTCTGCCCCGCGCCGATGTTGAAGCTCGATCAGTCGATGACGACGTCTTCGCTCTTCTGGTCGATCTGCGTCTTGGTTGAAGACGAAGCGATGGAAGCCGATCCCGTCGTCACTGCGGCGCTCAATGGATTGGCGAGAGCGGAGGACGGCAAGAGCGGGAGCGCGAGGAGAAGCCCCATTCCGATGCCGGATGCCTTCGACCGGCCGAACGAGGCGGAAGATTTCAGGGCAGCGCGAACGCTGCAAGCGGCGTTTATGGTCATGGAGTCTCCCCAGGGGGTCGGCGCGTCGTCGCGGCATCCGGCCGATACCGGATTCCCCGCGCACAGTTTTCGCCGACCGCGTTCTTTGGAACCGGCGGGAGCGTAGCAAGCCACCGCCGGCGAGATACCGCGGCCGTCACGGCGATTTCGAGGCCACGCCGCGTTTCACGCGCGTTTGCGCCATCGGACGAGCGCCACGACGGCCCAGACCGCCTCGACGAGACCGAACGGCCACGCGCCTTGCAGGAAGCCGTAAACCGATCCCAGCGCGCAGGCGCCGGCAAATCCCAGCACGAACCAGCGATTGCGCGCCTCGAATGCGTAACAGACGAGCATCAGCGAAACTGCGCCAAGCCCGAACA
>Ga0302325_10016622_pt1 | contig 15578 bp, 16 predicted proteins | sample Palsa_T0_2_FD_201948 | JGI IMG/M metagenome (GOLD analysis project Ga0302325, IMG submission 201948) | Peat permafrost microbial communities from Stordalen Mire near Abisko, Sweden - Palsa_T0_2 | ecosystem: Environmental > Terrestrial > Soil > Palsa > Peat permafrost | place: Sweden: Abisko...
TTTTTGGGGATAGCGCCTTCAACACCTGCCAGCTCAGCCGCGCCTCGAGAGCCGCCAGATCTTCCACGGCGCCGGACTCCGCCAACTCCGGGCCTTGCTCGAACCGCTTCAGGTTCAGGATGCGCGCGCCGATCCGTAATACTCCGCGCGATCCGCCCGCAGCCGGTCCCCCCGGCGCCAGATCGTAATGGCCGTAGACCACTTCGGAAGCGTCCAGCGCTTCGCCAGCCTTGATGATGGATGCCCGCGTCAACACGGCGTTTGACCTTAGCGACAGGCGCCGGAACGCTTCCAGACGGTCCTCGCGCTCCAGCGCGAGCACGCCTTCGGAGACCAGCGATTCGCGCACCGCCTCGGAAATACTTTCGCCGATCCAGTCCACATTCGAGGAATTATTCGCCGCGTTCGATTGATTGAAAAAAGGAAGGACAAGCACGGTTTCCGCGCGAACCACAAACACGGTGGAAACCATGCAAAACAGAGCCGCGAGCCGATGCATCTAACTTCAGTTTAGCAACGGCCATCTAGGACCATGCAGGGCCACGCTGGGTTCTGGGCCGGCCGGCGCCCAGAACCCGCAACCTGGAACCCGTTAGTTCAGCACCAGCTTCATGTTCGTGCCGCCCACGTGGATCTCTTCGACCTTATTCTTGCCGTCGGCGCTGGCGTACCTGACGGTGGTGGAGGGGTACTTGCTGTCACCGGTTTCTACCTTAACAGCCGCTTCGGTGGTATCGCGGCCGTGCTTCAGTACGATCTTCTGGTCCTGCACTTCGCACCTGTAGTCGCCGGCCTTCAATTCGGTGCCGCCGACCACGGCCGGCTCGAACAACGTTACGGTAAACGACTTGGCGCTAGCGAAGGCCATTCCCGCCAGCAGACATGTGAATAACAAAGCTTTCTTCATTCGTATTTGCTCCTTCAAGCGTTGGACGGCTTAGGGGTGCTTCTTCGCACGGGCCGTCTAACAGTTATACGAACAAGATGGCGAAATGTTGTATTGCTCCGTATCAGCAATTTGTCAGGAATTCACGCACGCGGGCCAATGCCACTTCCTGAATGTGCGCATCTTCTCCAAAGCCCTTCAGCCATTGCATGTCCGGCTCCTTGCGGAACCAGGTCATCTGGCGTTTGGCGTAATTTCGCGTGTTGCGCTGGGCATAGAAGAGCGCTTCTTTAGCATTCAGCTCGCCGCGTAACACTTGGACTGCCTGGCGATAGCCGTGCGACTCGAACGGCTTCGCCTGCAGGGGGAACCCTCTGTCGAGGATGCGCTGCACCTCATCCAACAAGCCCGATTCGAACATGCGCCGGCACCGTTCGTCCAGCCGGCGATAGAGCTCGTCGCGATCCGGGGCCAGGCCGATCTTCAGTGTGCGAAAACCCTCCAACGCGTCGCGGCCTTCGCCAAACATCTCAGTCACGGGCCGCCGTGCGAGCAGCCGAACTTCCAGCGCGCGCATGACCTTGGGCACGTCGTGGCGATGGATCCGCGCCGCGGCGGCCGCGTCGAATCGGCCGAGCAGACGGTGCAAAGATCCGGGCTTTTTGCGCTCGCGAACAGACAGCCGCTCGCGTAGCGCGGTGTCCCGTGCAGGACCCCGGAACAACCCTTCAAACAACGCCCGCAGATAGAATCCCGTGCCGCCGGCCACCACCGGCAGCCGGCCGCGGCTCGAAATCGCCGCCAGCGCCGCGCGGCCCAGCCGGGCATATTCGCCCGCCGTGAAGATCTGGTCCGGGTCCAGGATATCGATCAGATGGTGCGGAACGCCACGCATCTCCGCCGGCGACAGCTTGGCGGTGCCAATGTCGAAGTACCGGTAAATCTGCAACGAATCGCAGTTCACCACTTCGCCGCCGAATTCTTCGGCAACCCGCAGGGCCAATTCGCTCTTGCCGGCGCCGGTCGGCCCGGCGATCGCCACGACTGGATTCAATAGGACCGTTTCCGATTGGTAACACATCTGCCGCGGCCGACGCCGTTATACAATGAAGACGCCGTTATACAATGAAAAGGAACGACTCGACCCTCCCAGGCATCTAGGTCGAAAGGAACTACATGATGAATTTTCCCCTAAAAGCGCTTTTCCTGGCCCTTCCGTTGGCCTGCCTGTCCTATGGACAGACCGCCGCGGCAACCGCACCGCCGGTGGATAAGGCCGCTGCTTACTATAACTTCTCGATGGGCCATCTGTACGCCGAACTGGCCGGCGTTTACGGTAACCGCAGCGAATACGTGGGCAAGGCCATCGACTACTACAAACAAGCGCTGAAGCTGGACCCCGGGGCCAGCTTCCTTTTCGAGGAACTCACCGACCTCTACATTCAAAGCGGCAGGCTTAAGGATGCCGTCACCGAAGCCGAAGACATCCTGAAGCGCGAACCCAACAATCTGGACGCCCGCCGCATCCTGGGCCGCATTTATACCCGCATGATCGGCGACACGCAGCAAGGCAAGATCAACGAAGAGATGCTTCGCGCCGCCACCGAGCAGTACGAGAAGATCACCGCCAAAGATCCCAAGGACATCGAGAGTTGGCTGACCCTGGGCCGCCTCTATCGCACCGCCCGCAACTCCGTGGACGCCGAGAAGGCCTACTCGCAGGCCCTGGCGATCGATGCGAGCAATGAGGATGCCTTGACCGGCCTGGCAATTGTGTACTCGGACGTTGGCGATACCAAGAAGGCGATTGAAAAGCTGCAGGCGGTCACCAATAAAGATCCCAATCCACGCACTTTGGCCGCCCTGGCCACTGCCTACGAACAGCTCCACGACTACCGCAGCGCCGCCGAAGTGTTGCGCAAGGCGATCGATCTGGACCCGGAGAACAGCCGCATCAAGCGCGCTTTGGCCTACAATCTGCTGAACTCCAACAACCTGGACGAATCCCTCAAGTACTACAAGGAATTCGCCGACGACGACCCGCACGACTCGGAGGCGCTGCTGCGTATGGCGGAGATCTACCGCGAAAAGCGCGATTTCACCAAGGCCCGCGAGAGCCTCGATAAAGCCAAAGCCGCGGACCCCGAAAACCTTGAGGTGCGATACGAAGAGGTCAATCTGCTCGCCGGGCAAGCTCAGACCGATAAGGCCATTGAAACGCTCAAAGCCATCCTGAAGGATACCGAGCGCAAGACCTATTCCGAATCGGAGAAGGGGATTCGCCTCAATCTGATGGAACGCTTGGGCGACCTTTACCGCGGTGCGAATCAAACACAGGCAGCCGTCGACACTTTCCGTCAGATGGCCGACCTCGACCCGGATTCCGCCGCCAAAGCTGAAGGCCAGATCGTGGACACCTATCGTGCGGCCAAGGACTTCAAGAACGCCCTGGCGGAAGCCAATGCGGCGATTAAGAAATATCCCGACGACGAAGGGTTGAAGCGGGACCACGCATTTGTGCTGGCGGACAGCGGCAAAGTCGATCAGGCGGTTTCCGAGTTGCGTGCTCTGTTGAAGGGCGAACACGATCGCGAGACGCAGTTGGCCATCGCCGAAGTTTACGAAAGGGCCAAGCGGTATGAAGACATTGCCAAGCCGCTGGATGCAGCCGAAAAACTGTCGGAAACCAAGCCCGAGAAGGTGGCCATTTACTTCATGCGCGGCGCCATGTACGAGCGCTTGAAGCAGTTCGACGCCTCCGAGGCCGAGTTCCGCAAAGTGTTGGAACTGGATCCCGACAGCCCCGGCGCGCTGAACTATCTCGGCTATATGTTGGCCGACCGTGGTGTGCGGCTGGACGAGGCCCAGAAAATGATCGTCCGCGCCTTGGAACTGGATCCCGATAACGGGGCTTACCTGGACAGCCTCGGCTGGGTCTACTATCGCCAAAACCGCCTGGACGATGCCGAGCAGGCTTTGGTGCGCGCCCTGTCCAAGAGCGGAATTGGTCAGGACCCCACGGTGCACGATCACCTCGGCGACGTTTATCTGAAGCTGGGAAAAACCAAGGACGCCATCACGCAATGGCAGGCTTCTTTGAAGGAAGCCGAAACCGATACGCCATCCGACATGGAGCCGGGCGAACTCGCCCAGATCAACAAAAAGCTCGAAGGCGCCAAAGTTCGCCTGGCGCGCGAAACTGGCGCATCCAAGTAGTCCTCTTTACCTGAATCGAGGTATGCTTGGGTATGCCCGCGGCATGGTGTAACAGCGGGCGAAAAGGAACTTGCTCCCAATGAGTCTGACGATCAATGTCCGTGAAAGCGGCAACGTAGTGGTTTTGGACCTGAACGGCCGGATCACCATCGGCGAAGAGACGGCTTCGCTGCGCGACGCCATTAAGGAACATCTCGACAGCGGCCAGAAGAACATTTTGCTCAACCTTGCCGAAGTGAGCTACATCGATAGTACTGGATTGGGTCAGTTTGTGGGCAGCTTTGCCACCGTGACCAGCCGGGGCGGCCAACTAAAGCTGCTGAACCTGCAGAAGAGGTTGCAGGAATTGATGCAGATCACCAAACTCATCACCGTGTTCGAGACATACACGAATGAAGCGGCCGCCGTCCGCAGCTTCGGCGCGGCAGCCACCGCCTGATAATCGGAAGCAGCGCAACCGTAACGAGCCGCCACGTCAGGGAGTGGCTTCCTGACTACTCCACGTCCGACGGATCCACAGCCTTCCGTTCCCCAGCCGTGGCCCAACGGATATATGCCACGATGTCCGCGATCTGCTGGTTCGTGTAGCCGCCGACGGACGGAGGGTGCTTCCAGCTCGAATTGTCCGTCTTTGATTGCACATCTCCGGGGGCGAACTTTCGCAGCTCGGGCGGTGTCTTGGACAGGTCGTAATATTGGAGCGTGGTGGCATCCGCCGAGACCTTCATGGCCGGGAATGCGGCGCCCTCTTTCAGCTTTATGGTCTCGACGTACTCCGTGCGCGAAGCACGGATGGCGGTGACCAGGGCGCGCACACCCACCCGCCCCAGAACCTTTAGATCCGGCCCCACTGCCGTGCCGCGGCCTTTCAAAGCGTGACAGTTGCCGCAGCCGGTGTCCGCAAAGAAGAGCGTCTGGCCGCGCTCGATCTGCGGGTTGGGCGCGGACGCTTGCAGGAACAGCAAAACCGATAACCAGATCATTAGATCCTCCGACCATAGTATAGTCGGGTGCGGAGCCTCCCGGCATACTGGATCGCTACATTTCCAGCTTTCCCTTGTACATCAGGTCCCGCACCCGGAATTCCGCGTCGTGATAGGGGCCGTAGCCCGGCAGGTACAGCTCGAAAGTGATGGTCTTGTCCCGGTCGGTTGCCACACGCGGGTAAACCAACCGCAGGAACGGGTCAGAAGGCACTGGCGGAAAATGCCCCTCCATCTTGTATTTCTGGCGGCCCACGCGCATGATGGATTCCTCCTCCATGCGCTGCTCCTCTTCGCCGTCCTCGAGCGCCGTCACGTCCTTGTAGGCGATCGCCACCACCAGTTTATTCGCGCCTTCCCGTGCCAGAAACTCGACGTACTCGTCGTTGAGGGGTTTGCCGCGGCGGCGAGCCCACTGGGCTTCCGCCTCCCGTAGCGGGCGCGCCGTGGCCAGGTAGACCTGCACGGCAGGCGCGGGTTCAGCCATGTCCGCCCAGGGGCTGTCGTGCATCAGCAGGTCGATTTGGGCGTCGGTCCAATCGCTGGGGGCTTTTGTTTCCCAGAATGGGGCCGCCAGCAGCGCCAACCATGCGCACACCAGATGCATAATAGTTCCAATATGACAGAAACCCGCTATCGTGGCCGCCGTGCCACCTCCATCGAAAACGAACTGGTGCGCGTGACAGTGCTCCATGAAGGGGGGCACATCGCGGAGATCCTGGACAAGCGAAGCGGCGTCAATCCGCTGTGGACGCCTCCATGGGATTCCATCGAGCCCTCTACTTACGATTTGGCTAAGCACCCGGAGTATGGAGCCGACGCCGAGAGCAAGCTGCTCAGCGGCATCATGGGGCACAACTTGTGTATGGACATCTTCGGGTGGCCCTCCGCGGAAGAGGCTGCCGCCGGGCTTACGGTGCACGGCGAGGCTTCTATCGCCGTCTACCAGGTAGCGGCCGCTGACTGCGAGCTGACGCAATCGGCGCACTTGCCGCAGGCGCAGTTGTCGGTGGAGCGGCGCATCCGGCTGACCGGCAGAACACTGGAAGTTGTCGAGGCGGTAGAAAACGTGGGTTCGGCCGACCGGCCCATCGCCTGGACCGAGCACGTCACGTTGGGACCGCCGTTCCTCGAAAAGGGCGTGACCGAATTTCGCGCCTCGGTGACGCAGTCGCATGTATTGGAGGAGGGCTGCGGGGATTTTCGACGCTACACGGGCGCGCCGGTTTCGAACGGATTCACCACGCATCTGATGAATCCGGCGCGCGACACCGCGTACTTCGTGGCATGGTCGCCGCGCAGCCGGTTGGCATTAGCTTATGTCTGGCATCAGGCCGATTTTCCGTGGCTGGGCGTCTGGGAAGAGAACTACAGCCGCCAAAGCCCGCCGTGGAACGGGCGGACGCTGACGCGCGGCATGGAGTTCGGTGCTTCACCCATGCCGGAGACGCGGCGGCAAATGATCGGGCGAGGCACTTTGTTTGGCGTGCCCGCGTTCCGCTGGATTCCGGCGCGGACACGCGTGGAGGTACACTACCGCGCGGTGCTGAGCCCGGCCGATAACATGCCGGAGGCGCTCGCCATCGTAGCGGCCGGCGAGGATGGGTTTGACCATTGACTTGCGGCCCGGCAGCCGGAACGATTTGCCTCTAATCGCTCAAATTCAAGCCGCTTCTCCGGAGGCGTCCCAGTGGGACGTACCAGAGTACCTGAAGTACGATCTGACAGTGGCTGTAAGCGAAGGGATCGTCGTAGGATTCGCCGTGGCGCGGCGGCTGGCCGAGGGCGAAAGTGAATTGCTGAATCTGGCTGTAGATCCGGCATTTCGGCGTCGTGGCATCGGGCGCAGGCTGGTCGCGCAGTTAACGCTCGGTCATCCCGGCTTCCTTTGGCTGGAAGTCCGCGAGTCCAACGTCTACGCCCGTACATTCTACAAATTATTAGGATTCTGCGAAGCTGGATGCCGCCCGGGATACTACCCGGACACAGCCGAAGGTGCTATTGTCATGAATGTTCATTCATGATACTGTCACAGTAGACGGCTTGCTCTATATGGCCTGCCGCACTTCTCAAAACGATGAAGTGAAGATGACCCACCGAGCCTCGTTCCCGAACCCACCGACTCGGCGTGGCAACCTCACTGGGAGGAACTGCCCCAATATGGAACGGAACGCACAGGAACAATTCAAAGCGCATCTGATGGAGACAAACGCGGAGTTTCGCCAGCTTGCCGAAACGCATTGCGATTACGCAAAGAGGCTGGACGAGTTGGAAGCTCTACCGCACTTGACCGACCAGGAGCAACTGGAAGAAGTGCGATTGAAGAAGCTGAAGCTCCGTTTGAAAGACCAGATGGAAGCGATTGTGAGCCAATACCGGGCTCAGCAAGTCGCTTGACGTCAGGTGCGCGGAATTTTGAGTTATTCGAAGCCCGGCATGGTTCGCCCAGCCGGGCTTTTGCCAATTTTGGGGCACCGGCGAAAACACTGGTAGCCAGGGATGTGCGCCCAATCACTCGCGCCGCCAAACGACGGCCCCATTCACGATCGTCGCCACGGGACCGCCGCGGAAACTGTGGCCGTCAAACGGTGAATTGCGGCTTTTCGAGAACGACTGGTTTACGTCGTATGTCCACTGAAGATCCGTACTAAAGACGGTCACGTCTGCGGGAGCGCCCACGGCCAACGTGCCGCGATCCAGGCGCAGCACGCGCGCCGGTCCGGTAGTGAGCAACGCGACGAGGCGGGTGAGCGGAATCTTGCCGGTGTGCACCAGATGCTCCAGCGCCAGGCCCAGCGCGGTTTCGAGTCCGATAATGCCGAATGGGCACTTCTCGAACTCCTGCATCTTTTCGCTGCCGGGGTGCGGCGCGTGATCGGTGGCGATGGCGTCCACCGCGCCGGCCGCGATGCCATCCACCACCGCTCCGGCATCGCAGGCGGTACGCAGCGGCGGCTTCATTTTGAAATTGCTGTCGTAGGGCAGCATCTGGGCGTCGGTCAGGGCGAAGTGGTGCGGAGTGGCTTCGCAGGTGACCGGCAGTCCGCGCTGCTTGGCATATGCCACCATTGCCATGGCGTTACGCGTGGAGATGTGGGCCACGTGAAAGCGCGCGCCGGTAACCTGCGCCAGCAGGATGTCGCGCGCCACCATCACGTCTTCGGAACTGGACGGAATGCCGCGCAGTCCCAGCCGTACCGACTCATAACCCTCGTGCATATCGCCGCCGGCGCTCAGGTTCAGGTCTTCGCAATGATCGATGACGGGGAGGTCGAAGGATCGCGCGAATTCCATGGCGCGCCGCATCACGCGGGCATTCATCACGGGGCGTCCATCGTCGGAGATGGCCACTACTCCCGCGGCTTTCATGGAGCCGATGGCCGACAGCTCTTCGCCCGCGCTGTTCCTGGTGATGGCGCCGATGGGGAAGACATTCGTCACGGCCAACTTACGCGCGCGCTCGATGATGTAGCTGGTCACCGTGGCGTTGTCGTTCACCGGCAGCGTGTTGGGCATCGAGCAGATGGACGTGAATCCGCCGGCGGCCGCGGCCCGCGCGCCGGTCTCGATGGTCTCGGCGTGCTCGAAGCCTGGCTCCCGCAGGTGTACGTGCATATCGATGAAACCGGGCGCCACGATCAGGCCGGTGGCATCGAAGATCTGCGCGCCGGGCGCTTCCGGATCCGCGCCGGCGGAGGCGCCGATAGCAGCAATGACACCGTCCGTGATCAGAATGTCGGCCAGCCTATCGGTGTCTGAAGCCGGGTCGATGACGCGCCCGTTCTTGATGAGGAGTTGAGACATTTAGCCGATCACCCGCTCCAGCACCGCCATGCGCACGGCGACGCCGTTTTCGACCTGGTTGAGGATCACGGAACGTTGCGAGTCGGCCACTTCCGAGGACAACTCGCGCCCGCGGTTGATGGGGCCGGGATGCATGACGATGACTTCCGGTTGGGCTAGCGCCAGGTGCTCCAGTTGCAAGCCGTAGAAGTGGAAGTACTCGGCGGCGGGAAATGCCGCTTCGTGCTGGCGCTCAAGCTGCACGCGCAGCATCATGATCACGTCGGCGTCGCGAATTGCCTCGCGAATATCGTTGGTGAGCGTAACGCCGGGCGCGATGTGGGCGAGCTCGCGCGGCAGCAGCGAGGCGGGGCCGCACAGCACGATCTCCGCGCCGAATTTCGAAAGCAGGTACACGTTGGAGCGGGCCACGCGGCTGTGGGCGATGTCGCCGATGATGGCTACGCGCAGGCCCTCCAGGCTGGGACGGCGGTCGAGAATGGTGCGCGCATCCAGCAGCGCCTGGGTGGGGTGTTCGTGCGTGCCGTCGCCGGCGTTGATGATGGGCATGGCCAGATGGCGCGCTAGAAAATGCGGTGCGCCGGACGCCGCATGCCGCATCACAATGGCGTTGGGGCGCATGGCCGCCAGCGTGTTGAGCGTATCCACCAGCGATTCGCCCTTCGACACGCTGGAACCCGAGGCCGCGATGGAGATGGCGTCCGCGCCCAGACGCTTGGCGGCGATTTCGAAGCTGGTGCGGGTGCGCGTGGATGCTTCGAAGAAGAGATTGACAATCATCTTCCCGCGGAGCGTGTCCAGTTTCTTCTGCGATTGGTCCTGGACAGGTTGAAACTGCTTGGCGCGCGCCAGGATGGCTTCGATCTCGGCGCGGTCCAGTTCTTCAATTCCCAGCAATCCTGCCGGCATGGCTTAAACAGCTTCGCCTTCGGGGGTTCTTTCGACCATCAGCACCTTCTCCATCTGGTCGATCTCCTCGAATTTGACTTCGATGATTTCGTTGTCTGTGGTCTGCACGTTACGGCCCACGAACTGAGCTTCAATGGGCAGCTCGCGATGGCCGCGATCGATCAAGACCAGCAGGTGCACGCGCGCCGGGCGGCCGTGATCGAACAGGGCGTCCAGCGCGGCGCGAATGGTGCGGCCGGTGTACAGCACATCGTCCATCAGGATGATGTCTTTGCCCTGCACGGAAAACGGAATCTCGGTAGCGCTGACCACCGGCTTGATGTCCACGGTGGTGAGGTCGTCGCGGTAGAGATTGATGTCCAGAATGCCGACCGGCACGGCGTGCCGTTCGAGCGATTCGATTTTGCGGGCCAGGCGCTGGGCCAGCGGCACGCCGCGGCGGCGGATGCCGATGAATGCCAGCCGGTCGAGATCGGCGTTTTTCTCAAGGATTTCGTGCGCCAGCCGCACCAGCGTGCGGTCGATTTCCGAGGCGCTCATGAGCTGGCCTTTGACGCGGGTGAGGGGCATGGGCGTGGTAAGAAACAGGGTAGCATGGCGGAGTGTCACCGGCTTATACGGCGGTTTATGCGGCGCGAACTTGCGGGACATCGCGCTTCAGGGCCGTTCAGGAGTGTTAAATAATCGCGCCGGGAGGAATCCGCCCGGGCCAATTGGGTGTAAACTGGCTATCGTTACTAAGGAGGCGAAGCACAATAATGCATACGCAAGATTCTAAAAGGTTGTTATTTCTGGCAGGATGCGTCCTGTGTGCGTCCGGATTTGCAAGCTCACTAGCGGCGCAGAACGCTTATATCGTGCGCAATCTGACATCGGATATTCCCGACTTGGCCGATTATACCGATCCGAACCTGAAGGGCGCGTGGGGGATCTCGGAATCGAGCAGCAGTCCATTCTGGATCTCGGACGCCGGCACGGGCCTATCCACGCTTTATACCAGCAGCGGGAGCGTGCTCCCGGTGGTGGTGACCATACCGCCTTCGAAGACGAGTGGCGTCACGGCTACAGGCAGTCCGACCGGAACTGTATACAACAGCACGACGGGTTTTGCAATCGCCAGCGGGGAGGCAGCGGCATTCATCTTCGCCACGCTGGACGGCACCATATCCGGTTGGAATAAAAGCGTAAACGCGACCGAGGCGCAGGTAATGGTGGACAACTCGGCAGCCGGGGCGGTTTATACCGGTCTGGCGATCGGCACAAACGGTTCGAACACCTACCTCTACGCGGCGGATTTCAGCAAGGGAACGATCGACGTCTTCGACTCTACCTATGCGGCCGTGACTTTGCCGAATGCCTTCCAAGACGCCAACCTGCCGGCGGGCTACGCGCCCTTCAATATCCAGAATCTGGCGGGAAATCTGTACGTCGCATACGCGTTGCAGGACACCGCCAAGACCTTCGTAACGCCTGGCGCGGGCGACGGATACGTGGACGTTTACAGCACTGCGGGATCGCTGATGGACCGGCTGATCACGGGGGGAAGTTCCAGTAAGCTGAATGCGCCCTGGGGACTGGCGATCGCTTCCACCGGCTTCGGCGGGTATGCCAGCGATCTGCTGGTGGGTAACTTTGGGGACGGCACCGTCAACGTCTACAACCCCACCACGGGCGCATACGTTGCGACGCTCAACAACGTCGACGGCACGCCCATAGTAATCCCTGGTCTTTGGGCCTTGCAGGTCGGGAACGGGGGCAGCGGTGGAGACGCGAATGCCGTCTATTTCACGGCCGGGATTCCAGGTCCGGACATGGGAAACCACGGTTTGTTCGGGAGGCTGCAGGCAGCGCCTATCGTAGTCGCCGCCGATGTAGTGAATGGCGCGAGCTTTCAACCCGCCATCGCTCCGAACACATGGGTGACCATCACGGGTGGAAATCTGTCGGGCACTACCCGGGTGTGGGACACCGAAGACTTCGTGGGTACGGCGCTGCCGACCGATATCGACAGTGTCAGCGTGACGGTAAACGGGACATACGCGTATGTTGAATATGTCAGCCCCACGCAGCTTAACGTTCTGATGCCGGTGAGTGTGGCATCGGGACAGGCGCAAGTGCAAACGTACAACTTCGGCCTTGCCAGCGCATCCGTAGCCGTCCAGATTCAAGACGTGGCGCCGGCTTTCTTCCTGCAAAGCGATATGATACATATAGTGGCGACGCACGCGAATGGCTCGCTGATTGGACCGGCATCCGCAGCCGGGGTCACCCCTGTAACCACTCCGGCGGCGCCCGGCGAGGAGATAGTGCTTTACGGCACGGGATTCGGCGCAACTAATCCGGCAACCCCGGCAGGCCAACTGATTACGACCGATTTGCCGCTGGCGACGATGCCGACCATTACCATCGGCGGAATGGCCACCACGCCTTTGTTCGCGGGACTGATTTCCGCCGGTCTGTTCCAGATCAACGTGACCGTACCCGCTTCCGCGGCCAGCGGCGATGTGCCGGTGGTGGCGCTGGTGGGGTCCACGGCCTCGCCCAGTGGCGCGATGATCACGGTGCAGTAGCGCTCCGGTGAGCGGGGCCGCATTCACTAACCATCCAGTAGCCATCCATTAAGATGGTAGTGAGATGCCGACTCGTTCACCGGACGTCATCATAATTGGCGCCGGTATCATTGGCAGTTCGATCGCCTGGCGGTTGGCGCAGGCCGGTGCGGCCGTCACGCTGGTGGATGCGGGCGCGCTCGGCGGCGAGGCTAGTTGGGCCGGAGCGGGCATGCTGGCGCCGGGCGGGGAGTTCGTCACGCGCAGCCGGTGGGCCGGGTTTGCCCTTGAAAGCCTGGCGCGGTATCCCGCATTCGTCGAGGAACTGGTGAGCGAGACGGGCGTGGGAATCGATTACCGCCAGTGCGGCGCGCTCGAGATCGCCGGCACGGAAGCCGAATGGCAGGATCTCCTGGCGCGCCGCGCCGCGCAATCGGACCTGGGCATTCGCGCCGAGGTTAACGGCGACGGGCTCTTCTATCCGGACGATGCGCTGGTCGATCCACGGGATGTGACGCGCGCGTTGCGGTGCGCCTGCGAGAAACGCGGGGTCCAAATCCGTGAGCATACACGCGTAACGGCGGTGCGTGCGACGGGTGAGCGGGTGGATGTCGAGACCAGCAGCGGCGGGTTGACGGCGTCGGCTGCGGTGCTGGCGGCGGGCGCCTGGAGCGGGCAGATTGCGGTCTTTGGCGCGGGTGGGCAGCTTGCGACTCCAGCTTCGTTCCCGGTGCGCGGTCACTTGCTGGGGTATGCGCTGGAACCCGGATCGCTAGGGCCAATCCTGCGCCACGGTCACACTTATGTGATGCAGCGGTCCAGCGGATTCACCATTGCGGGGACTTCGTCGGAGCAGGTGGGCTTCAACCGCGAACTGGATGCGCGGATAGTAACCGATATCAACACACGCGCCGGCGAGTTGGCGCCTATGCTGCGCTCCGCTCCGGAGCCTGTTGCGTGGCTGGGGTTTCGTCCCGCGACCGAGGGATTTGAGGCGGCGATCGGGCGGTTGGACGATACGCCTTTGTGGCTCGCTTATGGGCACTATCGCAATGGGATACTGCTGGCCCCGGCCACGGCGGCGCGAGTGGCGGGCGAGATGGCTGGCCATTAATGCTGTTTGGACGAACTGCTATGATTGGGGTTGCTGAGGCAGGGCGCATGCGTAGTCTCGGTGCTCACTGCGCCAGGCAGGTCGTCCGATGAGCAACACGCAGCTTTATCTCGCTATAGGCGTACCCATTTTGGCCAACGCCGCGCTGATTGGCTTGTTATTGGCTTACATTAACGCCAAGTTTGAGAATGTCAACCAGCGCTTCGAGGGCGTCGACCGGCGCTTTGACGACATGCGTTCTCTGTGGCTGGCTGAGCTGCATCGCGTCGAGGAAGTGCTCGATGCACGGTTGAAGCACCTTGAGGAGCGCTGACGTGCTTCCGCCATTTGCCCCAAGAGTGGCACACTGGAGATTCAATGGAAATGCGCATCCTCACCTCGTCGATCTTCCTGCTTTGCCTGGTCTCCACTGCGTTTGGCCAATTGCCTGCCCCCAACGCTGCCGGTGTCTCCATGGGCCATTACCACCTGAACGTGCGCGATCCGGAGGCCCACCGATTCTTCTGGACCACTTTGGGCGGAACGCCAGTCAAACTCGGCGATATGGACGTCATCAAGTTCCCGGATGTGCTGGTCCTCTATAAGAAAGCCGAGCCCACGGGCGGGACCGAGGGCAGCGTAGTTGGGCATATCGGTTTTCGGGTAAAGGACTTGCACGCGTCACTCGAAAAGTGGCGCGCCGCCGGGCTGAAGATTCTGCCGGGCGCCAGCCCGCACCAGGCATTCGTGATTGCGCCCGATGACGTCCGAGTCGAGATCACCGAGGACACCTCCATGGACGTCCCGGTCGCCAACCACCACATCCACTTCTATACCAGCTCCGTCGGCGACACCAAGGCCTGGTACGTAAAGACATTCGACGCCAAGCCGGGCAAGCGGGGACCGTTTGAGGCCGCCGACTTGCCGGGCGTGAACCTGACCTTTTCGCAGGCCGCCGGCCCAGTAGCAGGCACCAAAGGGCGCGCGCTCGATCACATTGGCTTTGAGGTCAAGGATCTGGAGGCGTTTTGCAAGAAGCTGGAGGCGGCCGGCGTGAAGTTCGACTTGCCCTACCGGAAGATACCGGCGCTGTCGCTCTCCATCGCCTTCCTGACCGACCCTTGGGGAACGAACATCGAGTTGACCGAAGGGCTAAACCGGCTATAAACATTTTCCCTGTTCGCGCCGTCTAACCAGTTTACGAAAGGCCGCGCCACGCAACGATACGGTAGAACGGCGCTGTGGTGTGCGCTGTTCGCCTTTTCTACGGCTTGTGGACACAGCCCCGCTCCCGCTCCGATTGTAGTGCACGCGGCAGGCGGGGACCCCCAGCCCGCCAATCGCACCCCGGCGCGTCATGAAGTGCGTTTGACGGGAACCGTCCAGGCGGTCCACTTCTTTACCTTCCAGGTGCCGCAAATCGGCGGGCAGAACGGACGCGTCACGCTGACCACAATCATCGCCAACGGAGTGCGGGTGAAGAGCGGCGATGTGCTCGCGGAATTCGACCGCACGCAGGAACTGGACAACGCGCGCGATGCCAAGGCCAAGTTCGACGACCTGTCGCACCAGGTGGAGCAGCGCCAGGCGCAGAACCGGGCGGACGCCGCCAAGCGCGCTTCCGACCTGCAGGCCGCCGAAGCCGATCTGGCGAAGGCTGAATTGGAATTGCGCAAAGGGCCGTTGCTGAGCGAGATCGATCGGCTGAAGAACGAGGTAAAGGCGGAAGCTGCGCGGGAACACGTGAGCAGCCTGAAGAAATCCAGCGGATTTCACGACCAGGCGGATGCGGCGGCGGTGCGCATTCTCGAATTGCAGCGCGACCGGCAAAAGGTCGGCCTGGATCGCGCGCTCAGCAACGCGGAAAAGCTCCAGGTGCATGCCACCCTGGATGGCATGGTCTCCCTCGAAAACGTGTGGCGCAACAACAGTATGGGCAAGGCGCAGGAGGGCGATCAGCTTTATCCCGGCCAGCCGATGATCCGGTTGTTCGATCCCTCGGAAATGGAGGTGCGCGCCCAGGTAGGTGAGCCGGACGACGTCGCGCTGACTCCTGGCTGCCGGGCTACCGTGCGGTTGGACGCCTATCCGGACCTCACCTTCGAGGCGCGTATGATTTCCGCGAGCCCAGTGGCTGC
>Ga0302325_10016623_pt1 | contig 15578 bp, 7 predicted proteins | sample Palsa_T0_2_FD_201948 | JGI IMG/M metagenome (GOLD analysis project Ga0302325, IMG submission 201948) | Peat permafrost microbial communities from Stordalen Mire near Abisko, Sweden - Palsa_T0_2 | ecosystem: Environmental > Terrestrial > Soil > Palsa > Peat permafrost | place: Sweden: Abisko...
CCGAGCCCGACGCGTCGCCAGCAAGAACGCGTAGGCGGGCGCGCAAGCCGAGGCCATTCGCCATAAGACAGGGATTGGACACGCTGCGGCTTATTTCGACCGCACGATCGGCGATCATAAGCCCCCGCCCATTGTCGCCCGCGGCGGCCAACGCTTCTGCGTAGCCGGCGTTGAGATAATAGAGTTCCAGACGACCCGCCCGGTCATCTCGTTCGCTGTTCAGCCACGCTTCCACATCCCGCACCGCGCGCGCGGCTTCACCACTCCTGGCGAGCGCGCTCGCTTGTAGCCCCAGGATGTGTGGCAGTATCGCGTCGTAGCCGTTCTGGTCGATCAGCTCGACGCTATGTTCGAAGCATGCGACTGCCTCCGAATGACGCTTGAGCCTCACGAGGCTTCGGCCCCTGGCGAGCAGCGCGAGCAGTTCCGAATATAGGTCTCCCTGCGCCCTTGCGATGTCAATGGCGCGCTCGACTAGGGTCAATCCCTCTGAATATTCTCCGATGTCGGCCAGGAAATAGCAGAGATAGGTGCGGACGATCGAGCCGGGAATGCCGGCCGCTCCTAGTCGGGCCGTCTCCAATTCGCCTGTCAGCATGTCGCAAAGGTCGCGTTGCACGGCTATTGCCCGTTCGACCGCGCCCAACCCATAGAGCGCGCTCGCGAGGCTGAATTTGGCCGCGAAGATCAGCGGCAGACTCTTGAGTTCGACGGCGATCTCAAGCGCGCGCTCAGACTGTTCACGGCCCTCGGCGTATCGGGCATCGAACCAACTGGCCAAGCTCATGTGGCAGAGGGCTGCGCCGACCTTACCTTTCCGGTTTTGTCTACGAGCCAGCTCCAAAGCCCGCGGAAGGTGGCCGCCGAGACTTCGGAACTCGCCGAGCTGAACAAGCGAACCAAAAGCCATCAGGACGAAGTCGACGAATTTCGTTTCGGCCGGTTCGCCGATACGCTCAATGCAAGCAATCGCGCGCCTGAGTATCAGGTTAAGCGACCCGCTCGCCGACGAGCGTCGTGCGTTCAGGGCTGCAAGCCATAGATATTCCACCGCCCTTTGGTCATTGCCTGCGCCCTCGGCGTGAAAAGCGAGGCGTTCGTAATCGCCTTCGGTGCCAGGAGTCGCGAGGATCGCCTCCATCGCCGCTCGGTGAATCTGTTGACGCCGCGCGATGGGGACTGTCTCGGCGCAGGCCTCGGCAACGATCGCGTGGCGGAAACGGATCGAGTTTGCGATCGGGGGATGAACAATACTCAGACGCTCCAGCTCCGACCGGCGGCGCAGCAAGGTTTGGCTCTCCATTCCGAATGTCCGTGACGCCAAGTCCACATCGACCTCCTCCCCCAGAATGCTGAGCGCCTGTGCAAATGCCTTGGTTTGGGGTGATAAGTGATTCAGGCGGGCGTGAATAATCGAGCGGACGGAATCTGGAATGGCGCTCTCCCAATCCGTGTCTTTCATCTCGTCAGAAAGGGCGATCTGCTCTAGGACGAACGGGACGCCATCCGCCCGATCCAGTACTTTCTCGACCACATTCGGTCTCGGCATCGCGCCCCCCCAAAGCTTGCGGGCAAGCTCGATCATGTCCGCGCGCTGCATTGGCACGACATTGAGAAGCGTGTCAGTAAGACTTCGGGCAAGCACCACCGCTTCCGGCCGACTTGTGACCAGCAGCGACCAACGTAGTCCTGCTTTCGCCTTTCCAATAAAGCGAAGGCACAGGACACTTTCGGGATCGAGCAATTGCAGATCGTCAATGACGACAAGCGTGGGTGTATCGCTCTGCAAAGCTTGGAAAGTCTTAAGAAGCTCGCGCGCAACTTGTGTCCGCGTGAAGGACCGGGCCTTCGGACGCTCGGAGCGGCGCCGTGGGAGAACGGCGGCCGCCGCAGCCGGCTTCATCTTGCCGACTCCAGCCTCCAATAAGGCCCGGAGGATCTCATCGTCGGACGAGTCGAACTTAAGCGACAGGCTCTGCAAGATGAGCGTTCGGATGGCCGAGTACGGCGTCGCGCACTTCTGGTTGTCGCCGCTGACGGTCAGCACGCGCATTCCTTTCAGACTCGCATCTTCGATGGCGGTCGAGGCGAGCCTAGTCTTGCCGATGCCAGGCTCGCCGAGCAACGCGATTGCGCCGCACCGTCCCTCTGTTAGCGTTTCCCTCAGTATTCGTCGTTCGATCTCGCGCCCAACGAATGGAACGTGGTCGTTGCGTAACGCGCTTCCCGACGAAATGGGTGCAGAAAGCGTCGTGAGTTCGTAAGCTTTGAGTCGGACCTTTTGTACGTCATGGACGCCGTCATACGGTGCCAATTGCGGCCCGGACCTGCAGAGGCTTGCGGTCTTTGAACTCAGCAGAATCCGGTCCGGGCGAGCGCATTTTTGTAGAGCGGCCGCAAGATGTACCGTGCCTCCTACGGCACTAATTCCGGCCCGGACGTCGCGCTTCATTGAGCGCAAGCTCACGAGGCCACTATGAAGGCCCACGCGAAATTGCACTGGCTGGCCGTCGGCGCTGCGGAGCGGCTTCGACAGGGAGGCGAGCTCTTGAATTCGCCATGCCGCTTCGCAAGCCCTGTCGGCATGGTTTTCAAGTGAACTCGGCCAGCCAAACACCGCGATGCCGCCGTCTCCTGAATAGCTGACGAGCAGCCCGCCCGCCTCATCAACCGCGTGGTTAACATGGTCGAAGATGCGATCCAGAAGCTCCCGCGCCTGATCCGGATCGACATCGGCCACATGGCTGGTCGAGTCGACCGTGTCGACCGCGAGCACCGTCAACATGCAGCGTTCAACGAAACCAGCCGGGCCCATCACCACGCCCCGAAAATGGTTGGTGCAGCCAAATAGTGCATTGTACTAGCGGATGAGCCCTGAGTGCTTTGGAGGCGAGCGGGCGCTGCGTAGACCTGCTCATTACTGGGGCGCGCACCGTTTCGGCTCCGAATTGGAAGCGGCAGGCTGCTCCTCCTCGACCAAATAACGCGCCTTCAGAGGGCAATGTTGCGCCAGTCGCGTCATTAGGTCGGCAAATGTCTTTCGGTTGCGCCTGTCACAGACTTGCAGGTCAAGTTCTGCCTGCACGGACTGGGAAAGCCACCAGCTCATCGACACTTCGCTGATCGAGCCATCGCGGTGGCCTTTCCAAGCCTCCGCGAGACGAGCGCAGGGCTCTGTAAGCTGCTCTTCCGGATTCGTCCCGAAATCAGGTGTTTCGTACATCCCGAAGGTAAAATAGCTTTCGCCAGGGGGCGCATTTTCGCCGGGCGTCGCGGCATCGGGCTTGACGTCGTCGTTCAACTCCCAAAGTTCGCGCTGGGCCGCGGACGCCGCCTCAACGCCGTGACCCTCGCGTGTATCGGTCAGCGCCACGACGGGCGTCAGAACAATGCCGAATATCTGCTCCCAGATGGGAGGATTGGCATTGTTCAGATCGGGCGCACTGGCGCCTCGCGGGGGAAACGGGACGGGCGGCGGCTTGGCACCGTTCGAAGGCGAAGCAGGATCTCCGTCATCGGCCGTAGGGCCATTCTGGACCCAGAGAACGAGAGGCACTACGCCGAGACGGCGAACCTCCCGCGCCACATCCATCGCTGTCGTCAGGCCCGCGTTTTCAAAATAGCCGCCATCAACAACACGGTCGCCGTCGTTCTCGTCGCCCTCGGAGCGCAGCGTGCCCGCAGGCGAAATGATCGGGAAGCGCGCCGATAGCATTGCGGCGGTCGACATCCGAATGTCTGGTCCGCTGCGCGCGTTCGCCCTGTCCGCCTCCCCGTCATGCGCGGCGGAGCAGGAATGGTCGATCGTGCTTTGCCTTGGACATGGTTTCGATAGAATCTCGAATGTATCGGATGCGGCCGGGTATATCGAGAACCGGCCGAATCGATTTTTATCCGCCTTACCCTGTTCCGCGCTTATATGCGCCGCGCGCGTCGAAACAAGGTCGGAGGTGACGATCCTGATCCCGGAGCCGACAGATGTCCCGTTTAACAAAAGGAGCGGAAACCAACTCCCCTGAGGATCCGTCTGGTCGGAGACAAAGCCGAACTTGCGGCGCAAACCCGCGTTGGGTTCGTCCGCGGTCAGCGTCAGATCTTCTAAAGCTTGCTGCGTGAATTCGGGCACATCTCCCCTGACAACGTGGTCGTAGTGCCGTTCCCAGGCCCGCTCGATGAGAACGGCGCGGTCGTCCGAGAAAAGGAGCGAACCTCCCACGAACGGCGCTGGTGGAGAGAAGTTGTCACGGAAAGCCAAACCAACAAAAGCTGGGGTGAGGTAATCACCCGCGACGAGGGCCTGAAGGCAGGCGCGCCAACTGGTCTGTACCGCAGGAGTGTCCCTTCTGAACCAGCCGGTCGCCGGTCGTTGGCACGGCGGCGCGCCCTGCCCGCGTCCAAGCGAGTCGGCAAGCGCTGCTCTGACGGTCGCTGCTGCGAACGACCCGCCTGATACGCCTGATATTGCGAAGATACGTCTCCCTGGAGCGATTGCCCGATCGCCAGCATCCGGCAGTTTGGCCGATTCGTCGATCAGCTCGCCTATGGCGGTCGCCGCTGCGAAGGCCGCCCGGCTCGCGCCTCCTTCCGCTGCGACAATTAAGGCAGGCGGGCAGCTATCGCTGTCGCAATTCGCCTTCCTCCATTTTGCGACCGCGTCATCAATATCGATCTGTCGACGGGCGTAGTTGTCAGAGGCGCTAACAACCGTCCTCACATCGTTGAAATGCGCGTTGAAGCTGGTGACGGTCAGGGCCGCAACTACTGAGAGCGTGAGAACTGGAATGCAAACCCTATGTCCAACCCACGCGACATAGGTTGCCCCAAAGATGAAGCTGCCGAGCAGGACTGGGATGATGCTTGCTCGAGGCGCGACGTCGGCGACGAAAAAGGGCAAAGCCACAGCAGCGATGAAGAACAGGGTGATGATCGCAGCGGACCCAAAGGCAAGGCCTTCGGAAAGGCGATACGACATCCTTATTGTCAGAACGTCCCTCTGCACTAAAAACCAGAGAAAAAGCCCACCAATCACAAGGTCGAGCACGCCGAGGATGCGAATTTGCGTGGCTGCCTCTTGCGCGGAAGGAAGCGCAAGCGTCGTCGCGACGACCGCGTGGGCGCGCCAAAGCCCAACGAGGACTCCAGCGAATGGAACCATCGCGAGGATTCGCGGAACTGCTTTAATCCACCAGTGGAGTTGTACGTGGACGTCGTCGACCGTTTGCGGATCGATCTCCGCTCGAGCCCGGCACGCAAACATCCACTCTCTCTTGCGAAGCATCCTCCTAGCCGCGTAGTGGACCGGGAATGCCCACAGGAAGACGAGGTACGCGAAGAAGGACCCCCAATAGAGCCAAGCGTACCACTCATAGGGCAAAGCGCCGAAGGAAAGATCGGCGAAAAGGTCTCGAGCCGGCGGGGCCATTAGGAAGAGAAGCACTCCGGCCGCGACACTCAGCGCGCTGACACGAGACGCGACGAGAATGCGCCAGACCCAAAGCCCCTGTAACCCCCAGCTCATGTCCGCCGACGCTTTCGAAAAATGTTCGAGGGCTTTGTTAGGTAGTCCCTTCGCCGTGCTTGCGACACCAAGGCGCTTCGGGCGTGTGATTGCTCCCAAGCACCCGTTGTATAGTCTTAATTTGGTACGGTCTGTGATCCCGATCACACTTGTCGCCGATGGACCTACCTAGGCGCAGAGGGGCTATCGTCATCGGATTTTCATGGGGTGGCGGCCACGGGAAACCAGGTCTAGTTCGCGCAACGGGAGCCAGATCGTGAGCGCCTTAAGGAAATTACTGAGACACAATTCTAAGATGGCGGATGAACTCGGGCGGGGCAGCGATGGCAGTGACCCTGCCTTAGGCCTTCCCATACGGCGGCCGATCGCGGGTCAGCCATTAGAAGCTCCGCCCCAGCGCCGCCCCCGGCGATCTCATGCGGGTATTTCAGGACGACGAAGCTCGATCGCCCAAGGTGCTCAACGAGACGCTTGGCGGACGATCTCCGCCATGATCTCGTCGGGATTGTACGCGACTACGGCCTAGAAGCACACGCGGCCGACGCGAGCGCGGTGGCCAGATCAGACAGCTCGGCAGGCATAAGCTTGTCGTCTTCGGACGGCCAGTGTAGCCCATAGGAACGAACGCAGCGGGAGCACAAACGCGCGGGGGAGTATGTCAGAAGCAACCCCGGCCAACCCGCAAAAGCTAGCTGGCTTGGGAGCACGGCCGAGATGACGCTGCCTCGCTTTAGGATCCGGAGTCCCGACGAGCATTAAGCGAGCAAATTGGCTTGTTCCACCCAATCCAGCAGTCGCGTCTGACTTTTCGTGGATGCAGACCCCTGGCCCCTCTCAAAGGTTACGTTGTGTGATCTCGGTCACTGCACTCATTGCTGTGATCGAATATCCCACGTGTGAATTCGTCAACAACTAGGGGGGACGGAATGGCACTGAAGCACGCCGTCCAATTGACGGGACGGACAATTGCTAGGGTGAGGTTAGGCGGCCGACGGCGCGCAGAGTTGGTCAAGTTCGCTAATTTCGATCCGATCATACTGCGAGGCTGTGTTCTGCATGGAAGCTGACGGAATTCAATCGGTGTAGTCCCGCATCGATAAGCGGCGACGGTCGGCTGTTGGTCCCGTCGTTTGGCTCAGTGGGATGGGCAGCGGATAACGAGAGGCCAGCGGTTTTTCAGAAAGACCGAAGACCAGGGAGCGGGAGATGAAAGCGCATATAGTGGGCGGAGGGTTCGGCGGTCTGGCGGCGGCCGCGTATCTCATCCGAAACGCTGACGTGCCCGGCGCGGACATCACGATCTACGAGGCCAGTAACAAGATGGGCGGCGGGTTCTTTCTGTGCGGCAGCGCGACAGGCGGCTACAATCTGCCCGGATCCGTCTTTGACTCGGAATTCCGCTGCGCGTTCGACCTACTTGCGGTGATCCCCTCGGTCAACAATCCAGCTATTTCCGTCAAAGACGAATTTTTCACATTCAATCAGGACCACCCGTTCTTTGACCGGGCGCACCTCATCGACCGCAACGGCAACATCGTACACGGACCGCACTTGGGTTTGACTCTGTGCGACGGTCTCGCCCTCGCTCGGCTCTCGCTGACGCCCGAAGCGAAGCTGGACGGACGGCGCATCCAGGAGTATTTTTCCGCGCGGTTCTTCTCGACCGAATTCTGGTTGCTGTTTTCGACGATCATGGGATCGCTGCCGCAGCACAGCGCGACGGAATTTCGGCGCTACATCAACCGCACTTTACGCTTGTTGCCACATCTGTCGGACATGGCGAAAATCCTGCGGACGCCCTTGAACCAGTACGAGACGTTCATCGAACCGTTGGTCGCCTGGCTGCACCCTCGCGGCGTAAACTTCCTTACTGGCGCCTTTGTATCCGATATTGGCTTGGCGTCCTCGCCGGGCCGCATGACCGTCAACCGGCTCGACTACCAACGGGACGGCGTCGCGACTTCGGTCGCCGTCGCCTCAGACGATATCGTGTTGGTGACGACCGGATCGCAGGCCGCCGACCTTGCGGCAGGATCGATGGCCGCCGCGCCACACGCGACAGGAAGTGGGCGGTCTTGGGCGCTGTGGAAGCGCCTCGCGCAAGGGCGAAAGGAATTCGGCCATCCTGAGGTGTTCTTCGACGCGGCAGAAGCGCCCGAAAGGCGCTGGGTAACGTTCACTGTCACCACGACGGGGACTGAATTCATCGACTTAGTGACGAAGCTGACAGGCAACGAGCCGGGAACGGGCGGGCTCGTAACTTTGAAAGACTCTGGCTGGATGCTGTCGCTCTCGATTTTCCTCCAGCCCGAAATCCGCAACCAGCCTAACAGCACGTATGTTTGGTGGGGCTACGGCTTGTATCCGGAGCGCATCGGCGATTTTGTCCCGAAGCGCATGGCTGACTGCACCGGCGCCGAGATTCTCGAAGAGGTGTTGCGGCAACTGCGATTCGATAAGCATTTAGGCGCAATCATGACGTCGTCAATCTGCATCCCCTGCGACATGCCTTACGTGAACAACATCTGGATGCCGCGCAGGCGCGGCGACAGGCCGCCCGTGGTTCCGGAAGGGGCCACCAACCTCGGATTCATTGGTCAGTATGTCGAGGTTGAGCGAGACGTGACGTTCACTATCGAGTATTCGGCCCGCACGGCGTGGGAGGCGGTTCGAACTCTGCTCAAGCGGGGTCGCGCGCCTCCTCCCGTGTATCAGGGCCAGTACGATTTGAAGGCGCTGTGGGGGGCACTGAAAGTTCTTCTGTTCAGGTGTAATTAGGCGGAGACCATTATGAGGCTCGTGCGCCTTCTGCTCTATGTGCTCGTGGGCGTCTATCTTCTAGCGGCCGTGGTGTACTCCATTCCGATGATCAGCGGCGTGCTCGACGACACAATGGAGGTCAAGTTCGACCGCCCGGATCCGTCGATTGTCACGGACTACAGCAATGGGCTGACTCCCGCGCAGAGAGAAAGCTTCTACCACACCTCGCAGGGCTCGGAGATCATGCCTTGGTTCGTGCTGACCGCCATCGACGCGGCGGACTCCACCAAGCCATTCGCCGAGAACCTCAAGCGCTATGGCCTGCTGCCCGACCCCGGGCGCGACGACGGGCTGCCTGTGGGCCTGACCGTCGCGTCCAACCCGTTCACGTTTGGCGCGGACTTCGTCGGAATCAACTGCGCGGCCTGCCACGTTGGTGAACTGCACCATGACGGCAAAGCGGTGCGCGTCGACGGCGCCCCGAACATGTTCAATCTGCAGCTCTTCTACTCGGACGCCATTGACGCCGTGACGGCCAGCACGCCGAGTCATCCAGACAAGCTGTGGCGCGCGTTCAAGCGCCTGGGTAGGCAGGACTTTCAACGCTACGGGATCGCCGCGCCGCTCGTCCGCCCGGCGACTCTTGTCTACTACGGCGCGAACGTGCTGCTGCACCGCGACCGACTCAACGCGCGGCTCGAACTGATCGACGTCATTAACGTCGCCAAGGACCAGCGGGATAAGGAGCATCCGACGTCTGGCTTCGGTCGCCTGGACGCGTTCGATGGCACTCGCAACTTCATTTTCACCCGCCTGCGCAAGGCGGACGAAGGCGGAGGTTTCAAGGTCAACACCGCGAACATGGTGAAGCTAGATGCGCCAGTGAAGTTCCCATGGCTCTGGTCGCTCAAAGCTTCACCGCCGGCGCCGGTCGAGTCCTATCGCGATAAGCCCCAGAACTTCCCGCGGGTCTTGGGATTCAAGGACTATGACTGGATCGAATGGACCATCAACACCAACACGGTGATGGAGCGCAATTTTACTGAAACCCTCGGCGCGGGCGCTACCGTCGTACTCGATCCAAAGAGTGCTTCTCTGTTCGAGACCTCCGTCCCGGCGAAGAATATGCACGAGCTCGAGTGGCTGGCCTACTACATCGATCCGCCAAAATGGCCAGCCGCGATCTTCGGCGAGATCAAGTCCGACCTCGCGGTGGCAGGTAAAGACATATTCAAAAAGCAATGCGCTGGGTGCCACGAGTACGGCGGCGATCAACGCACTGAGACTGGCCTCATCCGGCTCCGCGGAATGAGTCCTGAGAAGGTTGGAACAGACCCGACAGCGGCGCTTAGGATCTCCTGCCCGGTCCCGGAAATCGGCGCGCTCACAGTCGCCCCAGCGTCATACACCGCGGCGGACTCGCAACTGCTCAAGGACTGCGCCCTCGTGAAACCTGGCGAGGCTTTCTCCGGCTATTCCTTTGCCGAGACCGTTAAAGTGGCGGTGGACGGCATCAAGCAAAAGGCCTACGAGGCGGCCGGGATCGATGAGGCGCAGCAGCGGGTGATGGAGGATTTCGAGCAACGCGGAGGCGACGTTTGGCGCGACACGCTGCTCGATACTCAGCCGCCGTACGGGCCCTACGCTGCGAGGCCCCTATACGGGATCTGGGCCGCGGCGCCTTATCTGCACAACGGATCGGTCCCGACGCTGTACGACCTGCTGCTGCCCCCGGAACAGCGGCCGAAGACGTTTGCGCTCGGCGCGCGCGACTACGACCCTGTGAAAGTCGGCTTCGTCGTCAGCACCGACTGCAGCCCGCAGGACTGTCTCGTCGACACGACGCTGACCGATTACGGAAATCGAAATGGCGGCCACATCTGGGGCACTAATCTGTCCGAGTCCGAACGCATGGCTCTTCTTGAATACCTCAAGACCTACTGACCCCGGGAATTCGGCGCGTCAGGCCTCGGCCGTGACCATCAAAGCATCCGGAAAAGTGCCGTCGAACTGCGGCGCGCCCGCCGGGCGCAGACCTTTCAGCTTTAGCAACGGCTTCAGTATCTGCGGGATTTGAATCCGGCTGATGTATCTGCCGAAGCAGGCATGCAGGCCTGTCGCGAAGTGCAGGTAATGGTAGTCGGGCCGACCGGGCTGGAACTCCTCCGGCGCATCCAGCACGCGAGGGTCGAACATAGCCGACCAAGTCAGCGCGAAGACGGTCGTACCCTTGCGGATCAGCGTCTCGTGCGGCTCGCCGGCAGCGAGGCGATAGTCCTCGTTGACCACGCGGACGACCATCGGATTGATCGGACGGAAGCGGAGGGCTTCGAAGACCAAGTCCGAGAGCGCATCATCGGCGTCGTCGCTAGCTGCGGCTGCGGCGCGAGCCAGCGCATCGGGCTTGGAGAACAACACCAACAAAGCCTGAATTGCAGCTTGGGAGGTGGTCTCCACCATGCCAATCACCAAGCCCATCAACGTCCGGCGCACGGCATCGTCGTCGAGACCTGCAACCTCGCCCGCATGCTGCAAGCGCAAAAGGCGGCCCATAACATCGTCCTTGTCCGCGGCGGCCGAGGCGCGGCGCTGCGCCAGAAGCGCGTCGAGACGTTGGCGCATGTCGGCGCCCGCCGCAACTGCCGGCACTCGCATCTCAGGGGCATCGAGCAGGTTGTCAAAGAACTCTCGGAAGCCTGCGCGGGCCCAAGCCATCATCTGCTCATCTTGCGGGGCAGAAAACCCATAATACTCATCCGCTAGCCTCACCGGAACCTTTCGGCTGAGCGTCTGGACGATATCCGCCGGACCGCCTCCCCGGAACAGTTCGCCAACGATCTGGGCGGCGTGGCGCGAGACGACGTCCTTCACCCGCGGCACATCTTCCCGCCGCACCACAAGGCGCATGACCGAGATATCGTGATCGTATCTCGGCGTGATGTCTTGGCTCAGAACGAAGGGCCCGATTACGCCCATCATACGCGGCAGGTAAGGGCTCACGGAAAATATCTTCTCGCGATGAAGTATTTCCTCCACATCCCGGAAACGAGCTACCAGCGTCGCCATCAAGCTCTGCGTGATCGGTCGGTCATCGCGCAGCTCCTGGAAGAATGGAAGCGCGTCGCCTTCTATCTGTTGCATGATGTATTGAAACTGCTTGCCCGCTATTTCCTTCGGGTCGCCAGCATTCGCCGCGATCGCGTCGAACGCACGAAGGATTGGACCGGCCGAATATGGGGAGCCCGTGTTGTCCGCATCAGCTGCGTCCAATGAATTGTTAAGCCTCGCCATGGCAAAACCCCGTTAGTCTATACAGGTGACGATACATCAATACGTACCCTGTGCGAATTCGTAACGGCGAGCCAAGCGCGGCACCAACCGGCTTTTGGTATTCACGTTCAATTCGGAGAAGATTGCACATTTGGCCACAGTCGCAGCCCTCTGCAGCCAAGCGCCGGGGGGCGCACGTTTCCTTCGTGGGCGGGGTTGTTTTTGTTTCCGCGCGATCCCAGTAGCCTCGACGAACTTATCTAAACCATCGTCTGCAGGCATGGCGGTCCCCCGGTAGAAAACGACCTGCACTTCTTGGCCGACATTCGCCGGATCACGGCTTTATCACCGCTGACCCTGCGCCCATGGCAAGACTTTGACAAGGCTGAAATGTCGTTGCGACGCCGCCGTGGCTTGTAGAGGCGTTTCGGGACCGAGGCGCGATGCCATCCTCGGGCACTTTTTTGAACTCAATATGCCAAGGAGGAACACGTCCGCATAATTGACGAGTGTTTCAGAATGTGGCTTGAGGCGGAACGGCGGTTCCGTAGGACAAAGTAACGGCGCTCAGCAAGCTCACGCATTGCGTGTTTGGTCGGCGCCTCGAGAAGAGCTTTCCGCGGATGTTGTCGAAAAAAGAGGCGTCGACGTCCGATAGCCGAGACCGCGCTATTTCCACCCGCTTCGGCGAATTCCTCCCGCCGCCTCACAGTTGTCATCCGTTGCCTGTTCCGGGATGAGCGTCGTGGCGGCCGATGAATTCGTGATATGTTTTTGGCAGGCGCGTAACTCTAACCGCCGGCCGGATCGGCGCGGGGTCGGCGGCAAAGAGAGCGTGATTTCTTTCCGAGATTACGATACAGAGGCGCCGTTCGGCCGTGCGAGAAACCGCGGCGCGAAGAATAAATAGAGAATACAACGATGCTCGATTGAGCTCGCGAAGCCGAGATCACCGGGAAGCACTTCAGTCTTTACGAACCCGAGTTGTCCGAAGAGCGGCGGCCCATGCCATAAAGGCGCGCTCGTGGGTCCGCCTCCGGGCATCGAACCAAAGTGCAATTATTAACCTGGGGCAGAAACCTGGGTCACAATATTTTTATACGAACAACAACCATGCGATTTCAATCGCTTATGACCGAAATGCGGGTACGGCTAGGGCACCATCCTAAAGCATTTTTATGAGTGATATCTGTTTGTTAGAAAATCGGTGCGCGTCTGGTCCCACATTTGGTCCCACACGGCGGCGAGACGCTTCTCCGGACCGCGTTTTGACACATTCCCGGCCCGATGCGGTTCCCGATCGAGGACCGGAACCGCCGACCTGCGTCCATTCGAGCCGTCAGGGCTTCAAGATCGGCGCGCCCGCCTAGGACGCTGCTGGGGCTTAGGACGCTCGCTGCCAAGCTCATCGAACCGGCGCTCGTCACCGGAAAGGCGGCCCGGTCAGGCAGGCGGAAGGAACGACCGTCCTACTACCGGCTTCTCAGCATCACGTCGATGGAGGAGAGCATCGTCGCTCTCCGGGTTTCAGTCTTCAAAAGGGGGCTCCTTGCCGGCGGCGGCGCCCTCTTCAGCCATCGCCGGGATCCGAGTCATTCCGTCGCGCCAAGACGCGGGCTTAGGAAAGCGCGGCTCCACAGCCGGCGGGAAAGCAAAACCCGGTGGATTATGAATCGCGCGGGGCGTAGGACTTGGTCCGGCATAATGTCAGGGGAGGATTATCATGGCCGAATGGGAAGATCGCGCGCGGCGCGGAATATCGCTCCTTGACGACAGCGCGGACGAGCAAAAGCGAACGCTCTGCATGCTCAATAAGATCCTCGACAGCGGCAATCGCGACGACTACGCGAGCAAAGACTTTTTCAATGTTCAACAGACCGCCGGCGGGCTTCCCGCCGGAGTAACTTTTGACGCATTCCTCGGCATGGTTCTTGGCCACATGCGCGGCAGGGAGCCGTACGACCAGACCGCAGACTACGGACTTATGTCGAACAGTTTCGCCCCGGAGGTGAGCGACGACGACTTCAAGGCCGGCGTGCTGAGCTTCGATAACGTCATCCGGCAGCACATCACGTTTCTGAACGGGGTCGTCCATCAAGCTGCGCCGGGCGATGTCCAGGTGGCCTTGTGGAACTGGATTCTCGATCAGCTCAAGGACGACACGAGCCTTTATGCCTGCTACCGGGATTACCTTCAGGACGACCGATGACCGAACCCCGGTTTTAATGGCCAGATCGGGTTGGAAAGGCCGCGGGAGATCACCAGGAATCTGGACGGGAGAGTGCGCTCGGCGGACAAGGCCTGGCGGAAGGAGTGTCCGCCGCACTATCGGCAGAGACTATTGATGTTGCTGGACATTGCAACGTTGCCGTCGACCGTACCCTAATTCCTACCCCAACAAGATTGCCCGACTGAGGGCGAACAACGGCGGACAAGGCGTCTGTCGCTCAAGATCGTCGCACGCGCCGAGGCGGCCGACGGGCCGCTCTCATTGGCATGGGCTCAGCGCTGCGCGCAAGCTCATCGAATCGGCGCTCATCTTGGAGGATCACGTCGCTGTAGCTCTCGCCCGCGGCTTTGAGGCTAGCGCCCCGCGGTTGCAATTCGCGAACGCTAGGGGCAGCAAATCCGTTCCTGCCGTATTCCTACGCGACACCAGCCGCAAGACCATGCGACCCCCGATAATGTTGCTAATTGGGCGGCGATCGAGACGGGCTTGCGTGTCCTCCGATAGCCAGCGAAGCCGAGGCCCGCGAAGCCGAGGATCATCATGGCCCAAGTGGAAGGCTCGGGCACGAGCGCCCATGATCCTGATTCGCTGGTGAGAGCAAACTCAGTGAAAGAGGCACCAACAAAGTTTGGATTTACTTGCACATAATCTGTACCAGGTCCGTAAATCGTACCCCCGTTGCCGTCTGTTCGATCCGCTAGATTAATTAGATTCAAACCATCTACGGTTAGCGCATTTAATTCTAAGAACCAACCGTCAATCATCGCGTTCTGATTGGTATCAACTATAAGAAAATAAAGCAAATTACTGTTCGGAATTGCACCGCCGTAGGGATTGTAGAGTGAGCTATTTGCTTGATAAGGACCAATTGAAAGAAACAAATTGACAGTTAGCGGAGTACTGTTGTAGACGTATGTCGCGTTGGTGTTTGCGTCCGCTGTCCCCAATAAGAAAATGGCAAGACACGGCGTGATATTGAAAGGCTTGGAGCGCATCATTGAGGCCCTCCGCGTCAGCGATCGGGTGACGCGGCTTAACGCACCGTCAACGCGTATACTGCTCCCGATCTAACGGCCTCGCAAAGGGTATGCCCTTCGGCGTCTCCAAGTTAGCAATTCGTTCACCGGGGCACGCAGGGGAACGCCCGGCTCAGGCTGGCAGAGAGCGCGAAGCCGTAGGTCTTGTCGGCCGCCTCGGGATTGTCGGCGACGAAGGGCTCCAGCGCGCTCATGATCTGTTTGCCGGTAGGCGGCGCACTTGTGGGCGCGCAGTAGACCGCGCGTCCTTCGATCGTGCCGGCCCAGGACATTCCGCTGGCGAAGGCACTCGCGATGACTTCGGCGAGCATCTTCATGCCCGGGTCACCTTTTTGCCAGCTCGTGAGCAGCCTTTGGGCCGATATGTCCGGCGGCTCGGCGCGTCCGTGAGTCGAGAGCGCCATTGCGAGAAAAACGCCCGCGGCGACAGACGGAGCAACGCAAAGACCTTGACCTCACAGGGCGTCCGAATCCCGTTCTCGTCGAGCAATTTGTCATAGGTGAATTGGCCAGCGGGTTTGGCGCCGATCCTTCCCCTCGCGCCGGCTTCCGCGAAGGCTTCGCGCGCCGCCGATTTGGCCGGCCGGAGTCCTTTGATCGGCCAGCCCTTTGGAATGGCCCGTCGTTTCATCCTCCGCGTCGTCACGAGTAGGCTTTCGAGCGCAGCGGTTTGGCTGAATCGGTACGGCGCCCCGCTTTATGACGCCGAATCCGGCGCCGCCGACAAGATGGCCATGGTCACGATTTCGATTTCCGCTGAGGC
>Ga0302325_10016624_pt1 | contig 15578 bp, 9 predicted proteins | sample Palsa_T0_2_FD_201948 | JGI IMG/M metagenome (GOLD analysis project Ga0302325, IMG submission 201948) | Peat permafrost microbial communities from Stordalen Mire near Abisko, Sweden - Palsa_T0_2 | ecosystem: Environmental > Terrestrial > Soil > Palsa > Peat permafrost | place: Sweden: Abisko...
GATATAATTGACAAACCAGTTGAAGATGTCGCCCACGGCTGATTGCCCCGCCTCCAGCCCGTAGCAGTCCGGCAACACGCTGCCCGGCACAATGCCGCACAATCCGGGGACATCCGCCAGTTTTTTCTTTAAAGGCCACACCGCGATATCGCATGTGCTGGTGCCAATAATTTTCACCAGCGTGCCTGGCGCAATGCCGGCGCCGATTGCTCCCAGGTGAGCATCAAACGCGCCTGCCGCCACCGGAATGCCTTCGCAAAGCCCGGTGCGCTTGGACCATTCCCGAGAGAGTCCGCCCACCGAGTTGCTTACATCGCGCACCTTGGTGGACAGCCGTTCGCGCAAAGCGCCCAGCTTGGGCGAAAGTTGTGATAAGAATTCGCGGTCCGGATAGCCCCCCCAACTCTCGTTATACATCGCCTTGTGACCGGAAGCGCAAATTCCGGCCGTAAACTTATCGTGCGTTTGGGTGTCGGTCAAAGCCGCCGGAATGTAGTCGGCCAACTCCATCCACGATGCCGCCGCGTCAAAGACTTCGGGCGCGGTGCGCAGGCAATGAAGAATTTTGCTGAAAAACCATTCGCTTGAATACGTGCCGCCGCATTTGGCCAAATACTCCGGGCGGATTTTTTTGGCCAAGGCCGTGATTTCGCCCGCCTCGACCACGCCGGTATGGTCCTTCCAAAGCCAGGCCATGGCCGCTGGATTTTTGCTGTATCTTGGCGAGAAGGCCAGCGGTTCACCACGTCCATCCACCGGCAGCGGGGTGCTGCCCGTCGTGTCCACACCGATGCCGACGACTTGCTCCGTCTTGAATCCCCGCACTTTCTTTTTGGCCTGTGTGAGCGCCGCTTTGATCGTCGCTTCGGCTCCTTTGATGTAATCCGCGGGATGTTGCCTGGCCAAATGCGGATCACGCGCCAGGATAACGCCGGCTTCACCGTGTTCATAGTTCCAAACCGACGTGGTCACTTCCGCGCCGTCGGCCGTCGCGACGATGAGCGCCCGCACGGAATTGGTGCCGTAATCCAGGCCGATGGTGTATTTTTGACTCATGGTTAACCGCCAAAACCTCGGGCCAGTCCGTAATAAACTTCGTTGACACGTAATTCCTTGAGGAATTCGCGCTCTGTAGTTTTGTCGTCAATAATAAGGGTCTCGATCCCAGCCATCCGTCCAAAGTCTTCCAGCATCTCGGTTGTGACGCAGGGGCTGAACCCGGTGTGGTGCGCGCCGCCCGCATAAATCCAGGCGGCGGCGGCGGTTGGCAAATCCGGCTTGCATCGCCACACCGCCCGCGCCACCGGCAATTTGGGCAAAGGCTTATCGGGCTTCACGGCCTCGACTTCGTTAATCAGGAGTCGGAAGCGATTGCCGAGGTCGATAAGCGATGCGTTGAGGGCGGCGCCCGGAGGCGTATCAAAAACCAATCGAACCGGGTCGGCTTTTCCACCAATGCCCAACGGATGCACTTCCAATGACGGGCGGCCGGCCGCGATGCTCGGACAAATCTCCAACATGTGCGCCCCTAAAACTTGGTTGTTTTTCGGTTCGAGATGATAAGTGTAATCTTCCATGAACGACGCGCCTCCCTTGAGGCCGGAAGCCATGACCTTCATCGCGCGCACCAAAGCCGCCGTCTTCCAATCTCCCTCCGCGCCGAAGCCGTAACCTTCCGCCATGAGACGTTGCACGGCCAGGCCGGGGAGTTGCAGCAATCCATGCAAATCTTCAAACGTATCGGTGAATCCTTTGAATCCGCCTGCTGATAAGAACGCCCTTAGTCCAGCCTCAATCCGCGCCGCCTCTTGCAAGGAAGCCCGCATCTTTCCGCCCGCGCGAAGATTAGCGGCCACCTTGTAGCTGGCTTCGTATTCCTTGATCAAGCGAACAACCTCGCTCTCTGTGACGTGCTCAATCTTGCGCACCAAATCACCCACACCATAGCCATTCACCGAGTAGCCAAGTTGAATTTGCGCCGAGACTTTGTCGCCCTCTGTCACTGCCACTTCGCGCATGTTGTCGCCAAAACGGCAGAACTTGGCCCCTTGCCAATCGTGCCATGCGGCGGCCGCGCGCGCCCATGCTCCGATGCGCGCTTGCACAGTCGCATCGCGCCAATATCCAACCACCACTTTGCGATTAAGCCGCATTCGACTCATGATGAACCCGTGTTCGCGGTCGCCGTGAGCCGCCTGGTTCAGGTTCATAAAATCCATGTCCATGGTGGCCCAGGGAATGTCGCGATGATGCTGGGTATGCAAATGCAGGAGCGGTTTGCTTAACAACCGCAGACCGTTGATCCACATTTTCGAAGGGGAAAAAGTGTGGCACCAGGTAATCAGCCCTGCGCACGTTGGATCGACGTTGGCTCGCTGGAGCAGGGCAGTTGCTTCCTCCGCGCTTTTAATGACAGGCTGGAAGACAACATTCAATGGGATGGCAGAACAGGCTCCGAGCGTGGCGGAAACTTCTTCGGCATTGGCCGCAACCTTTTTCAGAGCAGCGGCCCCGTAAAGATGCTGGCTTCCCGTGGCAAACCAAATTTCGAATCTTTTCAGGTCAATCATGCAGGTCTATGTTTTTGTTCTATTATATTAGTTTAAGTAAGTAAAGCAGAATATAAATGGGTTGCGAGGAAGGGTCGCAAATCCGCTTTTGAACTTTCCTGAGGTAGGGTCGCCTCGCCGAGGCGACTGTGGACGGCTCGGCGAGCCGTCCCTACCTCCGAGTTGGGGATCATCGTCAAAACCTGATTTGCGCCCAGGGAAAAACTAACGGCTCTTTTCATCTTCTGGTTGCATATTTGACTCCGGTTTCATCCTCCATCATAGGCAAGACCAATCGCTCCATACCGGCCGCAGCCAAGCCCGCCGCCCTGCGACGTGGTGCGCCTTCAACTTCCACACTGCCCCAGCGCGCCCAAAGGGAGCCGCGTTGAATGCCTGCCGCCAGATAACGCAACACACTTGACGGTAATTCCTCGAGATTGCCCGTGACCACGACGCGCCGCAGCCCGCAGACATTGAGCGCGCCCGCGACGGCAAGCGCGGTGGCGTCCAGCGCTTTGGCCAGCCAGGGAACGATTCCTTTCTCGGCGACAAGTTGAACCAAAGCGGGCCAATGCGAAGCCTTTCTCGGACGGCTCGCCGCAAAACTCTTCAGCAGGCCCGAGGTGGAAACGAGAGTTTCCAAGCAACCCACGGCGCCGCATCCGCAAGGGCGCTTGTTTCCCAAAACAGGAGTGTGGCCAAACTCGCCGCTCATCGGGAGAGGAGGGGAGAAGATTTTTCCGTTAACAATCGCCGCACCGCCGACGCCGTCACCGAAATCAGCGAGCAAAAAATCCTCCTGCCGCGGAGAAAAGGCCTGGTGCCCCAGGGCGAGGGCCCGCTCTTCCTGGACCAGCGAGATGGGCGCATCCCAAATTTGTTTAATGAGACCGATCAGTTTCGAGCCTTCCGTCCAATGAAGATTCGGAGAAAAGAGAACTTCAACTTTTGCTTCATCAACAACGCCCGGAACACTGACCAACACGCCCCAAAGGCCTTTTACCGGAACGCGCGCGGCGGCTTTGGCGAGCGCATGTTGCCATTTGCCCGGGCTCTTGGGTGTGGCGAATTGGATGGTCCATTGGTCTTCCCGCCCCGTGCCGATGGGCAATGCGGCCAGACTGGTGGTGATCACACCTAATTGTATTGCCAGAAAACGCGGACGACGGTCATCCAACCGCAGGCTCCGCCCAGGGCGTCCCAAGGACACTCCTCCCTGCGCCCGATCAGAATCAAACTCGCGCAAGAGGCCGGCTTGGATCAGTTCATCGACAATTCTTCCAGTAGTTGGCTGGCTGAGCCCAAGGGATTTGGCCAATTGGGCCCGCGAGGCAGCCCCCAAAGCATGTAATCGCGACAAAACGGCGCGTTTATTGAGCAGCCCCATTTTTGACGGCACCAGGATCACTTTAATTATGAAGACTACGTAATTCTGCCAAAAGCAAGCTTTCGCTGGCAATTGATTGCGGCTTTAAGTAAAATCGGACATGCTTTGTATCGGCAACTCCAGTGACGTGTGTAATTGACGCAATTATCAATAGCGCTATGAATCCGTTTAATCGCATTTCTCGCCTTTGACGGTGCAGGTTGATAATCCCGGACGTCCCATTTCCCCCAATTTGTGGGGCATTTTCTTCGAAGACATTAACCTTTCGGCCGACGGCGGCATCTATCCGGAATTGGTGCGCAACCGTTCCTTTGAGGACTCCGATAAGCCAGAATTCTGGACTCTTTCCGATGCCAACGGCGGCCACAGCAAAATGGAGATCGACTCAAGTCACCCTCTCAATCCATTCAATCGTCATGACCTCAAAGTCACACTCAATGGTTCGGCCGTTCTGGCGAATGAGGGATACTGGGGAATGAACATGGTCAAGGGAGATGCCTACACATTTAAAGTTGCCACGCGCGCTGGCGACGACTTTTCCGGACCGTTAACCGTGAGGCTGGTAGGCGCTTCGGGCCGTGAGCTCGCCAAGGGTGAAATTTCCGGTCTCACTCACACTTGGCATTACCAAAGCGTCGAATTGCAGCTTAACGACAACGATGCGAAAGCGCACTTGGAAATTTCCGCTTCCGGCAAAGGCACCTTCTATCTGGACATGGTTTCACTCTTGCCAAAGAAAACCTGGAAGAACCACGGACTTCGCGGTGATTTGGCGGATTCGCTGAAGGAACTGCATCCATCCTTTGTGCGCTTTCCGGGAGGTTGCTGGGTGGAGGGCGACGATTTCGCCCACATGAATCACTGGAAGCGAACGATTGGGAATGTGGATGTTCGCGAACCTCTTTGGAATATCTGGGGTTACAACGCCACGCATGGCTTGGGTTATTACGAATATCTTCAGATGACGGAAGACCTTGGTTCCATCCCGCTGTTTTGCATCAATATCGGCATGTCGCATCATGAAGTAGTTCCGATGGACCGTATGGGCGAGTGGGTGCAGGACGCCTTGGACGCCATTGAATACGCGAATGGCCCGACCAATTCTCTTTGGGGTTCGCGCCGCGCCGCTGCTGGACATCCAGCCTCCTTCAATTTGCGTTATATGGAGATTGGCAATGAAAACGCCGGCCCTGCCTATTTTGAACGATGGCCGCTTTTTTATAAGGCAATCAAAGCGCAATATCCCGACATGCAATTGGTGGCCGACGGTTGGGGCGAATTCGGAGACTGCCCGCCGGACGTGGTGGACGACCACTTTTACAACACGCCCGAATGGTTCATGCGCCACGCCAATCAATATGATAATAAGCATCTCACGGGCCCGAAAATTTTCGTCGGTGAATACGCGGTCACGCAAAATACCGGCAAGGGAAATTTACGCGGAGCCATCGGAGAGGCGGCGTTCATGACCGGATTGGAACGCAATTCCGACCACGTCGTCATGGCCAGTTACGCGCCTTTGCTGGTAAACTTGAATCACCGCGCGTGGAATCCCGACCTCATCAACTTCGACAGTTCCAAGTGGTATGGTTTGCCCAGCTACTATGTGCAGCAGATGTTCAGCGAAAACCGCGGCGACGTGGAGCTACCAGTGCAGGTGGAATCATCGATGGCCGAAGTCCCCGGCAAAGTCGCGGGCATGATCGGTGTTGGCACGTGGAATACAGAGGCGGAATTCAAGGACGTCAAAGTAACCGCACCCGACGGCAAAACACTGTTCGCGTCCGACTTCTCAAAGGATGCGAGCGGTTGGAAGGAATTGGGTGATGGCCATTGGACGGTGAAGGATGGAACTTTACAGCAAACCTCGGAACAGGAATTCGTCCGCGCCTTGGCCGGCGACCCTGGGTGGACGGATTACACCTTGACGCTCAAAGCGCGTAAACTGGGCGGCAAGGAAGGTTTCCTGATTCTATTCCGCATTGCCAATGACGACAACCGCACTTGGTGGAACATCGGAGGGTGGGGCAACACGCAAGATGGCGTTGAATATGGAGAGACGCTTGACGCTAAGCCAAGTCAGATCGAAACCGGACGCTGGTATGATATTCGCGTCGATGTCCGCGGCAAGAGAGTGAAATGCTCGCTTGACGGTCGTGTGATCCATGATCTTGCCTACGTGAGCGACGAATCGGTCAGATCGCTTTATGCCTGCGCCTCGCACGACGCAAACACTGGCGATCTCATTCTTAAGGTCGTCAATGCCAATGGGGACAATGTTGATACGGCCATCCATCTCAAAGGCCTGAGCGAACCAAGCCATAAAGCAGAGACCATCGTGCTAACCTCAAGCAAGCCGACGGATGAGAATTCTCTGGAACAACCCGATAAAGTATCCCCGAAGACTCAAGAAATGAACCTGAATAGCCCCGATTTTCACCTCGTTTTCCCTGGGAACTCTTTCACTGTCTTCCGCATTGGCCAGACCAAAGGTTCGCTTTAAGCCATGTCTCACGCGAAGGGCGCAAAGGAAGCACCGCGCGAAGCCTTTTTGGTTTGATTGGTGCGATTTGGTGCGACTGGACGCCTTACGCCGGTAGAGCGAGACTCCGTCGAGCTGTGACTTCTCCCCCAGCGAAATCGAGTCAGAGATCGACTGAGTCTCGCTCCACCGGCGGATGAGGGCCTCAAAATGGCTTGATTGGCTTTGATGAGGTGCGATTGGACGCGCCATGAACGTCGTTTAGCGATGCACACAACGCACCGGCGGCTGTTCCGGAGAAGTCTTATGATTCTTGAGGCTGGCGGACCGGCTGGAATGAAGGCCGTTCCGTTTCTTCAAAAACGATGCGGAACTATCCGAAATTATCATGGAAATCAACGACTTGCGCAAGCTGGCCTTCGATTCTTATCGACCAAAACAGAATCGCCGGCGGTTTTATTTTTTTCACCGCTTGCCGCTGACCCTTAGTTCAAATGTCAATGAGCGAGCGCCGGAGCGCGTTAACGGGAACTAATATACCACCATTGTGTGGGATTGCAACTTGTTTATTGGTAGGGCGAGGCCCCGGAACAACGTGTTGTCCTCCCATCTCTGTTCTGACTTTGAGCCCTGACTGGATTTTTCGGAGAAATATTGGGGCTCGACGGAGTCTCGCCCTACCGATTTTTGGAAAGCTGGCAGACATCACCCTGTTGACCAGTGTCTGGCCGCAGGTAATTCCTGAGCGGTTTCAGCTCATTCTTGCGATTGCCTGCAAAACTTGGCTGTGTTACTTTTTCCCAGCCGCCATCCTCCTTCACGCCATGATCGGATGATTAAGGCGATGTTCCATTCAACAGGAAGCAACGATGCCGAATCGGAAGACGCAATCGTCTCGTTCCAAGCGCTCATCGTCTGGCGCCTCGCCAGCGAAGCCCTCGGCCGCGCCTGGTTCGCAAAGAAAGCGATGGCTTTTTCGCCTCGCAGCTATGGTTCTTGCGCCGCTGCTGGTTCTTTTGTTCCTGGAGGCTGGCCTGCGATTGGCCGGGTTCGGGCATCCGATGGTTTTTTTTCTGCCCATGCGCATTGAAGGAAAAGACTGTTTTGTCGAGAATGATCGCTTTGGCTGGCGTTTTTTTGGGCCGGACATGGCGCGCGCGCCGTTTCCGTTGGCGATGCCCTTGGCCAAACCGCCGGGAACAATCCGTGTTTTCGTTTTCGGTGAATCCGCTGCCTACGGCGATCCGCAGCCTGAATTCGGTCTCAGCCGCGTTTTGGAAGCTTTGCTGGAGGGTCGCTTTCCAGATAAACACTTTGAAGTGGTCAACACGGGCATGACTGCCATCAATTCTCACGTCATCCGAGAGATTGCGAAAGATTGCGAAAAAAAGGACGGAGACTTCTGGGTGATTTACATGGGCAACAACGAGGTCGTCGGTCCTTACGGCTCAGGCACCGTTTTCGGAGAGCAAGCACCCAGCCTGGCCATGGTCCGCGTTGGGTTGGCCCTGAAAGCAACGCGGCTTGGACAAGCCATGGGAGATTTCGTCCGGCGCGCGCAAAAACGACCGGTTAACGAAAGCGAGTGGGGCGGCATGAGCATGTTCGTGCATAACCACGTTCGCCAGGACGACCCACGCATGGCCACGGTTTATGCAAACTTTGAGAGGAATCTGGACGATATTATTGACTCGGGCCTCGAAGCGGGCGCGAAGGTGGTGGTCAGCACCATCGCCCGCAATCTCAAGGATTGTGGCCCCTTCGCCTCGGATCACCGCACCGGGCTGTCATCCCAGGATTTGGCCAGATGGGATGATTTGTATCAAAAAGGAATTCAAGCGCAGCAAGCTGGACGTCAAACCGACGCCCTCAACCTTTTTCAAAAAGCAGACACGATAGATGACTCTTTTGCCGAAGAACATTTCCGCCGGGGGCAATCGTTGCTTGCCGTCGGGCAAGACGCGGAAGCAACTCGGCAATTTGTTTCCGCCTGCGATCTTGACACCCTGAGATTTCGCGCCGACACGCGCGTGAACGAGATCATCCAGCGCGTCGCTTCCAAGGGTGCGCGACTCGGGGTGGCGCTCGTGGATTCTGAAGCCGCGGTGTCCGCGCAGAGCCCGCATGGATTGCCTGGTGAGGAGTTTCTTTACGAGCACGTGCATCTGAATTTCGAGGGCAATTACCTGATCGCGCGCGGTCTGGCGGAGCAAATAGCAACTAATTTGCCCGGCGGCGCTAATCGTCCCTGGCCGACAAAGGATGAGTGCGCCCTTCGTCTGGGATGGAATGGTTCCACCCGCCGCGCGGCCGAAATGGATATTCTCAGCCGTCTTAACGATCCTCCTTTTAAGCAACAGGCCAACAACCGGGAGCAATATGGACGATTGCTCAGTCAAATATAACATCTTCAAAACGCCAATCTTCCCGAAGCGTTACGCGCGGAAAAACTCCGAACCCAAGCAGTGGCTGATGCCCATCCCGGTGATTGGATACTCCAGGAAAATCTCGCGAGCCTCCAACGGCAAACCGGGGACGCTGCGGGCGAAGCCAAGTCGTTGCAAAGTGTGACGCGTTTGCTGCCACAAAATTCTGACGCTTGGGAGAGCTTGGGGTTGGCGCTGGAATTGGCCGAGCGCGATGATGAAGCCGTTGCGGCTTTTCAGGAGTCCGCACACTTACGCCCTGAGTCAGTGGTGGCGATTAATAGCCTGGCCGAACTTTACGCGCGGGAAGGTCATACGGAGGAGGCGGCTCGCGAATTTCAAAAAGTCCTGCGGCAAAAGCCTTATTGGGGGCCGGCGCACTTGGGCTTGGGCAAAGCGTTGGAGGCCCAGGGCAAGACGCAGGAAGCAAAGGAGCAGTTTCAGGAAGCGCTGAAAAACCGGATCAATACTCCTGAGTCTTACAACGCGTTGGGACGGTTTGCGTTTGCCAAGGGTTGGTATGACGCGGCCGCGACCAATTTTACCGATTCCCTTCGGCTTTATCCTTCCGATCCGGAAATCCAAGTCAATCTCGGGTTGGTTCTGGTGCAACTTGGGAGGCGCGGCGAAGCCAAGCCCCACTTCGAAGAGGCGGTGCGGTTGCAGCCTAATCTTGCTGAAGCCCATTTCTGCCTTGGTTTGGAGTTGGGCAAAAATGGCGATTCCGCCGGCGCCGCCTCGCAGTTCGCCGAAACCGTGCGTCTTAAACCGGACTTGCTCGAAGCGCATTTGAATCTTGGCATAGCGCTGTCTAACGAGCATCTCAACCAGCAGGCGCTGGATCAGTTCGACGAAGTGTTGCGCCATGACGCGACAAATCAAATTGCTCTTAGTTACGCCAAGGCCCTTCGCGCTAACGCGTCCACTGTGCCACAACATTGATGCCGATGTCGTGCCTTGCGAGATTAAATGAAGTCATGAACTTTCGAAACATTCACTTTCTTGTGGTCGCCGTGGCGATGGCGCAAACGGCCTTGGCTGACGCTGGTGACAACGTTCCATTCCCGGTGAATATTACCGTCAAGGTGAACGAACCACGAGGCGAAGTAAAACCCATCTGGCGATTCTTTGGGGCGGATGAACCGAACTACGCCTATATGAAAGACGGGAAGAAACTTCTGTCCGAACTTGGACAGTTAGGAAAATCTCAGGTCTATTTTCGTTGTCATCATTTGCTCACCAGTGGCGACGGCGCTTACTCTTTGAAATTTGGGTCCACCAGCGCTTACAAGGAGGATTCGAACGGTTCGCCTGTTTACGATTGGTCGATCAATGACCGGATTTTTGACACATATCTTGAACGCGGTATTAAGCCGTACGTGCAAATCGGTTTCATGCCGGAGGCGCTTTCGACTCATCCACAGGATTATCCTCACCATCCTCCGGTGAACGAGAAAGCGGACGCCGGGGCAGGGCAGGCCTATCCGCCCAAAGACTATGGGAAATGGGGAGAGCTATCTTATCAGTGGGTCAAGCATTGCGTCGAAAAATATGGGCGCTCGGAAGTCAGCCAATGGTATTGGGAAGTATGGAACGAGCCGAATATTTTCTATTGGCACGGTTCGCACGAGGATTATTTCAAGCTTTACGATTACGCCATCGAGGGCGTGCGCCGGGCTTTGCCGAACGCTCGCGTGGGCGGACCTGAAACAGCAGGAGGACCGGGCGGAAAATTTTTCGGGGAATTTCTGGAGCATTGCCTACGAGGCACCAACTACGTCACGGGAAAGATTGGCTCGCCGCTGGACTTTGTTTCCTTCCACGCCAAAGGAAATCCCGTTTTCACCAATGGCCATGTGCGGATGGGAATGCACAGCCAGTTGAACAACATCAATGATGCCTGCGCCGTCATCGCGAAATTTCCCGAGTTGAAGAAAATGCCGATTGTCATTGGCGAATCAGACCCTGAAGGCTGCGCCGCCTGCCGGGAACCGCAAGACGCCTATCGCAATGGAACGATGTATTCCAGCTATACCGCGGCAAGCTTTCCGCGCGCGTTGGAAATCGCCGACAAATACGGTGTGAATTTGGAAGGCGCCCTGACGTGGGCTTTTGAATTTGAAGATCAACCCCCGTTCGCCGGTTTTCGCCAGTTGTCCAGCGCGGGACTGGATCTGCCAGTGCTGAATGTCTTTCGCATGTTCGGTCAGATGAGCGGACAGCAACTTGCGGTCAGCAGTGACGCGGGGTTCGATGCTGAAATCATCCGCACCAAGAAAGTCCGCCAGCGCCCGGATGTCTCCGCGCAAGCCAGCTTCGATGGAAGCCGGATTGCGGTCATGGTGTGGCATTATCATGACGACGACTTGCCCGGGCCGGATGCGGCGGTGGATTTGGTTTTGACAGGCATTCCTGCAAAAAGCAGCGAGGCGCATCTGACCCATTACCGCATCGACGCCGATCACAGCAACTCCTATCAGGCATGGCTGAAAATGGGATCACCGGAAACATTAACAGCGGAGCAATTCGCCGCATTGGAGAAGGCTGGAAAATTGGCCATGCTGGAGGAGCCGACATCCGTCATGATTTCAAGGGGCAAAGCGGAAGTTCAATTCAATTTGCCTCGCCAAGGGGTATCGTTGCTGGTGTTTGATTTAAAATAATTACGGCCCCTTGGAAGCCATATAGAGAACGGCCGCTTCGGTGCGTGAACTGACATGCAATTTGTTAAAGACGTGTTTCAAGTGCGTGCAGACCGTGTCGATGCTCAACTGAAGTTTGTCGGCAATCACTTTGTTCGAGTGCCCTTGAGAAAGGAGTTGGAGAATTTGTTCCTCCCGAAAGGAGAGCCGCAACGATTCGTCCTTGATGTTCGCCTTGCGACGAAAGCTCTCGATGACCAAACGGGCAATTTGGCTCGACATCGGCACGCCTCCAGCCAACACGTTCAGGAGGGATACGCGCAAATCCGAGGGCTTGGTGCGCTTGAGCAAATAACCGTCGGCGCCCGCTTCGAGAGCTAGAAAAACCAATTCCTTGTCATCCATCGCGGTCAGGATGACGATCTGCACCGCAGGCAGCAGCGCTTTAAGACGCGCCGTGCATTCTATCCCCGACATGCGCGGCAGGAAAATATCCATGAGGATGACGTCTGGCGCCTCCTGCGGAATGATGCGCACGGCCTCTTCGCCGCTGATGCATGTGCAAATGCAGGAAAAATCGGGAAAGGAATTGATGAGACGAACCCAGCTTTCGCGGACTTCTGGTTGGTCCTCAACGAGAGCCACTCTTAAGGGCGATTTCGCCGCCGAGGCAGAGGGAATCCCTTGCGGGTCTTGATTCTTCGCTTTACCGCCCATTTGAACCGTCGATTTCTGAACCTTCATTTTTTAGACCTTCTTTGTTTCGCTGGGCGGAGAGGCAAAGCCATTGAATCTTTCCAGCCAGTTCCAATGGACCGAACGAGGTTGCTTGACAGGAATGCTAAACTCGGTTCTGCACCCCATGCCTGGCTTGCTGGTAATAAAAAAGGATCCGCCCAGCTCCTTGGCCCTGTGAGCCATGTTGGACAGGCCGTTGCGACTCGATTTCAAAGCAGCCTGGTCAAAACCTTTGCCGTTATCGGAAACCACCACCTCCAATTTCTGGGCCTGCCATTTGATCATCAAGACCAACTCGGTAGCTTTAGAATGTTTGACGGTGTTGTTGAGCGCCTCCTTAATGATGATGAGGAGCGTGCGCTTGATCGGAAGGTTAAGGGCCACATCCGAGACAGCCGGGTCGATGTCAAACAAGCACTGAATGCCAGACGGCTCCAAAAACTCCTGGGCATATCCGCACACATACGACAGGAAGTCTCGATAAGCGTCCCGTTTCGGATTTACCGCCCAGAGGATTTCATCCATGGTCGATAGAATGCCGCGAGCTTCCTCGCAAATCTTTTCAATTTGCGCTCGTTCCTCGGAATCAGCCGGCAAATCACTCTGCACCACCTCACCGTGCAGGACTAATTTGGTCATTCTGGAGCCCAAATCATCGTGAATATCCCTGGCGATGCGGGCGCGCTCCTGTTGCAGCAGCCACTGGTCTTTTCTGTGCATGGCAAGTTGCGCCACCAGACGAAGACTGATCAAAACAACGAGCAATGACACAGAGATCAGAGTGATTTGAAACCAGCCGGTCTGCCAAAAAAAGATTTTCATCGGAATCTGAGTCGGCATCAGATTTACATGTGAGGGCGTTGTCCACCACGGTTTGCCTCCCAAAGGGGCCACGATGGTGGCGCGCGGCCACGACTCCATGGCCTTGGTCATCGTCTGCCAGCCTTTGGTGCCGGCGGGCACGATCCGCCACTTTTCGTCCGATTTGATTTCAATGGTCTTGCCGTTCGCAAGATCAATGCGCAAACCAAACATCATCCCAGCAAAGGAAGATGAATTGTAGGCGTTGACGGCGAGAACGTGGGTGCCGGCGGATAAAAGAGGCGTCAGATCATATTCGAATAACTCGTGCCATTCATCACCACGCCCCAATTCGCGCCCGTCGAGAAAAAGCGTACACTCGTTGTCCACGGTTATCGCCAACCGCGCGTGGGCCACCTGATCGTCCGCTGGAATTTGAAACGACCGCCAAAATTGGCATGTTTGCCGATCAAAGGTTGAGCTGGACCAAATCCAAGAGCCCAAGCCGTTGGTAACGCTGTCGTCCAAGGCCTCGGAATTTGAAAGGACCATATTGCTATTGGTGACACGGTCCTCCTCCAACGGGGAAGTGGACAAGACGGTGTTGGTATCGACCTGATTTGTTTGAGCGAATCCTTTGCCGGCTAACGCCATAGTGAGAGCCAAAAAAACGCCTAAGAACCCATGACAAAAAAAAGAACCGCGAAACCACATCCTGCTTCGGCACGATTGCATTAGCCGAAACTATAACAACCAAACTTCGTTGGTATCGAGTACAAAAGAAGTCAGGCGTGATCTCTGCGATCTCTTCGCAAGACGAGGTTTTGTTATCTTCCGCGGCTTCTTTATCTCCCGCCAGCCACTGACACCCAATTCTCCACCGGATACATGGATTTCCAAACTTGTTCCAAATCCAGGTCATTGGCGATGGAACTATTATAATAAACATCGCTGCCCGAACCTGTCACATACATGTATTGGGTCTTTGGTTCGAACCAATGCATATTGGCAGCGTGGCCATCGGCAAATGACATTTGTCCAAAATTTCCATGACGGCTGGCGGGAATATTACGCCAGGCTCCCTGTGGTTCGATGCCCGCATAATCCAGAGCGAAATAGCCGTCATCAATACTAGTTTTCGCCGGGTCGGCTGCATCTTGTTCGTCCCAAAAATAGGACGCGTTGCCGGGCCCTGGGTCGATCACGCGGGAAAGCCTCAGGTTCTCCAAAAGGCCGTTGTGGACACTCTGGTCAGTGCCTGTAGTGGAATCGAGCAAGACAGTCGAGTTGTCACCCATCATGCAACTCACCGAATAAGTGCGCACTCGGATTGGAGCAGGGGTTATCCCAGTGCCCGTGACAACAATTTGGTCGGCCGGGCATTGATAGACCTTTACGTTTGGATTGTAGGGATAAAGCTTCGATTGCTGCAGAATAAGGAAGTTGGTCACATCGGACGTAGGGCTGCCAGGCTGAACGTTTCCTCCCACCCATCCAAGATCGCTGTCAGGTATATTCGGCACCATATAATCCCGGTTATCTCCGGCATACAAATGGGCCGCCAAGGTAAGCTGTTTAAGATTGCTCAGGCAATTGACTCGAACACCTTCACGCTTGGAGCGCGCCAGGACCGGCAGGAGCAGGGCCGCGAGAATGGCAATGATGGCTATAACCACCAGCAATTCAATGAGTGTGAATGCGGCTCGTCTTACGCAACTGGTGGAAACTGCCCTACGACTGAATTTGCTGGGGCTCGTTCTTATAATCATAGGGTTTCTTTTTGTGCCAATACCACCCAAGAATGCCATGGGCTCACGGAATTTTCAACAAGAAAAACTGAGCAGGCGTTGTGGGGTTGATCGGGATTGAATTTGAAAAATCCCCGCTACTATTAAAGACGCCAGTTACGTTGGTTATCCATTCTGACGTAAGCGTGGAAAGATTGGTCGTGGACAGCACAAGGTAATTGGAACCCGGCGTTCCACCGGAGCCCGCCAGAACCAAACTGCCACTGGTAATGACAGGGTTAAGGAAGGTCAGAGGGGGGGAGGCCGGTGTTCCGTAAATGGCCAGCTCAGAATAGCCCTGCCAGCCATTTTCCTGGCCGGTTGGATTGGCAAAGTTGAAGTTCACTGCCGTTACCCCTGTGGCCAAAGGAGCGCTGCTGGAGGAGGCGATGGTAACACGACTCATGTTTGGAACACCGCCGACATTACTCAAATTAGCCGGATCAAAAACACTTGCTAAGGTGGTAAATGTCCCCGGGCTCGAGGCGGTGGCATAGGAGACGGTGTAGTTCTGCTGATCCCGGCCACCGTCCTGCCATCCACCAAAGGTAACGATTTGCGTTATGTTATAACCGCTGGCGGAACCCGTTAACGTGTAAGTGGCAGAGTTTCCAGTCCCGGAACCAACCGTGCCGCAACTACAGAAGGATATCAAGTCACCACCGGCGTAACCAATGGCCCCGTCTGTTAGGGTGCCAATCGGGCCGAAAGGTCCATCCTGGAAATCGCCCGCCGAGCTGCTCGGAGCCAATCCCTCAAGAAC
>Ga0302325_10016626_pt1 | contig 15577 bp, 16 predicted proteins | sample Palsa_T0_2_FD_201948 | JGI IMG/M metagenome (GOLD analysis project Ga0302325, IMG submission 201948) | Peat permafrost microbial communities from Stordalen Mire near Abisko, Sweden - Palsa_T0_2 | ecosystem: Environmental > Terrestrial > Soil > Palsa > Peat permafrost | place: Sweden: Abisko...
GGCCGTGGCGGTCGGCGCCGCGGCGCTGCTGCTCGTGTCGGGGTGCGGCGGACCGGCTGCCGACCTCTTCGCGGTGGCCCGCAGCGGCTCGGTCCCGGGCGCCGATGTGACGCTGATCCCAAGCGGCGACGGCACCGTGCGCTGCAACGGAAGGCGCCACGAGCTCCCGGACCCCCTGGTGCTGACCGCGGAGAACCTCGCCGACGACCTCACGACCCCCGCCTCCAAGGCCCTGCGCCTGCCCTCGGGGCCCCACCCGGTCTACACCTACGTCGTCAGCACACCATCGGGAGTCTTCAGCTACAGCGACGACTCGCCGCGCCAGAGCATCACGCTCCGCCACCTCCAGGAATGGGTCCTCACGGTCGTGCGGACCGTTTGTCACTAGGGCCTCCGGCGCCGGGCGCCTGCGGCCGGTCGTCGCGCTCTGGCGGCGAGCGCGATCAGCCGAAGCGCACCTTCCCGTTGGAGCGTGCACGAGCCTGCGCGCGGTCCACGAACTCGAGCCGCTTTAGTGCGGCGCGCATCAGCTGCGCGAGCAGTCGCAGGCGGGCGTTCTCCGAACGAAGCTCGAGCAGCCCCTGCTTGGCCTCCAGCCCGAACTCGACGGTCGCCGCCATGTCGTAGGCGGTCATCGCCGCCAGGCGGTCGCCATCGATCTCGTTGTCGGTCGCCTCGAGCACGAGCGCCGCATAGGCGTCGCGGGCGACCTGCAGGGCGGCCGGATCGGGCTCCTCGTCGCGGTCGCCGAGGAACTCGACGGTCCCGGCCGGGTAGGCGAGGTCGTCCTGGCGCTCGATCAGGCGGAAGGGGCGCGTGCCCCTGGTCAGGATGTTGATCCGCCCGTCCTCCATCCGCTCGAGCACGCGCTCGATCGCGACCGCGCAGCCGATCGGCTTCAGCCCGTCATCGGACAGCCAGACGATGCCGAAATCGCTGTCGCGCTCCAGGCATTCGGCGACCATCGTGCGGTAGCGCGCCTCGAAGATGTGCAGCGGGACGAACTCGGTCGGCAGCGCCACGAGGTCCAGCGGGAAGAGCGGAAAGTCACGCTCGATCCAGGCGTTCACGCCGCACGCCTCAGGGCGCTCGCGAGGGCTTGCGCGAGTGCGCGCTTGGTCGGGGGAGCGGTGCTCGCATGGCCGTCATTATGAGCCTGCGCGCGGTGTGCGCGCGGTGAGTTCGTGGCGGTGGGGACGTGGCGCACCCTCACGGGGCGCCCGGGAAGGCTGGCATGATCCGGGCTGCGATGGCCGAATCAGAGCTTGCGCGGGGCCTGCTCGCCGGCGATCGCCGGGCGCTGGCTCGCGCAATCACGCTCGTCCAGGACGACGACCCCGACGGACGCGAGCTCGTCCGCGAGATCTATTCCCGCACAGGAGGGGCCGCGATCGTCGGCTTCACGGGGCCGCCCGGCGCCGGCAAGTCGACCCTGATCGGCGCGCTGACCCGCCGCCGGCGTGCCGCGGGCCGCGAGATCGGCGTGCTCTCGATCGACCCCAGCTCGCCGTTCAGCGGCGGCGCCGTACTCGGCGACCGCATCCGCCTGAGCGAGCACTTCCTCGACCACGGCGTCTTCATCCGCTCGATGGCCACGCGCGGCGCCCTCGGCGGCCTCGCCGAGGCGGCGCTTCAGAGCACGCTGCTGATGGATGCGGCGGGGTGCGAGGAGATCTATCTCGAGACCGTGGGGGTGGGGCAGGCGGAGGTCGGCATCGCCGGCCACGCCGACAGCGTCGTGCTCGTGCTCGTGCCGGGCTCCGGCGACTCGGTTCAGGCGCTCAAGGCGGGCGTGATGGAGATTCCCGACATCATCGTCGTCAACAAGGCCGACCACCCGCTGACCGACGTCCTGGTGCGCGAGCTGCGCGGCGCCCTCTCACTCGCCCCGCCGTCGGCCGGCTGGAACGTCGCGATTGTGACGACCGACGCGCTCAGCGGCCATGGTGTCGAGCAGCTCGAGGCGGTTCTACAGTCCCACCGCGACACGCTCGGCGAGGCGGGAGCGCTCGAGCGCCGCCGGCGGCTTCACCTGCGCGGCGAGGTGATCGCCCTGGCGAGCGCGCGGATGCGTCGAGCGCTCGAGCAGCGCCTCGAGGGCGACGAGCGCTTCGAGGCGCTGATCGACGAGGTCGCGGAGCGCCGCCTTGACCCGGCGAGCGCCGCGGCGGCGCTCAGCGAGCGTCCGGACGCCTGACGAAGCGCAGGGCCGACCAGATCTCGTCGATCGCGCAGACCTTGTTGTCGACGAGGCCGGCCGAGAGCACCGTCTCGCGAACGACGCGGTCGTCGAGGTCGCTCTGCACGCCCGAGCTGCCTTTTGGCCACGCGATCCACAGGCCGCCACGCGGCGCAAGCGCCGCGATCAGGGTCTCGAGCCGGCGCTCGAGGGTCGTGCGCGAGCTTGTGAACTGGACGATCACGTCGAAGGAGCCGCGCAGGCGGGTGTGCGGCGGCGCCAGGCCCTCCAGGCGGGCGGTGAAGTCGGGTGGGGCGGAGAGCACTGCGACGCGCCGCTCGGCGGTGATGCCGAGCTTGCGGGTGAGCGGGGTGCTCGAGGCGGTGTGTTCGGGCGCGGCGGCCATCGGCTGGGAGCGTAGAGGGAGCACAGAAACAGGAAGGCCCGCCGATGGCGGGCCTTCCCACTTCAGCATCCGCTCTGCGGCGCTGCTGCCCCAGGCTCAGTTGAGCGCTGCAGCCGCGCTTTCGAGGTACGCCGCGTTGGCCGGGCTCATCCAGTGGGCGGCGACGAGGTCGCCGACATAGATGTCATAGCTGCGGATCGCCGCGGCGTTACGCGAGCTCGGTGGCCCAAAGACCCCGTCGATCGCCATGCAGGCGCCGACGACGTCCGTGTTGGAGAAGGGGCTGCCGGTCGCGAGGATAGCCGTCTCCTCGCATACGTTCCCCCCTGTGGCCGGGCTGAGGGTGACCGTCACGTTCAGGTTGCCCTCGCCGTTGCCCGCCGGTATACGCGTGTCGGTGGTGTTGCCACCTATCCCGCAGTCGGTGATTGACACGCCCCACGTGTTGACGCCCTCCGGAGTCACGAGAGAGTGATCTCCGGCGCCGGTCCCATCCGAGTAGTACGTCAGGCCGCAGTAGTTGTCGGTGAGGTACACGCGCAGGGTCGTCGGCGCGTTGAACGGCCCGACCGTGCCCCCTGCGGCCGTGCCGCACTGCTCCCCGTTACCGCCGGTCGCCAGCGGCTGCAGCGAACCACCGTTCAGCTTGTAGCCGTAGGTGAGGTTGTCGTCGGCGCAGAACGTGCCACCCGAGAGCGTCGCCGTGTAGCCCGCCGGAATGACGAACACACCGGGGGCTGGGGCCGCGCTCGCGGCTGATGCCAGGACGAGCATCGACAGAAGCGCCGCGCAGCCCGCGCCGACTACTTTGAGTTTCAACATTCGCAACTCCTCCCGGGCGGCGTGGCCGCCCTAGTCAAGTGAAGCGCCTAGGATCCTCGGTTTCCCGGACGTGTCAACGCCGTCCGCGAAAAGTTCACCGCGATGGGTGAGACCTGGGGCAGGTCGAACGGACGGGGGCCGATCTGCCGTTGCGGGGGGTGGGGCACCGTGGCAAAAACGCCCCGCAGCGGGTGACCCCGAGCATCCCGCCCGTTGCTCAGGTTGCGCCGGCCGAGCGCGCCAGCTCGACGAGCAGGCGCACGCCGAAGCCCGAGCCGCCGGTTTCGGCGTAGGCGCGTCCCAGGCTCCACGCGGTGCCGGCGATGTCGAGGTGCGCCCACGGCGTGTCTCCGGCGAAGCGGCGCAGGAACTCGGCGGCGGTGATCGCACCGGCCATGCGCCCGCCGGGGGCGTTGTTGAGATCGGCGAAGGTGCCCTTGACGATCTTCGCGTACTCGGGATGCAGCGGGAGCCGCCACGCCAGCTCGCCGCTGCGCTCCGCCGCGCCAAAGACCTCGGCGCACCACTCGTCGTCGTTGCTCAGCAGGCCGGCGTAGGTGTGGCCGAGGGCGACCAGGCAGGCGCCCGTCAGCGTCGCCAGGTCGACCAGCCGCTCGGCGCCCTCGGCGATCGCATGGGCAATGCAGTCGGCGAGCACAAGACGCCCCTCGGCGTCGGTGTTGTTGACCTCGACGCTGACACCGGCGAGCGTGCGGACGATGTCGCCCGGCTTCACCGAGCGTCCGCTCGGCATGTTCTCCGTCGCACCGACGACCGCGATCACGCGCACCGGCAGGGCCAGCCGAGCGATCGCGCCGACCGCCTCGATCACCGCCGCGCCGCCTGACATGTCGTACTTCATCTCCTCCATGTGCTCGCCCGGCTTCAGCGAGATGCCGCCGGTGTCGAAGGTCACCGCCTTGCCGACGAAGCCGAGCGTCGGGCCGCCTGCGCCGGCACCTTCGTAGCGCATCGTGATCAGCGCCGGCTCCTCGTAGCTGCCGGCGGCGACCGCGGCGAACGCACCCATCCCGCGCTCCAGGATCCCGGCGCGGCCCTCAATGGAGACGCTCACGCCCGAGATCTCCTCGCCGAGTGCCCGCGCGCGATCCGCGAGGTCGGTCGGCGTCATGTCGTTGGACGGCGTGTCCTGGAGTGTCCGCGCGGCGTTGGCCGCCTCGGCGACCACCTGTGCGCTCGCGAGCGCCCGGCCGAGATCGGCGGGCGCGCTGACGATCAGCTCCTCGAGCGTGGCCGGCTGCGCGGCAGGGTCCGCCGGCGGCTCCTTGTAGCGCTCGAAGCGGTAGGAGGCGAGGATCGTTCCCTCCACGAGCGCGGCTGCGACGCGATCGTCGGAGCCGGCCGGCAGCTCCCAGCAGAGCGACTTCGCACCGAGCTCGGCGGCACGCTTGGCCGCCTTGGCGGCGGCGACGCGCGCGAGCTCGGTGCTCCACTCCTCGCGCTTGCCGAGTCCGGCGAGCAGCCAACGCCGCGATCCCTCGTGCGCCAGTGCGATGCTGCCGCCGCCACGCTTGGCTTCACCGGAGTCAAGCAGCGCCTGCAGGCTCTCATACGCGACCTGCTCGCCCTCGAAGACGCCGACGACGAGCGTGTCGGCGGCGGTATGCGGCGCCGGCTCGGTTGTGGCGTTGACCCGCATGAGCACGCGAGCATACATCGCGTGCGTAAGCGCTCGGCGCGGCTCACTAAACTGCTCCTCGCCCGGCGGATCGATCGATGGAGCGCGTGCGCAGGTGGCGACAACCGTGATTCTCGGCAGCGCCCGCACGCCGATCGGCAAGCTCGGCGGCGCGCTCGCGTCTCTGCCCGCGGCCAGCCTCGGCGCGATCGCGGTGGCGGGCGCATTGGAGCGCTCGGGCGTGGCCGGCGATCAGGTCGAGCACGTCGTGCTCGGGACCGTGCTCGCGGCCGGCCAGGGCCAGGTCCCGTCGCGGCAGGCGGCGCACGCCGCCGGCATTCCGGTCACGGTCAGCTCGGAAACGCTCAACAAGGCGTGCGCATCGGGCATGCGCGCCGTCTCGCTCCTCGACCTGGCGATCCGCGCCGGTGACCTGGACGTCGGCGTCGGTGGCGGCATGGAATCGATGTCGCGCGCGCCGTACCTGCTCGACGGTGCGCGCTTCGGGCTGCGAATGGGCGACGCGACCGTCCACGACTCGATGCTGCGCGACGGCCTGCTGAGCCCCTACAGCGGCAGGCACATGGCGGAGGAGGCCACGGAGGTCGCAGCGGAGCTCGAGATCACGCGCGCCGACATGGACCGCTGGGCGCTGCGCTCGCATCAGCGGGCGATCGCCGCGATCGATGACGGCCGGATGGGGGAGGAGATCGTCGCCGTGACCATCAGCTCGCGCGGTGGGGAGACGGTGGTCGATCGTGACGAGCCGCCGCGGCGGGAGACGACGCTCGAGGCACTGGCGGCGCTGCCCGCGATCTTCGTCCAGGGCGGCTCTCACACGGCGGGCAATTCGCCCGGCGTCAACGATGGCGCGGCCGCGCTCGTTGTCGCCAGCGAGGTCTGGGCGAGGGCCGCCGGGCGCGAGCCGCTCGCCACGATCATCGCCACCGGACAGGCCGCCGACGAGTTCCCCTATCTGGCGCGGACCCCGGCGCTCGCCGCCGGCAGGGCGCTGGCCAAGGCGGGCCTGGAACCCGCTCAGATCGACCTCTGGGAGATCAACGAGGCCTTCGCATCGGTGACGCTGCAATCGATCAGGATGCTCGACATCGACGAGGACCGCGTCAACGTCAACGGCGGCGCGATCGCACTCGGCCATCCGATCGGAGCCTCGGGCGCCCGGATCCTCGGCTCGCTGGTGGGCGAGCTGCGCCGCCGTGGCGGGGGTCTCGGCTGCGCCGCGATCTGTTCCGGCGGGGCGCAGGGCGACGCCGTCATCGTTCGTGTCTGAGCGAGCCTCGAGGCCGCCCCGATACGATCCGGGCGTCGCTTCCGCGCATGCCCGCACCCACCAGCCAGAGGAAGATCCGTGTCGTCGTCGCCAAGCCGGGCCTCGACGGGCACGACCGGGGCGCGAAGATCATCGCGCGCGCGCTGCGCGACGCCGGGATGGAGGTGATCTACACGGGCCTTCACCAGACGCCCGAGCAGATCGTCGAGACGGTGATCCAGGAGGATGCCGACGCGGTTGGGCTGTCGATCCTCTCGGGCGCGCACATGACCCTCGTCCCGCGGATCGTGGAGCTGCTGCGCGAACGGGGGGCGGGCGACGTGCTGGTCACCGTTGGCGGCACGATCCCCGCAGCCGACGTGGAGGCGCTGAAGGCGATCGGAGTCGCGGGAATCTTCACGCCCGGTGCCTCCACGCTCGCCGCGATCGAGTTCATCCGCGCCGGCGTGGCGGGGACCGCGTGAGCGCCGGCGCTGCCAAATCTCCCTGCCAGGGAGTCGTGCGATGAAGATCTGTGTCCTCGTCAAAGAGGTGCCGGACGCCGCCGTGCGCAAGCGGATCGACCCGTCGAGCGGCCGCATGGACCGCAGCGGCGAGCGAACGCTGAATCCCTATGACACCCACGCGATCGAAGCCGCGATGGCGATCCGGGAGGGAGGCGTTGTCGAGGTGGAGGAGATCGTCGCGGTCACGATGGGACCCGGGAGCGCCGTGCGCGCGCTGCACAAGGCGGTCTCGCTCGGCGTCGATCGCTCGGTTCATCTGTGCGACGAGGCCCTCGCCGGCTCGGACGTCGCTGCGACTGGCTACGCCCTCGCCGCGGCCTTGCGACGCGAGGCGCCGGACCTCGTCCTGCTCGGACAGCAGTCCGACGACGGCGAGTGCTACACGGTTGGCGCGATCGTCGCCGACCATCTGGCGATGCCCTCGCTGACGCAGGTGATCAAGCTCGATCTGGAGGCTGCGGCGGATGGAGGGCCGCCGCGGCTGCGCTGCGAGCGCCAGGCCGAGTACGGCTACGACACGGTGGAGGTCGCGCTGCCGGCGGTCGTCTCCGTCGGTGACGCGATCAACGAGCCGCGTTACCCGTCGCTGAAGGCGATCATGGGGGCGAAGAAGAAGCCGCTCGACACGTTGAGCGTCGACGAGCTCGAGATCGACCGCTCACGCGTCGGCGGCGAGGGCTCGGCCGCACGCTGGACCGGCTCCAGGGAACCACCACGCAAGGCGGCGGGCACGATGATCGAGGACGAGGACACCGACGCGACTGTCGCCCAGATCGTCGCCTGGCTCGACGAGAGGAAGCTGATCTGATGGCCGACATCCTCGTCTACGCGCTGCACTACGAGGGCGCCTTCAACAAGAACTCACTCGGCGCGGTCTCGGAGGGAGCGAGACTCGCGGCCGCGCTCGGCGGCGAGGCTCACGCGGTGGTGCTCGGTGACGGCGTCAGCGATGAGCTGTGCGTGACACTCGGCCGCTACGGCGCGACGCGGGTCTATCGCGTTGCGGGGCCCGAGGGCCTGGCGCAGCCGGTGGTCGATGCAATGGCGCAGCTCGTGGCCGCGCACGGGTTCGGCTACGCGCTGTTTGGCGGCGGCCTGCTCGGCTTTGAGATCGGCGCCGGCCTCGCCGCGCGGCTCGGAGCCGGCGTCGCGATGGAGGTCACGGCGGTGCGCGCGCAGGACGGCCGCCTGGTGGCGGAGCGGCCGATCCTTGGCGACTCGGCGATCTCCGAGATCTCCTACCGCAGCGATGTCGGGATCGTGATCGGCCGGCTGAACGCCTTCGAGATCGCCTCACCGAGCGAGCGGGACGCGACCGTGGAGGACGTCGAAGTCGCGTTCTCGGAGTTCTCGACGCGGGCGCGGATGCTCAGCCGCGGCGAACAGCGTGGGGAGGACGTCGACATCGAGGGAGCCGACATCCTCGTCGCCGGCGGGCGCGGGCTCGGCACGGCCGAGAACTTCGAGCTCTGCACCGAGCTGGCGAAGGCCCTCGGCCCGGGCAGCGCCGTGGCGGCGACACGCGCGGTGGTGGATGCCGGCTGGTACCCCTACGCCGGCCAGATCGGCCAGACCGGCAAGACCGTCTCACCAAAGCTGTACTTCGCGGCCGGCATCTCCGGCGCGATCCAGCACAAGGTGGGCATGCAGGGCTCGGAGAACATCGTCGCGGTCAACAAGGACGCCAACGCGCCGATCTTCGAGTTCTCCGACCTCGGCGTCGTCGGCGACCTCAACAAGATCCTGCCGAAACTCGCCGCCGCACTCAGGGCGCGCCGGGAGGGCTGAGGTGAGCGCCCGAGGCGGTGTCGTCCCGGCCGACTACCCGCCGCCGGTTGACTCGCGGGCCGAGTTCATTCGCCGCGAGCTGGACCGCGAGGAGGACCGCATCGACGTCGGCGTTGCGATCATCGGCGGAGGAACCGCCGGCCTGGCCTGCGCGAACCGGCTGCTCGCGCTGCTCGCGCAGGACCCGGCGACCGCCGAGCGACTGGGCGAGGTGCCGGTTGCCGTGATCGAGAAGGCCAAGGCCTGCGGCGGCCACAGCCTCTCCGGGGCCGTGATGCGCCCGCAGCCGCTGCTCGAGCTGTTCCCCGAGATGAGCCGTGAGCAGTGGCGCGCCGAGGGCTTCGCCTTCGGCGAGGTGACCAAGGAGGCCGTGTACCTGCTCCCCAGCTCGCGCACCCGGCTGCGAATCCCGCCGCCGCCGCCGTTTCGCAATCACGGCGCCGAGGTCATCTCCGTCGCCGCGTTGGCACGGTTCCAGCAGCGTCGCGCCGAGGAGGCCGGCGCCTACGTGCTGACCGAGACTGCGGCGGCGCAGCTGATCGTCGACGACGGCCGCGTGCTCGGCGTGCGCTCCGGCGACCGCGGCCGCGGTCGCGACGGCGAGCCGCTGCGCACCTTCGAGCCCGGCACCGACATCCGCGCGCAGGCGACGGTCCTCGCCGAGGGCAGTTGGGGTCATCTGACCGGCGCGGCGATCCGGGAGTTCGACCTCGGCGCCGACCGCGAGCCGCAGGTCTGGGAGCTCGGCGTGAAGGAGCTCTGGCGAGTGCCGCGGCCGCTGGATCGCGTGATTCACACGATCGGGCCCTGGCCGCTGCGGCTGCGTTCCCGCTACGGCCAGATCGGCGGCAGCTGGATCTACCCGATGCGCGACGAGCGCACGGGCGAGGACCTCGTCAGCATCGGCTTCGTGATCGATCTCGACTACGCCGACGCGACGACATCGGCGCACGACCTGCTCCAGCTGTTCAAGCGCCATCCGCTGGTTCGCGGGATCCTCGACGGCGGCGAGCGCATCGGCTGGGGCGCGAAGGCGCTTCCCGGTGGCGGCTGGTGGTCGATGCCAAAGCTCTCGATGCCGGGTGCCGTGATCGTCGGAGACGCCGGCGGCATGGTCGACACCGTGGCGCTCAAGGGCGTGCATCACGCGATCAACTCCGGCCGTCTCGCGGCCGAGGCGATCCACGCGGCTCTGGCGCGATCGAGCGATTCGTTCGATTCCTATGAGGAGGCGCTCGAGCTCTCGCAGACGGGCCGTGAGCTCTACCGCGTGCGCAACGCCCGGCAGCCGTTCCAGAGGGGCTTCGTGGCCGGCGCGCCGCTGGTCAACTTGGCGATCGCCACGGGCGGCAGGCTGCCGGGCGGACGACTGCGCTGGCATCGCGACGACGAGCGGGCGATGTTCGTCGGGCGTACCTCGCGGCGCTACCCGAAGGCGGACGGCCGCTACAGCTTCGACAAGCTCTCGTCGGTCTACATCAGTGGCAACGCGACGCGCGACGACGCTCCCAACCACATCCGCGTGCGCGAGCGCGTGCCGCGTGAACTGGCCGAGACCTGGCGCTGGATGTGCCCGGCGGGGGTCTACGAGATCGCGCCCGACGCGCCGGTGCAGGGCGAGGTCGACGTGATCGTCAACTACACCAACTGCGTGCAGTGCGGAGCGATCACGGCCAAGGGCGGGCGCCTGACGACGCCCGAAGGTGGCGACGGTCCGCTCTACCAGCAGCTCTGATCGCGATCATGCGCTCACCCCAGCGCAACATCCGCGGCGCTACCGTGTTGGAGTGCTCGTGATGTCCCTGATTCGTCGTGTGCTCGCGCCGCTCGTCCTCGGCGTGCTCGCAACCCTCGCGCTCGTCGCGCCCGGCTCGGTCGGTGCGACCGGAACGCCGATCTACGTCGGCCCGGCGACCGGGCCGACCGGCTCCACCGGCGCGAGCGGTCCGCCCCAGACCCTCACCGCCAGCGTGACCGCATGCCACGCCGACCCGCTGCAGGCCAACCGCTACGCGATCTTCGCCTCCCAGATGACCGCGGTGTCCGGCACGCGGACGATGGCGGTGGAGTTCGCGCTCCAGGAGCGCACGTCCGGCGCTTCGTCCTTCACGAATGTCAACGCCCCCGGGTTCGGCGCCTGGGTCTCCTCCCAGCCCGGCGTCGGCATCTACACCTACGACCATGAGATCACCGCGCTGCCGGCGCCGGCATCCTTCCGGGTGCTCGTCCGCGCGCGATGGCTGAACCGCCGCCGCCGCGTGATCCACACCGAGGAGCTGCTCTCGCCGGTCTGCGCCCAGCCACAGCAGACGCCGGACCTGGCGATCGGGGCGCTGCGGCGCGCCCACCCGGCCGCCAGAGCCACCGAGGACTACAACGTCCAGGTCGTGAACACCGGCGCCCTGGCCGCCGGCGCCTTCGAGGTTGGGCTGACGGTCAACGGCGTGGCGCTCGCAGACGTAGCCGTTCCGGGTCTCGCATCGGACGCCGCCACGGTCGTGCAGTTCGCCGGCCCGGCGTGCACAGCCGGCTCGATGCTCGTCGCCGTCGCCGACCCCGGCGGAGAGATCACCGAGTCTGCGAATCCGGCGCGCACGCGCTCGTTCCCCTGCACGCCATAGGCGGCGCGCACGCCGTGCCGATCCGGGCCGTGATCGCGGCCCGCTACACTTCAAGTCCGATGAAGGCCGAGATCCATCCTGAATATGTGACCGCCGTCGTGCGCTGCACGTGCGGTAACGAGTTCGAGACCCGCTCCACCAAGTCGGAGCTGCGCGTCGAGATCTGCTCCAACTGTCACCCCTTCTACACGGGTCGCCAGAAGCTGATCGACACCGGCGGTCGCGTCGAGCGCTTCCAGCGCCGCGTCGCTCGCAGCCGTCCGCGCACCGCCGCGACCAAGTAGGTCTCGCGCGTGGCTGCGCGCGGGCGCGACGCGCCGATCGGTGGACAGGCCGTGCTCGAGGGCGTGATGATGCGCGGAATTCGCACGTGGTCGGTCGCCGTGCGGGCGCCGAGCGCCGAGCAGCTGACACGGGGCGAACGCGAGATCCCCACCGGCGGGATCGCGGTCCAGACCTTCCCCTTCTCATCGGCGCTGCGCCGCCACCGGGTGCTGAGACTGCCGCTGCTGCGTGGCGTCGTCGCCCTCGGCGGGTCGATGGCGATCGGACTGCGGGCCCTGAACATCTCGGCCAACGCCCAGATCGGCGGCGGCGAAGGCGGCGAGGGCGAGGATTCGGTGGGTGGCGGCGAGGCCCTGTCGGGTGTCGCTTGGGCGGGCGCACTGGTCGTCTCCTTCGCCTTCGCGATCGGGCTGTTCTTCGTCGTGCCGGTCGGGCTGGTCAGCCTGATCAAGTCCCAGCTGCACTCCTCGACGCTCTTCTGGCTGATCGAGGGGATCGTGCGGACCGTCATCTTCCTCGGCTACCTCGTGCTGCTGTCGCGGCTGCGGGAACTGCGCCGCGTGTTCGAATACCACGGCGCCGAGCACAAGACGATCGCCTGCCACGAGGCCGGGCAGGACCTGACGCCGGAGAACGCCGCACGCTTCTCCCGCCTGCATCCGCGTTGCGGCACGAGCTTCCTGTTGATCGTGATGATCGTGGCGATCTTCGTCTTCGCCCCGATCGGTCTGCCGGCCTGGTACTGGCTGCTCGCGACGCGCATCCTTGGGGTGCCGGTGATCGCCGGCATCTCCTTCGAGATCATCAAGCTCGCGGCGCGCCACCGTGACCGCGCGTGGGTGCGTGTGTTGATGGCGCCCGGGCTTGCCCTCCAGCGGCTGACGACGCGCGAGCCCGACCACTCGCAGCTCGCGGTCGCGATCGCCGCGCTACGGTCGGTGCTCGAGGTCGAGTCCGGTGACGAGCGAGGCGCCGATGACCTGATCGGCCTCGAGGTGGTCGCATGATCGACGCGCTCGTCGCGCAGATCGAGGAGCGCTTCGCCGAACTCGGCGAGCAGATGGTCGATCCCGTCGTGATCGCCGACCGCCAGCGCAACGCCGAGGTCGGACGCGCTTACAGCCAGCTCGAGGCGGCGGCCAGGCTCGCGGCGCAATGGCGCCACGCGCAGGATGACGCCGCCGGCGCCGAGGAGCTGCTCGCCGACGGGACCGACGACGAGGAACTGCGCCAGATGCTGGCGGGCGCACGCGAGCGGATCGCCGAGCTCGAGGAGGAGATCCGCCTGGCAATGGTCTCGCGCGATCCCAACGACGACAAGCATGTGCTGGTCGAGATCCAGGGCGGCGCCGGAGGGGAGGAGGCCGGGCTGTGGGCCGGCGACGTCTACCGCATGCTGACCCGCTACGCGGAGCGCCTAGGCTACGGCGTCGAGCCCCTGGAGCTGGGGGAGGGCAAGTACACCTTCGCGATCAAGGGCGACGGGGCCTATTCGGTATTCAAGTTCGAGGGCGGAACGCACCGGGTGCAGCGCGTGCCGACGACCGAGTCCCAGGGGCGCATTCACACCTCGACGGCCACCGTCGCCGTGCTGCCCGAGGCCGAGGAGGTCGATGTCAACGTCGATCCGGCCGACCTGCAGGTCGACGTGTACCGCTCCAGCGGGCCGGGCGGTCAGTCGGTCAACACGACCGACTCCGCGGTTCGCGTGACCCACCGCCCGTCGGGCATCGTGGTCTCGATGCAGGACGAGAAGTCTCAGCTGCAGAACCGTGAGAAGGCGCTGCGCGTGCTCCGCGCGCGACTCTACGAGCGCGCCCTCGCCGAGCAGCAGGCTGCGGTTGCGGCTGATCGCCGCTCGCAGGTTGGCACCGGCGAGCGCGCCGAGAAGATCCGGACCTACAACTACGCGGACCGCCGCGTCAAGGACCACCGTGTCAACGTCTTGGTGCACAACCTCGACGCGGTGCTCGCCGGCGAGCTCGACGAGTTGACCGCGGCGCTGCAGGCGGACGAGCGGCGACGCCGCCTCGCCTCCCAGGCCGAGGGATGACGCTGCGCGACGCCGTCAGCGTGCGCGATGCGCTCGACGGCGCGGTGACAGCGATCGGCGCGGGGGGCTCGGCCAGCCCGCGGCTGGACGCCGAGCTGCTGTTGGCGGACGCGCTCGCGTCGACGCGCGAGCGCCTTGTCATGGATCCCGACGCGCCCGTGAGCGGCGAGGCCGTGCGGGCCTTTCAGTCTCACGTGCGCCGCCGGGCGGTCGAGCGCGAGCCGGTCGCCTACATCGTCGGGCGGCGCGCCTTTCGCCGCATCGAGCTGGTCGTCGACCCGCGCGTGCTGATCCCCAGGCCCGAGACGGAACTGCTCGTCGAGCTCGCGCTCGCGCTGCCCCGGGGCACGCGCGTACTCGACTGCTGTTGCGGCAGCGGTGCCGTCGCGCTCGCGCTCAAGGACGAGCGGCCGGATCTGGAGCTATGCGGCTCAGACGTCGACCCCGGCGCGATCGCCGTCGCGCAGGCAAACTCGGCCCGGCTCGGCCTCGATGTCGCCTGGCGGCGTGCCGACCTCCTCGCGGGCCTGCCGGACGCCTACGACGCGATCCTCGCCAACCCGCCCTATGTCGAAAGCGCGACGATCCCGACGCTCGAGCCGGAGGTCTCGCGGCACGAGCCCAGGCACGCCCTCGACGGGGGACCGACCGGTCTGCAGACCCTCAGCCGGCTGATCGAGCAGGCCTGCCGCACCGCTGCCGTGACGCTGATCCTCGAACACGGCCAGGGACAGCACGAGTATCTGGCTGCGTTGTGCCGCGCCGGCGGTTACACCGACGTGAGCCATCACCGCGACCTTGGTGGGACGGCACGGGTGCTGCGCGCGAGCCGATGAGCGAGCCCGCGCCACCGCCATCGTCGCTTGCCACCGTGATCGCCGCCGGCGGCGCCGCGGTGATCCCGACCGACACCGTCTACGGTCTCTGCTGCGACGCCCGCAGCGAAGCGGCGGTCGAGGCGATGCTGGCGCTCAAGGGCCGGCCGGCCGGAAAACCCGCAGCCGTTGCCTTCTTCTCGCTGCAGGCGGCGCTCGACGCGCTGCCGGAACTTCACGGGCGCACCCGCGCGGCGGTCTGCGCGCTGCTGCCGGGCCCGCTGACGCTGCTTTTGCCAAACCCGGCCGGACGATTCCCGCTTAGCGGCGGGACGTTGCTCGGAATCCGCGTGATCGAGGCGCCGCTTGAGCCGGGCCGCCCGCTGCTCTTGACCAGCGCGAATCTCGCCGGCGGGCGCGACCCGCGCACGCCGGCCGAGGTCGCGGCGGCGATCACGGCGGGCGCCGCCCTCGTGATCGACGGCGGCGAGCTTCCGGGCACGCCCTCGACCGTCGTGGATCTCGGGGAGCTGGAGGCGACCGGCCGCTGGCGTATCGTGCGCGAGGGAGCCTTGACGCGGACAGCCGTCGAACGCGCGCTGGTAGGCTCGTAGCGAATGAGCGAAGACCTTCCGCCTGACTACTTCATGCGCCCGTTGGCGGATGTCGATCCGCAGATCGCCGACGCGCTCGCACTCGAACTGGAGCGCCAGCAGGACACGCTGGAGCTGATCGCCTCGGAGAACTTCGTTCCGCGCGCCGTGCTCGAATGCCAGGGCAGCGTGCTGACCAACAAGTACGCCGAGGGCTATCCGGGCAGGCGCTACTACGGCGGCTGCGAGATCATCGACATCGTCGAACAGTTGGCGATCGACCGTGCGAAGGCGTTGTTCGGAGCCGAGCATGCCAACGTCCAGCCGCACTCGGGCGCCCAGGCCAACACCGCCGTTTACCACGCGCTGCTGAAGCCCGGCGACACCATCATGGGCCTCTCGCTCGCCCACGGCGGCCACCTGACCCACGGGATGAAGAAGAACGTGTCGGGGCGCCTCTACAACATCGTCCCCTACGAGGTCGACCGCGAAACAAGTTTGATCGACATGGACGAGGTCGCTGCGATCGCCCGCGAGCATCGCCCCGAGCTGCTGCTCGCGGGCTGGTCGGCCTATTCT
>Ga0302325_10016627_pt1 | contig 15576 bp, 20 predicted proteins | sample Palsa_T0_2_FD_201948 | JGI IMG/M metagenome (GOLD analysis project Ga0302325, IMG submission 201948) | Peat permafrost microbial communities from Stordalen Mire near Abisko, Sweden - Palsa_T0_2 | ecosystem: Environmental > Terrestrial > Soil > Palsa > Peat permafrost | place: Sweden: Abisko...
TTTTTTTTTGTTTTTTTTTTGGTGTTTTTTTTTTTCTATTTTGGGGGGGGGGGGGTGGGGGGGGGGGGGGGGCGCAATGCTTCCCAGTATCTAGCATAAGCACGCACCGAGGATATACAAACAATCCTGCTTTGTAGTAACGAAGATGGGGATAGAACAGCACAGCACAGATGCACAAAGGAGGGAAAGGAGGGAAAGGAGGGAAGGGATATACTTGTTTGCTCTTCGATTGCCCCATTTTATCATCATCTCGGTCTGTTCGTCCGTCCAGGCATCTAAATCCGCAGACTTGACTCTCGAGATATGTGTCCCCATTCCTCTGTGTATTCCCGAGCAGCGAATACAAATGAAGACCCCCAAGGACCATGACGCCCAGCGGGGATGTGTATTAACATGACAGTCGGCGCAAACACGGTTGTCTGGCCGTTTCAACAGGTCCTGCAATTTAGCAACCGATGCACATAACAGGGGACAGTACTCTGAGGATGGCGGCGTTCTTGTCGGTGGTGGACTGGGACTGGCGGAGTCGATTAGCCATTTCTGCACTAAAAGCAGATTGCTGGCTATGTAGTTGGCTAGTCGCTTTGACGCTGAGGAAGGCGGTGTTCGCTGTTTGCAATTGACTGCCTCCTTTGAGATTCCACTGTGGACGGTGAGTGGGTTATTTCGAGCGCTGACATAAGCTGATCCGGGCGTAATTGGAATTTGCACGGTGGAAGATTGCGTGTCTTTTCTTTAGCGAAACGGCGAGGCAAGCAGGCAGTCTGAGTGTGAGAGCTTTGTGGCTCAAAAGAAAAAGGGATTGACGACACTCTGCCATCCACATTGCAAGGGGCACACCGTTCACAACGACGACGACGACTGCGAACACGTCCCAGTTAGTCAGTCACTTGCTATTGTCGCTGTCGTCGTTGCTCTTGTTTTTGCATTGCTGTGCTGCTGGGCCATCATCCATTCCTTCATTCATCGTTCCTTTCTTGTTGTGCAGCGCGCTTCGTCGTCGGGGTTAGATGCCCGATTATTCAAACAGTTCGCCCTCTAACCTGTTTCCCGCGCACAACAACAACGCACAACAACAACAGTCTTCCTCACAGCCTTCTTCGCAAACAACACGGACGTCAGAGTCCCCCCCCGCGGCCTCAAGGAGACGTGCAAAGGATCAAATGGGAGAGGGCTTCTACGATTCATTCGACGGAATAGACGGCAGTGAGAGTCCTTCCAAGCGCGCTAGAACCGCGAGTCCCTGCGATCACGGTACACTCCCTTTATCCCCTGCGTTGCGGGTTACTTTCGCTATTGTTCTGCCTGCGGGCGAAGCTGATGCGCGGAATAGAGACGGAGGATAAAATGGCGGAGACACACCAGGGCGAGGAGGCAGTCAACATGAACGCTAGTGATAGTTCATCATCGACTGTGCCTGATTCGCAGCCTTCGAAGGAAATACAGTTGAGCACCCTGGAGAAGGCGTTCAAGGCCAATCTGGAAATAGACAGGACCGTCTATCTTCTCCCTGTGAAATGGTTCCTCGCGTTTGCCGCGTGGGTGAAGGGCGATGCCGGAGAACCGGGACCGCTGGATCCAGGGGCTTCACTCTGTGATGAACATGGTGTCATCCATGAGAATCTTGTGGAGGGCAAGGATTTCCATTACATTACTGCAGAGGCATGGGATATGGTAAAGGAGGCGTATGAACCCTCTTGACGTGTCGTTGATGATAGTTATGGAGCACATTCTCAAGTCGCAAGAAAAGTCATCCCCGAATCAAGTACCTCCGAGAGATCGGTCGTCGAACTTCGTCCTCCCACAATCATTGTCTTCCAAATCGTTCCAACCCCTTCTATCACCGCCTCTTTCTTCAATTTTGGCGGCGATTTTGGCGGCGGCGATTTTGGCGGCGTGCGAAGAACTGAGCCAGCGACCTCCATTACCGTCAGCAAAGCAGACACCGTCGGATCCCTTGAATTCAAGCTCAGGAATACCCTCTCACTCTCCCTCGGTGAAATCCGTTGTTACAAAGTCCCCCTCAAAAGAAAGGATAGTCCTCCATCGAAATTCAAAGTCCACGAAGTCAACCGTCTCATTCCCGATCGAACGGACACACTCGACTTTTCCGACAGCGGCAGAATGGTAGGAGAGATTGGCATTGTGGAGCCTTGTTTGGGGATCGCAGTGGAATGGAAAGGCTTCGGAGGGACTTGGCCAATGGACGAACCAGTATCCTCGTCAGGATCATCTTCTAAGGACGAGGGTTCAGTGGACGTGGATGGCTCGGGGGCTGGTCATAGATTGGGAAGTTCACCGATGGCGATGCCACCGTTTAACCGTCGTCGTCGGTCGTCTAGCGAGAAAAATGTCCTGGGGTCAGAGGACGAGGCCGCGCCGCTGGGAACACTGAATGGCAAAACTCTCCTGGGACCTGTCATGCCTGGATCATATCCCAGAGCTATATCCCCAGTCCAAAGACCATCTTCCGCTGATCGATATGGCGAACGGAACAAGGTATCTTTTAACTCGAGAATCAATGTCCCTCCCAAAGTAGAACGCGTGCCCGGTACGACGGGCCTGAACAATCTTGGTATGCTTCCACAAGTTCATATTTAACTGTAGGTAACACATGCTACATGAGTGCCGCCTTACAATGTCTCGTCCACTGCAAAGAATTGACAGAATACTTCCTTGCATCAGTATACAAATCCGAGCTCAACGAGTCCAATCCGCTGGGCATGCACGGCCTTGTGGCAAAACAATACGCCCTCCTTGTATCCGTTCTTTTCGATCCCAAATATGATAGCGCAAGTTATCCACCCCGCGACTTTAAGAAAACAATTGGGAGGTTCGCCCCCAATTTCTCGGGATTCGGCCAACAAGATTCACAAGAATTTCTGGCCTTCCTACTGGATGGATTACACGAAGACCTCAACCGAGTGCGGAAAAAACCATATGTCGAAAGAGGGGAGTTAGTGGGGGAGCAGCCCACGGAAGAGCAGCTAAGGGATATGGGACAGAGGAGTTGGGATGGACATAGGTTACGGAATGATTCCGTTATTGTGGATTTATGTCAAGGGATGTATAAGTCAACAGTTGTGTGCCCTGTGTGTGATGTTGTCAGTGTCACTTTCGATCCCTTCATGGACTTGAGTGTCCCGTTGCCTATCAAACAGACGTATGCATTGCCGCGGATATGACTGATTGCAGATGGAAACACCCTCAGGTGCACTTTATCCCCTATGAGGGGAAATTGATCACTATGGAAGTAGAGTTGCCTAGGAATGCAACAATACGTGATCTGAAGAGACTTGTCGGGGAGCGACTGGGAGTAAACCCCGCAAAGGTATACCGTTCCTGTATATCGCCACTGACAACAGCTACTGTCTGCAGAAATATTCTCGAAAAAGTTTTACAAGCACCATACCGACAATATGATGTTGGGAGAGGTTTTGGGAGATCCCACAAGAGACGACGTAACACTCTACGAGCTTCCTGAACTCGGCGAACCAGAATCAGTAGTATTGCCCGTAATCCACGGCTACTGGGCCCACCGAAACTCGTACTCTTTCAATCGATTTGAAGAATTTGGACTTCCGCTGTACATTGTCCTCACCAAAGACGAGAAAAACGATTACGACAAAATCTACGACAAAATCCGTCGGAAATATACTCAATTTGCATCGGCGGAAGAACTGAAAACACCGGCTCCGGCAATTATCGAGGAAGCGCCTGCGGAAGACGCAATGGAGGATGTGGTCTTGACTCGACACGACGTGAATCAAAATCAAAGTATGGTCACGATCCGAGTGCAGCCGTGGCAAAAACCGAGTTGGCCCAGCAAGGAAGATGTGGAAATGCCCACGACGGTGGACAAACCGGAGCAATTGTACGATTTGCGTGATTTGCTTCGTCCGCCGCCTGCGCGAATGCAATCCGTAGCACCCTCGGCGATGGAAAGTGTGCATCAAGGACCCACGTCTCCTGATAGTATCCCAGAGGATCCATTCGCGGATGCCGTTGAGAATCAGACTGGGGAGGATGGGAACGCGTCAGAGGGGACCGCGTATTTCAGTCAACACGGTAGTTTTGTGGAGCCTGTCGATGTGGAGGAATCGGATACTCCTATGCCCAGCGATAATGTCGACAATACAGTGCAGGAGGATTTAAATCTATCCGATTCCGAGGGTATGCAGAGCATGGACAACACGGATCGAGAGGCTTCAACACCCAGTATGAACGATATGTCGGATAATGGCAGTTCCGACGGCCTTCTCACACCATCTCAATTCGGAGAGGGGCTTCTGGGAGGACGCGGTCACGCTCCCAGTCCCGATCTAGGTATGGAGGATAATCTCCCAGCCTACTCACCTTTCCCTGGCCTCACCCCTGGAGAAGACGAAGTGATCCAACACGAACTTAAATTCGGCGATCAACTTATTTGCGATTGGTCTGATGGCGCTTATCAACATGTCTTTAATAACAGCGAGTACCCCGCCTCATGGGATACCTATGAAACATGGATTGATCCAAATCCTCCTGTTGACACCACTCGACGAAAAAAGAACATCGACCTGGCTGATTGTCTGGACGAATTCGCAAAGGAGGAGCAATTGGGCGAAGACGATCTTTGGTATTGTCCCCGTTGTAAAGAACACAGACAGGCGAGAAAAACTTTACAACTGTGGCGCGTGCCCGATATCTTTGCAGTGCATCTGAAACGGTTCAGTTCTAACCGTTCTTTCCGAGATAAACTGGACAATCTGGTCGAGTTTCCTCTCCAGGATTTTGACTTGACGGACCGAGTGGGGGACAAAACGTGGATACAACAGGAGCGTGGGGGAGAAAAATTAGTGTATGATCTGTTTGCCGTGGACAATCACTACGGCGGATTGGGCGGGGGACATTACACTGCATATGCTCAAAACTTTGTGGATGAAAAGTGGTATTACTACGACGGTATGACCTTATTGCAGCCATAGCTAATTGATAGATAGCAGTGTGCGACCTTCGAGACCGGAGCAAGCGGTAACACCGGCGGCGTACCTACTATTCTACAGACGAAGATCCGAAATGCCGCTAGGAGGAGATACGTCAAAGTTGATTGCCGAATATGAAGCAAATTGTTCTGCACCCGAGGGATCTGATTCTTCGTCTACCAGTCCGAAGCTCGATGACCCATTCCGATCCGGATCGCCATCACCGCCAATTGAGGAGGTGCCGCCGAAGAAAGCTACATTCAATCCTGGATTTCTCGGACAAGACAACATAGCGGCTATATACGCCCCTTTGAAATCTATGCAATCGGCATCAGCATCGTCCTGGCAGGGTGGGTGGAGTAATCGAACTGGAAGTGCTGCATCGACGCCACCGATCGGCTTTCCATTTGGCTCAAACTCAAATCTTGCTAGTGGTGCCTCGTCCTCACACGGGCTGGGCTCGGAAAATGTTACACCAGACGACGCTGGAGACGCCGACGTCGAGTCGGTGAACGACGACGTGGAGAATTTCGAGGAAGTGCTCCCCATGGACCTATCCTTGGGTCAGGACGAACCTGAAGTTATCGACTTGGAGGATGATGAGGCCCTGAAAGCTACTTAGAAAGCGAGCTCTAAGGACAACAACAAGGATACTAAACGGGTTAAAAAACGGTGGGGATGTAGACCGGGGTGTTGTAAGCCGGTGTGAGTTGGGGGCGTAATTTTCGGTCGCGGGGAAGGGGCGCATGGTTTGCATTGCTTCTTGAACGGTGTTTGCCGCTGTTTTGTTTGCTGAAAAGTTTGGAGAATAGAATTATTATCATATGCAAGTATTTGCCCACGGTGACCTGTCACTCTGGCTCCCTTACATGTGAGATTATAATCTTGTTTGGCGCGCTCGTTATTTCTCTATTGTTCGCCCGATTCGACCCCCGATGCCGCGGTGAACAAACGAGTGAAGTGACTTGGTTTCCCTTGTGTTTTGGCGGAGATCAGAGCTGATTGTCGGCGCTCGCGCCCATACCAGAGCTCGGGATACCTTAAATGCAAGCCGCAGTGTGATGGCGCTTGTCATTGACGATCCTCTGGGACCGACTGCAAAACGGGCCGAGCGGGCTTCCGAGGTGCTGCCTTCCATTGCATTGAGCCACGCGGAATTGACAGACAAGAGGACCGCGCCCAATGTGAGAAAAATTTTCTTCTGCTTTGTTGTGCAACATGCCTCGGGTAAACAACAGTGACAGTCACCGCCGATGTTTTCGGCCATGAATGAATCCTTACAGCGATTTCTTGATACCAAAACATGGGATAATCGGACCTTGGCGGAGATGCCATTGTTCCTGCCAAGAATGCGGTAGGTTGGCGGTTGGGCACCGATTTACGCTTCATTGAACCTTATCGTCTGGTGCCTGACGAAAAAACGGCTTAGAAAACGGAACAGCATGTGTAAGAGGATAGGTGGAACGTCGCAGGGAAACGGATTTTGCCCCCTAATCCTCAATTGACGCGATATGTCCTTTGTCTGCCTCGATTTCGAGGACGACTTGGGTCAATTTGGTAGTTATTTTCCGGCGGGATCTGTCCTGCGGCAGTGCTCGAGATAAGAGTTGTTTCATCGCTGCTGGCGGGCGATGATTTATTTGTTTCCTCCTCGATGGTCCCCTTTGGGAAAATATCAGTTCCAAGAATAATACAATCAGACTGAAATAATTCAACTTGAAACACAAACGCAAAAAACTCGTAATCGATCCCTTTCACGTAAATTGAAACCCTCGTTCGCCGAATTCATTTACTGTTGTTTGTTACTAATAATAAATGTCGTGCGGCTTTCAGTGATGTGCATGCAATATGACACGCACATTTGCTGACCCCGGGTCAAACGTCGCAGAAAATTTAAGAAAAAGGGGCAAAGCGCACAGACCATCCCACGCACCCGGACTCAATTGGGTTGCGACGAAGAGGAATATTTATGCTTTACAGCGGCATGAAAACACTGACATATTTGCTGAATGGCTGGTACAGAGCCGGACCGGTTAACGAGACGCCGCTTTGCCGTTGGCGAAGGGTCAGATCCAGGTTTCATCCCGCGAAAGGCCAATTGAGGAATATTACCCGGAAGGTCAATCGGCTCTTGCTCTATCAGAACAAATCCAAATGAGAGTCGCCTTTGCCCGCGCCTCTCGTCCCTTTGTACGCGTTCCGAGGAGACTTGCCCCTCATTACGGTCTGTGCTTCGCAGCCCACGGTCTCGAACCCTTGATGTGGGACTGCCCAGGCACGCCGCCGCCCCGATAAACAAAACGTTCTCGAAGCTTCTGGATCAAAGGTACTTCCCCCCTGGGAGACCCACCGGTGGGACCATCCATCTCTTTTGGCTGATAGAAGTCCGTTTTAGGTCTCGATTCACTTGACGAAATGAAGTCGCGCAGCGGCTCATGCTACAAATTAAGGATGGGATTGTTTACTATTTCCTTTCAACCCGCGCGACGGTCTCGGCGGTTCTTTGTATTTCATTGTCACAGTCGCCACTCTTCGTGAGAGACATGTCACATATGACATATTATGGAGACGATGTCGTGTCGTGTACCTCTACAAACTGAAACTTTATCCCTGATTCCAAGAGAAAGAACAATGCTCGCCACAGACAACAAAAGTCTCGAACGCCTTCAGGAGACGACTGTTACAGAAGCTCGTCATTCAATTCTCGCCACCTGGCTCCGACGAATATAAATACGTGTCCGCGCGACATGTCTCCAGCACCAATCTCGGTTCCATCAACATCTCTTCAAAGCAATCCCAAGTTCTCGAGCAGTAATGAGCGCCGGCGCCTACAGCAGATATGGCCATCACTTCATGATGGTCTGGTAACGCCATCCAGTCAGAAAGGCATTGACTGTAGCTATACTTGCGGAGGTCGTCCCGCAACCTACCAACTTCTCGCGAATTATCCCAGGACTACCTGTATCCAAGGAGGACATGCCCTCGGCCAGGTAACCCACCGGTCTCATGCTCAGAGTACTGACTGGCTAGGTTAGTTGCTGTCGAGTCCACGACGAAGTCGGCGATTGCCCCTACTGTCGCGCCGAGGATCAATATGCCGCAGTCGGCCGTCCGGACCTTGTCTACGCCAGGATCGACCCTCAAAACAAATCTGAAGGCGGTTAGATCCGTTACGGAGTCAGACCAAATTATGGGGGAGTCTAGTTGTTGGAAGTCATGTTACAGTATCTTTAGCATCTTTAGTCTCTTTTAGTCTTGTTGATTGTGTGTGAGTCTCAATATTAAACCGGGTATCGATATCACCCCGTTTTCCTTGTGCCTGATCGGCGTTGTCGCTCGGATCATTTTTCTCGTTATTAGGGTCGCCCAATTGGCCGAACCAAATCAACCCCCTTGATGCCGCCCCTTCATCTTACAATAACACGAAAGCAATCCCTCCTTCCGATGTTTCGGCATTTGACACAGGGTCAAAAGTACAGTACATAAACGAATTTAGAGTTCAATGCAAGTGTTGTTGACGGAGTCTTCCTATGATTGGCTTTGTTCCGATTGTGAAAGAAAAAAATTCTCGTCCAGAGGAAGTTTCAGGCCGTAAAATGATTTAATATAACTGATGGTGAAGCACTTTTTTCCATTCACGGATCTTGAGATTTGGTTCATGTCGATGAAACCCAAACTTTGTATTGTCGGCGGGTTGATTTATTAGTCAACTTGCATGACATCTCAACCTAATTTCTGACGGAAGTGAGTCCCTCGGTCTGTGACGTTATTGCCGGTCGTTCAGGGGCCAAAGTCCTGAAACCAGAAGGGGATGTCGTGCTGTGAGAGGAGCGTGACTCTGTAGTATGAATATGCCATTCTGCAACATATCAGCTGAAGAGCTTCTCACAAAGATCCTATGCATCTCATTTCTTCAGAGAGCATTAAGTCCCTTATGGCGATACGGCCTTATATGTGATATCGATACACAAGTCTGCTCTGTAAAACCAAGGAGTAAAGAGATATGACAGGGTTAATGGACAGGAAACCATATCCAGTAGCTGCCTTAACTCTCATAAATGTGCATCTCACGTTCGAACAGTCGGGATCGGAAGTGAGAGGGAGGATCAGTGCGTGCTCGGAGACTCAAGGCCGCGAGAGATTGTTCCATCAAGATGGGCCCGGGGCTTCATCTCAAACGGCAAGATTTATAGAACTGAGACGAAACGGGAGTTGTACTTTGTGCAACAGACTAGATGGCTCACGGGCGCGCTAATATTTGTACATACTTAGATAGAAAACATCGATGCCAGAAGAACTTGATACGGACGGCAAGATTGCAGACTAGTGGCTAAGATCAGATGGACTTACCGCCAACGGCTCATCGTCATGATATACACAAGTAGAGCCTTTATCACACGTATATATCACTGCAATTCATCTACATATAGCTAAGTAATCGCTTCAGGGAAGTAGTGAATTCGGCACGGCTCAGGAATCTAGCTGAGGAAATGCAGATTTGAGAGTGTCAACAAATCGAGCATCTCAGGTTCGACCCGTATCGCGATAATTTTAGCGAAATTAATATGTAGATTCAGCCAAGGATCGTGTCACCTTGGATTCCCAATCAAGGCATTTCCGTCCCAACCGAACCTTTTCCAGCTGTGTTATCTTCCGTGCTACCACATCTCTTAACTCAGCCGTAAACAACATCGACCTTCTTTCTCAAAGAGTGTGGGACAACAATTTTCATCCGAATCCCGAATTCCGCGTTCCGCGTTCCGCTTAACCTCCCACTACAATTAATCCGTGTTCCGCCCCATCTTCCGCAATCGCGAATAAGGTTTCTCATGTGAAGTTCTATATTCACAAAGCATCCTCGGGATACAAAATCCAGGACATTACAGTGTCGCGATTAAAGCGCTTATCCAGCGATGCGGGTCTTAGCCATGCACGGCACGCGTGGGGATTGCATTACCCGCGGATAAGCGTTCGGATCGATATCTCGGATGTACATACTAAATGAATACGAATACATATGTAATGAGAACCCGGAAATTGCTCCCAAAGGCTATTCATCGCTGAGAAGAGATAAGCGCTGAGGTTCCTGGGAAGAAGTTTGCGCCCCCGCGGTGGATGGATCACATGCCTTTACGTCCCGGAGGATGGGAGAGTTAATATTCCCGGGGCCAAGAATTTTGGGGGACACGGCCGGGCGAATCGCGAAGGATATGCGACAGGATTGAGGGAGAAGGAGCAAGCAAACTATGTACTAGCCTTGCGCGAATTATGATTATTCTTGAACCGTTATCATGGCCGCGTGACCAATACTAAGTGGCGGTCTCGTGTGAGTAGTTCCCGGTAACAGCGAGAAATAAGGTTCCCAAAGCGAAAGCGAAAAGTTGCGTGATCCGCTTTTTGTCCTTGGCATCAGCCCATCCGTCGCTCGGGCCATCCATGGCTGTGAGGGTGCGCACTAGCGCAAAGTAATACATCGTACATTTCACATTTCCGAGTCGCCAAATTTCCGTTCTTCGAAGACCGGAAAAAGGGGGGACGCAGCGCACGTTGCGTCAAGAGGATCTGCAAACCAATGATGTTGCACTTTGGGACGCCCAAAATAGCTATCAATAGCCGATCACTCGGGACATGAGGATCGTCAAGTTTGTTCCGTATTGTTCAAAAAGGTGCATTCAATCTTATATGTTGGATTGTATTACTGCATACATGACGCATCCGCCGCCGCATCCTCGGGTTAATTGTATATGTATTTACAACTTATTTAACCACATTGCAACCGCACGCATCCTACTCCCGGGAACAACAAGGTTGGAGAGACTCGGCACCCGCAACAACAAAATATATTCCTCGATACAATATTCCGCACCTGATTACCGCCGATAACCAGATCAAGGGTAGGTAGGGATGGCGCGAGAGGGTGATATCGTCTGTAGAAATGCCTACTACATTGTGTGTAATCGAATGATTGGCCCCCCAAGTCGGGCGTTTGCAAACCCGGGCACCGGCGCACGGACATATTCCGTCAAAGAATGTCGCACAACATTCGGCGCCCCCACGACCGAGGCTCATCTCGTTTGACGCCCCTTTTTGCATGGGCGGTCGTCGTCGCGGTCACTCGGCGCTCCGAATGCGCTTATGCTCAGATGAAACGACCGAGGCTTCTTCGTCCTCTTCCTCTATGCTGGAGATACTTGGTGCCTGACGCTTGCGGGTTTTTGTAGTTGTGTTTCCCTTGCCTTCGCGCCGGCCGCGGGGCTCGCCACGGACACTGATCTTGATCCCCTGTCGGGCAATGGCTTTAGTGAGTTCTGTGCTCTGCATCATGCCGGGGAATTTCTTGGCCGCATAGACCACAAAGACATCACTCAGGATCTCGGCGACGACAGCATGGGATCTGCCTGGAAGCGCGGGGGGTCCAGGCGGAAGCACCACGCGCAGGAGGTCGAATTTAAGTCTGTAGCTGCCCTCCACACGGATCGATAGGTCGGGGAATATGTAGAAGAATCCACGTTTGCCATGTTCATCTTCCAAGGGGACTGCGTTTGCAAAGATATTGCCCATCATGACGCGTGCGTGTTTTTCCTCTGGTTGTACAGGGAGTTCTTCCGCGGAGCCCAGGCCTGCGGTTGCGCCGGTTGTAGTCCTGATGATGTTGCGATGTTCGGTGCCTTCTTCGTTCCATAGTGTGCATTGTAGGACCAGGGTCTGTTTCTGCGTTGGTGAGACGGGGCCGTTGTTCTCGATCAGCTCGACAATGGGCGGTGGGTCGATTGGACGACGGTCCTTCTCGCCGAAGCCGCACATCCTGGCGCGCTCGGGTTGTTGGCGGACGACGAGTCTGAAGTCGGTGTGTGTTCCCGGAGGGATGATAAGAGTGGGATTGGCGGGAGGCCCGAGGAATGGCGCGGGAGGAAGGACGTTGGGATTCACCGGGGGCTGAGGAATCCCTGCGGCGTGCCCGAGGAATGGCGCGGGGGGAAGGACGTTGGGATTCACGGGGGGTGGAGGAATCCCTGAGGCGCTCACGGGAGGGAATGGCATGGCAGGCAAGCGAGGAGGAAAGCCCTGCTGAAGAGGCGATATTATAGGAGGGTAGACATGGGGTGGAAGCGGTGGATAGGGCGGTTGGCCGGGATACGGAGAAGGACGGGGATGTTCGATGGGCGAGGAGGGGGGAGGAGGAGGATAGAACGGCGGAGGATATTGCAGCGGTTGAGGCCCGAAGGGGTATCGATGGTGAGGCGGGCTTCGCGGTCGGTCATACGGCCCGACGCCAGGGAGTGGCTGTCCCGGATGTGTCCAGAAGCCTGCATACGGGAGAGGCGGCGGCGGCGGCGGTGGTTGCAGCTGCTGCGGTGGAAGTGGTTGATGTTGCTGTTGTTCGACAGCGTAGACGGACGGGTCGGCTCGACGATCGTCATCGCGAGCTGGGCGTTGTTCTGCTGGATGATGACGATCGTCGCTGCCACTCTCGTCGCGCTGAGGATCGTCCGCCACCTTGGAAAACGGGACTTGACTGTCCCTCCTCCAGTTTCCGGCGCGATTGCTCTGCACGACGCGGTCGGTCTCGGCGGGAGCGTGGGCGGTCGAGGGAGCAGACTGACGGGGACGGGTGTGCTGCAGATACCGAACGTCCTCCGCGGGCAGAGGAAAAGGGGCACGTCCCTGTTCACCCGGAAGTCCAAATCCCACCGAGCCAGGACATTGTGGTTGTTGTTGTGGTGGTGGTGTGTAGGGGGGAGGGTCTACTGCGTGTGGTTGCTCGGAAATTATAGCAAAGGGACCGCGGGGGCCGGGATCCCTGGTGCGCTTTTCGAATGGCTCGGTACCGGTGGTGTGTTGACTATAGTAGTAATTATTATTTCTCTCGTGCGAAGATCGAGAAAAAGCGTTGTCGGAGGAACGCCTCCTAGCAGCCAAGACGGGGTGGTGTGCAGAAGCGAGCTGATGCTGTTGGTCAGCTGCTCTGTCGGGGGGGGAGGAGTCAGTGCGCCCTGAACTGGCTTCTGTTTCTGTGGGCGGCCGTTTCTCGTCGGCGGTGGCCATATATACTGCGCTCTTGCGCTCCCTCGTTATCTAAGCGCCCCATGATCAGCTCAGCGATCCGTGTAATGAAATAGACTTTTGCGCACGGCTTCCAAAATGGAATAAAAAACAGGGAGCAACTCGGTCTTACCGGTGTGGGCTGCAAGCGTGCACACAGCCACTCGATAATATACCCGGAACAGGCACCTTGCCAAGATTTGTCACTGCTGCACTCCGGGGTCTAGAAAAAGGTTAGATGAGCAGACTCTTTCACACAGAGTTACGTGGGGGTCACGATTACGTAGGACAGTGTTCCGCATGGGTGTCGCTTGCAATCCCCGGATCTCTCCCAAACTTTGTTTTGTTTCCCGAATTCGACGAGTTGCGGGAAAAGGAAAGCGGATTCCTTTTCACAAGAGTTGTTGATGATGCGAGAAGCGGCGGCGATGGAGGAGCGGACGGAGCCGTATTTATATCAGACGACTTCGCTTCTCCTCGCTTTAATAACGGAAACCCTTGCGAAAAAGGTTGAATTGCAGCATGTACGTTACTAGCACTAGTCTACCCTGTGTAGCACTAGTCTCCCCACCGTGACTACCACCTCTTGATTAATTAGTCCAACCAAGGCCTCGGTCCATGCAACTCTTTCCGAACCGTTTATTCCGTCGCTACCCGCCATGCGCCTCTTCACAGACCCCCCGGATCTCATCTGTCGCACCCTCTTCAGCACATGCATGCACCCAGGCTTCCCCTTCGCAAGGCCCGGAGCAGAGGTGTCTCACCGGAAAGGATCATGGCCGCGCAGGGGAGCCCTCTTAGAGTCTGAACTCCAAGCCTTCCGCGCCGACGCCTCTCCGGACGGACTTTCACATGGCACGGCACAACATGGCGTTCCTTCATGCCATTGTTACGATGATCTGCAAAACATTCTGGTGCAGGACGTGTCGTGGTGCGGAGACCGGGGTCTTGACAGGCTCTGATTTGACGCCGCAGGGGGCCGCATCCGCTTTTCGTGCATGCAGAATACGGGGCGGGCGGCGTCCGTGAGATTGACTGAGATACGAGTTGCAGCCCGAGGGAGGCAGGGAGGGAGGGGGAGCGGGGGACGTGGCTTTGTGTCGCTGCTGCGCACATGCATGCATTGGCTGTTTCGCTCGTCAAGACGCCCCTGTCCGGGCGTTCGATTTGTCCCTGAAATGAAACGATCGGCACTGCAGCCATCAAATGAAACGCGCAGGGTCACATGCCACATGTCACTGGCGCCGCTTCATTTGTGCGCACGCCATGGATATGAAGCGGCAAGCCATGGGTATGAAAGTGGTTCGTCCTGGGAATCACGACGGCACGTTTAATGCAAGTGGGGCCAACGCGTGGAGCCCTTCTCCACAATTTTTTAATTTCTGCCGCAGGCTGCGCTGCATGGCCTGCGCTGGCGGCTGCAGAACCCCTTCATCAATCGCACTCGATCGCTCAAAATGAACTCGTGCGGTGCGTGCCACGTTTAATTTACTTCAAATTAGATATTCACATGTCAACGACCACTCGATGGCGCAAGAGTGCCGGACACCTGCAGAGCTTGGGATATCCGACTTGATTGCAGGGCTTGAGATGAGATACCCGACTTGAATTGAGGTCTATTTACCGATGCAAATAATCAAAGCATATCCTCAACATTCGACACTGCCACATCTGGTGACGGACAATCATCTGGGATCCTGACAAAGGTCTGAGAGTGTCCGAATGACAGTCCTTCGCGCAATCGTGTCTTCATGAACGGAACGAAAAAACATGCCCGCGGAATACAGAGGCAGAATTGACAAGTCTTTAAAGGTCAATCGATCCAAAATCTTCAAGTTCCGAATCGAGAGATGACACCTCGATATCCTGAGATAAACTCTGCGGTTGTGCGGGTACCGTTAGCCCTCGCCAGATGAAGAAATACCTCCATACGAACAGTGATCCGGAACCCCCCCTCCCCTCCATCTGCAGCACCCCTTCACAGCACCATTCATCGCGATCGCCCAGACTTGCCCCCTCAAATGACAATCCCCCCATCTGCAATTGCAGTCCGCTGCTCGCAACCGCACAAAGCCCGCCGCCCGTCCCCTAGCTAGCCTCTCCAGCCGCTCCCGAACCTATCCTTCCAAGCACACTTCCAAGGCAGGGCACGGCATGGACTATCCTCGGACTTGCCACCCGTACCCGTCCAAATACGATCCGCTCCAACACGAGACTATATCCGTGAAATTAAATTATGGGTAATGGGTACATCCGCCTTTGGATATTAGAAATTATTATTTATTAGATAGGCACAAGCGGCTGCGGAAAAGAAAGGGGGTCAGTTCTTCCGTCATGTTGCACGTTGCAATTTGCAATTTCTAGCTTCCGCGACCGGGATGATATGATATGATATGAGTGTGGATGGATATCTTTTGTTTGGGGACTAGTCTGGTCATGGATGATCGCATGATACGCACGTACTATTTCTCAAAGAAACTAGCGCGCATTCATTAATTCCGGGACATTGGACGGACATCATCTCCGTATCGATAAATTACTCCAACAGGAAAGAGTTTTAAAGCCCGGC